>Ga0207155_1127_pt1 | contig 16126 bp, 13 predicted proteins | sample Alteio_BWMinHeat_26_FD_153515 | JGI IMG/M metagenome (GOLD analysis project Ga0207155, IMG submission 153515) | Enriched cells from forest soil in Barre Woods Harvard Forest LTER site, Petersham, Massachusetts, United States -... | ecosystem: Environmental > Terrestrial > Soil > Temperate forest >... | reverse complement strand
AAGGTACAATAAAGCAATAATAAAGGTTTAATAATTAGTACTAAAACTTAAAATTGATTAGGAGGTGTCCTGTGAAAAACGACAGCGAAGTTCTTCTTCTAGAACGCAGCAATATTGAAGAAAAAGCACATGGATTGGCTTTCCCTAGCTTCCTTTCCTTAAAACCAACGAGAAAGGCGGTGATATTACGAGAAGCCCATCGGATTGGGCATAAAGTCTTTGGAGCCATTAGCGCCGGTCTAGGGAAAATTGCAAATGTTACCCAAAGATTTCAATGGCTCAGTCATGGTGCTGCCGCCCTTAGAGACAAGGCTCTTGCTTATAGCGAGTACTGTGATTTACAAAAGCAGAAAATAAGACTCTTTGAGGCTATTGTAAAAAAACAAAAAAGCCAATGGAACAAGGAGATAAATGTTTGGGATCACTGGCAGCAGCTTGAGAGCTATGCCCAACAACATGGCTATTTGGGTAACCGGCAGATGTCTCTATCTCAACAACGGGAGCATATATCTCTACAAGAAGGCCAATTTAAACACAACCCAGACTTTTCTTGCCCAGAGATAGTGTTGGAGGGAGCGGCAAGACGGGCTTCAATAACGTCTCCGGAAGAAGTCAAAGAACACAAAGAAGAATCGGAAGAAGATAAAGCAGCTCGTAAGGATAAGCAATACTCCCCAGACTCAGAAAACCAGCCGAAGGCAGAGAAACCTCTCCTATATATGAAGCAGCCTCAAACTCCTAGCCCGAGCTTGAATTCCGAGGCGCCAGTTCCACCCAAGAATGCCGAGAACAATAGCGGAAACACTTTCACTTCCTCTGTTGTTCATAGAAGTTCTAATCCGCTTCGAAATCAGTAAAAGAATAGAAGCTAAGCCTTCTCCTCATCATCTAGGAGAAGGCCTCTAGCGGGGTGAGAAGGGTGATTCGTTGATAATCAAATAACAGTTAGACCACCCATATACGGCAATAACACTTCCGGTACATGAATTCGCCCTTCTGCATCCTGATAATTTTCCATCACTGCAATTAATGTTCTGCCCACCGCTACCCCCGAACCATTTAAAGTATGCAGCAATTCCGGCTTATTCGTTTCGGGATTACGAAATCGTGCCTGCATGCGTCGCGCCTGAAAAGCTTCTGTATTGCTACAAGATGAAATTTCGCGATACTGATTTTGCCCCGGTAACCACACTTCTAAATCGTAGGTTTTAGCCGCCGCAAAGCCGATATCCGCCGTACAAAGCGACATCACCCGATAAGGTAGTTTGAGTTTTTGTAAGACGGACTCTGCATGCGAGACCATTTGTTCTAATGCCGCATAGGAATCTTCTGGTCGAACAAATTGCAGCATTTCGACTTTATCGAATTGATGCTGACGCAACATGCCGCGCATGTCTTTGCCATAAGTGCCCGCTTCTTTTCTAAAACAGGGACTATGACAAACATATTTTAAAGGCAGCTGTTCTGAATTAACAATCTGCTCTCGAACAATATTGGTAACAGAAACTTCAGAGGTAGAGATTAACCAAAAATCTGTGTCTTTAATGGCAAACATATCGTCTGCAAATTTTGGCAATTGCCCTACGCCATATAACGAATCACTTGTCACTAAATAAGGCACATAGATCTCTTCGTAACCATGTGCTTTGGTGTGCAAATCCAGCATAAATTGCGCTAAAGCACGGTGTAATCGCGCCAGTTTTCCATGCAAAACGACAAACCGAGCGCCCGATATCCGCGTTGCTGCATCGAAATCTAATGCCGCCCCACCCAACGAAACATGATCTTTAACTTCGAAATTAAACAATGGGGTCTGACCCCATCGCCGTACCTCAACATTTTCTGTTTCATTTTTGCCGATGGGTGTACTGGCATGGGGAATATTGGGAATGATTTCTACAACTGCTTTCAAATCGCGTTGAATAACCGCTAAATCTTCTTCTGCTGCCTTTAATTTCTCACCTAAGCCCGCAACAAGCGACATTAGGGCATCAACAGATTGTCCAGCGGCTTTAAGTTGCCCAATTTTTTTTGATTGTTGATTCCGTTCATTTTGCAATTTTTCGGTTTCTACTTGCAGCATTTTACGTTTGGCTTCTAGCACTTTTAACGCATCAACATCTAAAACAAATCCACGCGTAGCCAATTGTTTTGCAACCGCCTCTGGATTTTCTCGTAGTATTTTCGGATCTAACATCGTTCTTGCCTCAGCTTTTTTTACAACCCAGTTCCCCCCTTTGACAAAGGGGGGTTAGGGGGGATTTAACATTAGCCCATCCCCCCCCTTTAACAAAGGGGGGCTAGGGGGGGATTTAACATTACCCGCCAGGGTGGATTTAATCATTCGTTAACACATCAACACCCTTAGGCGGCGTAAAGCGAAATTGCGAATCTGGAATATTCGGGTTTAACTGCACCTGTTTAAAGCTAAAGATCGAAACTTGACCCAATTGATCTAACAATTCCATCTCATTTAAAGTTTTTGCCTTAAAACCTATTTTGATCCACTGAAAAGATCCTTCGCTGCTCTTAGGGTGCAATTCAAAACAACTGTCGCTATCTTTTAAACAATGCCCATCCACAAGTGGTAACTTTTTTATCTCAAAATCGGTATCCAGAGAATTAACGTCACCGGTCAAGAAAAAAATAGGTGCCGCGGTGTGGGCTTTGTTTAATTTTTGAATGGTGACTTGATCTAAGTCTTTATCGTAATCCCAAACCTTTTTGCCATCCGCAACGATGAGTCTTGGCTCCTTACCCAAAACTTCCCATCGGAATTGCCCGGGTTTTTTAAGCCACATTTTGCCAGCAGAGGTTTGCAATTGTCTGCCGGCCTCGCTTTTAATGACTTGTTGAAAATGCCCTTGAAGACTCGATACGGGCATTAATAAAGCTTTTAATTCAGCGGTACCTGTTGGGGTTGTGGTATTTGTTGCGGTGGCAGCAAAAACGCTCTCTGCTAAACATAATAATAAAGCAAAATTAAATAGCGCTAATAATCGCTTGGTTTTCATAAAAGTACTCCGTCTCGCTCGTCCGTAGATCATAGGGTAAATCTTAGCACAGTACAGGAAGGCAACAATAATATCTAGAAAACTAAATACTGTTAGGTTTCTTCTTTCGCACGCTTCAAGAATGGCAATGAAATCGCGCCATTAATAATCAAAACACCACCCACTATCAATACAGCCGCAATACAAAATTGCATATCTACGGTTTCTTTCAGAAAAACAACCCCTAAAATAGTTGCAAAAACCGGCAAGAGGTAAGTCGCTGTTGAAACAGCTGTGGCGCCTTGTCTCTCGATAATTCTATAGATGACGATAAGCGCACCCGCGGTTCCAAAGAGGGAAAGTCCCAGCACGCCTACCCATGACAACCAAGATGCCGATTGGATCATCGCTATTGGCGATTCAAAAATAAAGGCCAAAGGTATTAAATAAATAAGTGAAGAAAATAACTGTATTACAGGTGCAACTAAAGGCAGAACGGGTGGCAACTTCTTTCGCATATAAACCCAGCCGACAGCAAAACTGCCAGAGCCAATAAAGCTTAACAGCATTCCCTGAGCATCCAGCCCTGTGTTTGTTCCTTGCATTGCGCTGAAAACCGCCGGTAAAAATAAAACACCAAATCCCGCTAACCCAACGATAGCACCAATCCCTCTAGTCCAGGTTAGTTGTTCATCCTTTAAAAAGATATTGGCTAAAATAATGGTTAAAACCGGCGTAGTACCATTAATAAGTGCCGAAAGGCTGCTCGGAATACTTTGAAGTGAGAAATTAAAAGAAATCCAGGGTATTCCATTGACAAAAATACCAATCACAAAACAACAGAACCAAAGTTTGCGATGTTCCCAAAGGCGAATATTTCTAAGTTTCAGTACGGTATATAATAATAACACCCCAATACAAACACGCAATGCCGCCATCGTTATAGGCGCAATATCATCCACTGCAATTTTAATAAATAGAAAAGACGGTCCCCAGAGCATGGCGAGCAACAAAACATCGAATAAGCCTTTTTGAAGCTTCATGTTATAAATCAATCTCCCTTTAATTTACGTTCTGTTACGTTACTTTACTTTATCGTGCTAGGTGGGCTATTTTGCCTCTATTCAAAAATGGCAAAGGAATCACACTGTTAACAATCAAGACCCCACTAAATATGAGTATAGCAGCAATAAAAAATTGCACATCTAGTGTTTCTTTCAGAAAACCGACCCCTAAGGTAGCGCCAAAAATCGGTAACAGATACGTCACCGTCGACACAGCTGTCGCGCCTTGTCGTTCGATAATTCTATAGTACATAATAAAAGCAAACGCGGTTCCAAAGACGGCAAGCCCCAATACACCCAACCATGATGACAGGGATGCGGTTTGGATCATCGGTAACGGGGATTCAAAAATAAACGCCGCGGGTATTAAATAAAGAAGCGAAGAAAATAACTGCATCACGGGTGCGACTAAGGGCGGAATCGATGGCAAATTTTTTCGTACATAAATTATGCCAACCGCATAGCATGATGCCCCCATAAGGCTTAGCAGTATTCCTCGGATATCTAGTCCTAGCTCCCCCCCTTGCAGCGAACCGAAAACTGCCGGCAAAAATAAAACACCAAATCCCACTAATCCAACGGTAGCCCCGATCCCTCTACTCCAGGTTAATTGTTCGTCTTTTAAAAAAATATTCGCTAAAATAATCGTTAAAACAGGCGTGGTACCATTAATCAGTGCAGAAAGACTCGTCGAAATGGTTTGAACTGCAAAATTAAAACAAAGCCAAGGTATCCCATTTGCAAAAATGCCAATTATAAAACAATGGATCCACAGTTTGCGATATTTCCAAAGGCAAATTTTTCTAAACTTCAACACAATATATAATAATGATACGCCAATCAACGTGCGTAACGCCGTCATCGTTAAGGGTGCAATATCACCCACTGCAATTTTAATAAATAGAAAAGACGGCCCCCAGAGCATGGATAACAGCAAAATTTCGAATATGCCTTTGTGAAGTTTCATAATTTGGAATACTAGCATGATTGTGGAATATTTGCCAAGATTTTTGCTTAATCCATTTCTGGCTCTTGAACCAACACTTCTCTGCCCCCATTGCTTTGCATATTGCTCACAATGCCTGCCGCTTCCATGGTTTCTATTAATCGCGCTGCGCGATTGTAACCAATTTTTAAGCGTCTCTGTAAATGCGAAATCGATGCACGCCGTGTTTCGGCAACAATCTGCACTGCAGAATCATATAAATCATCCTGTTCGCCGTTTTCCTCTTCTTCGAACCCACCCAAACCAGATGAGAAAGAACGATCAACACTCCCGCCTAAAACATCAATCGCATAATCCGGTTCACCCAATTGTTTAAGGGACTTCACAACCGCATGCACTTCTTCATCCGACACAAAAGCACCATGAATACGAACAGGTACACCTGTTCCCGGTGGCAAATAGAGCATATCACCATGGCCTAACAGTTGTTCTGCACCTTGTTGATCTAAAATAGTTCGCGAATCAATCCGAGAAGAAACTTGAAACGCAATGCGTGTCGGCACATTGGCTTTAATTAAACCGGTGATCACATCCACAGATGGCCGTTGTGTTGCTAAAATTAAATGGATTCCGGCAGCACGCGCTTTTTGGGCAATCCGCGCAATTAACTCTTCAACTTTTTTACCGACAACCATAATCATGTCAGCAAATTCATCGATAATAACAACAATATGCGGCAGATTACTCAAAGCAGGACATCCCCCCTGCCCCCCTGTGAAGGGGGGTTCTGAGGAGGAGGACCAGAAAGGATCTAAAATAGGCTGATTTGCGCGTTCTGCATCACAAACCTTACGGTTATACCCGACTAAATTTCTAACGCCTAAAGCCGCCATGAGTTTATAACGACGCTCCATTTCTGCAACACACCAACGTAAGGCATTCGCAGCATCTTTCATATCGGTTACAACAGGCGTTAATAAATGCGGTATCCCATCATAAATGGATAATTCTAACATTTTCGGATCAATTAAAATTAAACGCACGTCTCTTGGCATCGCCTTATATAATAAGCTTAATAACATCGCATTAATGCCAACAGACTTACCCGAACCCGTTGTACCCGCGACTAACAAATGGGGCATTTTCGCCAAATTAACAACAACAGGAATACCCGCAATATCCTTGCCCAAGGCTAAGCTCAAGTGAGAAGAAGATTCTATATATTGGGGGGATTCCAAGATCTCTCGCAGCCGCACCAATTCACGATATTCATTCGGAATCTCTAAACCCACCACGGACTTCCCGGGAATAACTTCTACAACGCGTACACGCGTTACCGTCAATGCACGCGCCAAATCTTTAGCAAGTCCCGTAATTTTACTGACCTTAACACCCGCGGCTAATTCCATCTCAAAACGGGTAATCACAGGACCTGGCTCAACCGCAACAACGCTCACCTGAACACCAAACTCTAATAACCGCGCTTCGACTTCTCGCGATAAGGCTTCTAATTTGCTCGGGGAATAACACTCTGTCTGATTTTTTGGCTCTGCTTCTTCTAATAACATCACAGACGGTAATTCCGTATTTTCTGCATTTAAAGACGATTGCGATCCGCTAGGTAAAATACGAGCGTTCGGAATCGCGGGTTTTACTTCTTTCATTTCTAAAAATTTTGGTTTTAAAGGTAGCGCATCGATAACAACTTCTCTTTTCAATTTCCGCGCACCCAGTGTTGGATCAACGCGTTCGGCTTTAAGATTTTTAAGAACCGTTTTTCGATCTTTATACCGTTGCTTCAAATCTGTTAAGTAGCTTAATGCACGAGGCAATATTGCACAAAAATCCCAAAATCCCAGCAATAATCTTCTGCCCATTTTATCAATTAAGCCAAACCAAGAAAGCCCCGTGGTTAAGGTAATACCCGTCAAAAATACCGCCAATAACACAAGTGTACTGCCCAAATAACCTAAGAAAGGGTTAAGCTCGGCACTGATAATTTGTCCGCAGATCCCACCCGCACTCACGGGCATCCCTTTGCTCCATATACTGAAATGTACGCTGGCAAGACCACAACCAGAAACTACCGTCAAACCAAAACCAATAATACGTAAGCCCCACAAAAAACGATGAGAATCATTAGGCTCAAAACGACTTTGAAAAAGACGAATGCTCCCGTAGCCAATTAATAGAGGGATCAGGTAGGCTACATAACCAAATAAATAGAGGCATAAATCGGCAAACCACGCGCCCGCCTCCCCTGCTGCATTTTGGATCCCCTGCTGAGCTGTCGTATGAGACCAACCAGGATCCGCCTCATGATAAGTGATTAAGGCAACGCACAAAAAAATAGCCAATGTCGAAAGCAAGATAAAACCACCCTCTTGCAACCGATGCCATAGCACCAGGCGAGTAGCAGCGGTCAATCCAGATTGAGATCTGGCTTTAGATTCTGGTTTTGAAAGGGTTTTTCGCTTTTTTTTCAAGGCTTATTCTCTTTGTCAAAAATAAAAAATCTCTGTTATCCCTCGTATAATGATTAATTATATACTTTTTTACAGGTTAGCGTATATTATCTTGATTTTAACGCTGAGATGTTTATGCAAAATACTAAACACTGTCGATTACTCATTTTAGGCTCAGGTCCAGCGGGTTATACCGCGGCTGTGTATGCTTCGCGCGCCAATTTAAACCCAGTACTTATCACGGGTATGGAAAAAGGCGGTCAATTAACCACCACCACCGACGTTGATAACTGGCCAGGCGATGTGGAAGGCCTCACAGGCCCCGCTTTGATGGATCGCATGGAACAACACGCCAAGCGTTTTAATACCGAAATCATTTTTGATCACATCGCTGAAGTCAATTTAAACACCAAACCCTTTAAACTCATCGGGGATTCCAAAAAAGTTTACACCGCGGATGCGCTTATTATTGCAACGGGCGCCCGTGCCAAATACCTCGGCATTCCCTCAGAACAAGCTTTTATGGGTAAAGGGGTCTCGGCTTGTGCAACCTGTGATGGGTTTTTCTATAAAAACCAAGCTGTTGCTGTTATTGGTGGCGGGAATACTGCTGTTGAAGAAGCCCTCTACCTGTCGAATATTGCGAGCCATGTGACCCTGATACACCGTCGTGACAAATTTAGAGCCGAAAAAATACTCATCACACAATTAATGAAAAAAGTTGAGGCTGGGAATATCCGTATTTTATGGAACACGGTGCTCGATGAGATTTTGGGCGATGAAACGGGTGTGACTGGCATCCGTGTGGCAGAAGTCACAAGCAAGACTCAACAAGATATTGCACTTCAGGGCGTTTTTATTGCCATTGGCCATGTTCCCAATACCTCTATATTTGAAAGCCAACTCAATATGAGTGGCGGCTATATTACCGTGCAAGGCGGTTCCGCAGGAAATGCCACAGCAACCAGTATACCCGGCGTATTTGCCGCCGGCGATGTGGGCGATCACGTCTATCGGCAAGCGGTTACCTCTGCCGGCTCCGGCTGCATGGCTGCCTTGGATGCTGAAAAATACCTTGATGCAATGCAGATATAGCTTTTCAGATAATTATTTTGGTGAGCGGATGCATGTTTGAGCGAAGCGAGTTCAGCAGCGAATCAAAACAATTATCTGCAAAGCTATGGCATCTTAGACCCATATCTGCTAATATCTTTACAGTATTTAATGAGGTTTGCAGCTTAATTATGGCCAAAGAAGAAGCGATTGAAATGGAAGGTACGGTAATCGAAAACCTACCCAATACAAATTTTAGAGTACAATTAGAAAACGGACATGTGGTGATTGCACACATTTCTGGTCGTATGCGCAAAAATTATATTCGGATTTTAATGGGCGATCGTGTCACGGTTCAGCTGACGCCCTATGATTTAACGAAGGGGCGCATTACGTTTAGAAACCGTGAGGCCAAAGAAACTAAAGAAGGCGAAGCCGCCGCTGGCACAGAACCTAAGACAGATTAATGCTCTCGCGTTGCAACAAACATAATATCTGGCCAACGTTCTATCGTTAAATTCAGATTCACCATCGTCGGTGCTAAATAAGTAAGATTATTGCCGCCATCTAAAGCCAGATTGCCCATTACCTTTCGTTCAAATTCTTCTAATTTTCTTTGATTGGTGCAACGAACCCATCGCGCGGTTGAAACATTAATCGTGTCGTAAACACAATCAACGTTATATTCGTATTGTAATCGATGCGCGACAACATCAAATTGCAATTCGCCAACGGCACCCAGAATAATACGATTGTCATTAATCGGTCTAAAGACTTGGGTAGCACCTTCCTCTGATAACTGAATCAAGCCCTTTTGTAAGGCTTTTGCTTTGAGTGGATCTTTGGGTCGAACGGCACGAAATAACTCCGGCGCAAAATAAGGGACCCCAATAAATTTAAGATTCTCACCCTGTGTAAAGGTATCGCCAATTTGAATGGTGCCATGATTATGTAATCCAATAATATCGCCCGGCCACGCTTCCATCACGCGATCGCGCTCCCCAGCCATAAAGGTTAAGGCATTTGAAATTTGGATCTCTTTACCCAATCGCACATGGCGCATTTTCATGCCTTGTTGGTATTTTCCGGAGCATATTCGTAAAAAGGCAATCCGATCTCGATGTTGAGGATCCATATTCGCCTGGATTTTAAAAACAAAGCCTGTGAATTTCGCTTCCGCCGCTTCAACACTGCGCGTTTCTGTTTCTCGGGATTGTGGCGGCGGTGCATAGTTCGCAAAAGCATCTAAGAGTTCTTGCACACCAAAATTATTTAAAGCCGAACCAAAAAATACAGGGGTTAGCTCCCCTTTTAAATAAGCATCTTTATCAAATCCATGGCTTGCACCTTGCACTAAAGATAATTCCTCTCGAAATTCTTTGGCAATTTCTGAACCAATTAAACGATCTAATTCTGGATTATTAAGACCCTGGATGAGTTGTCCTGCTTGTATGCGTTCGTTTTTACCGGGTTGGTAAAGACAAATGGTATCCAATTCTAAATGATAGATGCCTTTAAAATGCTTACCCATACCAATAGGCCAAGTCACAGGTGCACATTGAATATTTAAGATGCGCTCTATTTCATCTAAGAGTTCTACGGGTTCTCGACTATCGCGATCTAATTTATTAATAAAAGTAATAATCGGCGTGTTTCGCAAACGACAGACTTCGAGTAACTTAATGGTTCGAGGCTCTACGCCCTTTACGGCGTCAATTACCATTAATGCAGAATCGACAGCCGTCAAGGTTCTATAAGTATCCTCAGAGAAATCTTCATGTCCTGGCGTATCTAAAAGATTGATGATGCGGTTTTTATACGGAAATTGCATCACAGACGTCGTTACCGAAATCCCCCGCTGCTTTTCAAGCGCCATCCAATCGGATGTTGCATGTTTGCTGGCTTTACGCCCCTTCACTGTACCGGCAAGCTGTATCGCGCCTCCATACAACAACAGTTTTTCGGTGATCGTTGTTTTTCCCGCATCGGGGTGAGAAATAATTGCAAAGGTGCAACGGGATTGAACTCCCTCCTGGCTCCGAGAAATCCCCCCTATCCCCCCTTTGTCAAAGGGGGGAATTTGAATGTGATCTGTAGGTGTGTTCATTGTGTTTTCGCCATCGGTTGTCGTTGTTCAATTTTCAAATAAACCGCCGTTAAAATAACCAAAGTTAAACCAAAACCCCACTTAAAAGAGTCCGTTTTAAAAGCCCATATCGCAATGCCTGCTAAAAGCGTATTTAATACAATAACGCCCCATAGCACTTGTGTGCTAGAATAACCTGCTCTATACAATCGATGAAAGGCGTGTTCTCGATGTGCTATAGCCAAATTTTCACGCCGTACAAATCTTCTTATTAAAGTAACCGTTGTATCAAACCAAAAAACACCATACAAAATAATCCAGACGGTGATAGGGATATGGTATAAATGATCTGCCATCAAAGAAAATAATCCAACCAAAAATCCGAGAAAATAGCTACCCACATCACCCATAAAAACGCTCGCTTTGGGCCAATTCCAAACTAAAAAGCCCGCAACCGTTGCGACAAGCGCCCATGTTAACAACGCAAGATGAATCGCACCCACCTGCCAAAAAAAGAATCCCCCAACCCCAAAAACAAATAAGGCTTCCACTGCTGCAAGACCATCTAAGCCATCCATAAAATTATACAGATTAATTGACCAAGCAATACTGAATATTATTAGGGCTAAACCCATCCAGCCAAAAGTCAGTGTGGTGTACCTCGATAAATGAAGCGCATTCACATCTCCTAGCATAATCACACAAAAACTGGCTACCAATACTTGCACCAGTAGACGTTTTCGCGCGGTGAGTTCTCGGTGATCGTCCCAAAATCCAACGAATGAAACTAAAAGCGCACTCGGTAAAAACAAAAGCAAATCGTGTACCGAAAATAAATGGTACACATTCCCAACAAGCAGGCAAAGAAACCATAATAAAACAAACACAACGCCTGCGCCCAGCGGTGTTGCTGTTTGATGCGACGATCGCGCATTCGGAATAGCAAGCAGGCCATGCTTTAGGGCATAGTAACAAAACAAACGCACCAAAGTGGCTGAGCCTAAAAATAGCCCTAGGCCAATGATAATTAAAAGTGAGCTATTCAACTTGTTTTCTCTGTGTCTTTAAATAATCCATAGCGGATTTTAACATAGATTAAAAGGGGGGATACAGAGGTTCTTCCCTAGATATTAGGGTGATTTTTTAACAGCAGCTTTAAAAATATTCCCGCGATCTTCAAAATTTTTAAACATATCGAAACTGGCACAAATCGGTGATAACAAAACCCCATCGCCAATTTCCACGCAATCGGCTGCTTTGTGAACCGCATCTGCCATATCACTTGCGCGTACGCAATTAACAACGCCTTGCAATAAACTATATAATGTTTCCGTTGCTTCGCCGATTAAAATAACGGCTTTGCAATGTTTTTGGATAATCGGCACTAACGGTGAAAAGTCGGCATTTTTGCCAACACCACCCGCAATCAATACCCATTTCCCCGTAATCGTATCCGCCAACCCTTCTAGTGTTGCGAGCGTCGCACCGACATTGGTTCCTTTGGAATCGTTAATCCAAGGTACGCCAAGATAATCGCCAACCCACTCTGCACGGTGCGACAATCCTGGAAAAGATTGTAATACCGATAACATCGATGCCATGGGCAATGCGATGCTTTCGCCGAGCGCCAATGCCGCTAAAGCATTTGCAAGATTATGTAACCCCGATATTTTTAATTTTGACGCGGGTAATAGCAGTTCTTTTCCTCTGGCTAACCACAACACATCTTTGCTTTTAATTAAACCATAGTGATTTTCGAGTGGTGCATCTATTCCAAAACTGATAATGGGGTCAGACCCCATTGGCAACTGCGGATCTTCTCGATTATAAATAACGTATTCAACATTTTTAAAAATGCGATGTTTTGCGGCTTGATAAGCCTCGACCGAAGCATAACGATCGAGATGATCAGGACAAATATTTAAAACCGTTGCCGCTTTTGGTTTTAAAGAATGCGTTGTTTCTAATTGAAAGCTCGATAGTTCAAGTACATATAAATCTGGTTTTTCTTTTAAAAGCGCCAATACGGGCGTTCCGAGATTTCCGCCAACGCCTACACGAATACCTGCGGCTTTCGCCATTTCTCCCACCAGCGTTGTTACGGTACTTTTTCCATTTGATCCGGTAATGGCAACAACCGGTGCTGAAATATTTCTCGCTAACAATTCGATATCGCCAATGATCTCTGTTTGAGGTGAAAGCGAATGCACAATATCGGGATGATCTTGAGAAATACCCGGGCTTAAAACCACTGTCTTAGCTTTTGCTAAGATTTCTTTAGGAAATACGCCTGTATAAACGGGAATATGGGGATAATTTTTTTTTAATTCTACTAATTTAGGCGGGGTTTCGCGTGAGTCCATCACAATAACGGGAATACCCTGTGCCGCGTAATATTGAATACAAGAAAAGCCGGTTTCGCCGAGGCCGATGATAACTGTGTCTGTGCTGTTATTCATCTGTGTACAATGGGGTCAGATCTAGATACCGTACTGTATAAAAACACAACAAAAAACCAAGCTTGGCGTTATTGTGTTTTTATACAGTACGGTATCTAGATCTGACCCCATTGTCTACCTCAATTTCAGTGTTGCTAACCCAAACAAAACCAATACCACGGTAATAATCCAAAAGCGCACAATCACGCGTGGTTCAGGCCACCCTTTTAATTCAAAGTGATGATGAATAGGCGCCATTTTAAAAATACGGCGGCCAGTTAATTTAAAGGAGCCGACTTGTAATATAACAGACACGGTTTCTGCCACAAATACACCACCCATAATAAATAACACTAATTCTTGCCGCACTAAAACGGCAATAATGCCCAGTGCTGCGCCTAAACCGAGCGAACCCACATCGCCCATAAAGACTTGCGCAGGATACGCATTAAACCATAAAAACCCCAGACCCGCGCCCACTAATGCACCGCAAAAGACTGCAATTTCTTCGACGCCAGGAATATAAGGAACGGATAAATACGTCGCGAATTTTACATGTCCCGTCACATAGGCAAAAATGCCCAATGCACCACCCACTAACACAACAGGCATAATGGCTAACCCATCCAAGCCATCTGTTAAATTAACTGCATTACTCGTGCCAACGATAACAAAATAAGTCAAAATAATATAGAAAAAACCCAGTGGCACAACAATATTCTTAAAAAATGGGAGCAACAAACTGGTTTCTGCCGGTGTTGTGGCTTTCATATATAAAAAAATAGCCGCTGCTAAACCGACTATCGATTGTAACAAAAATTTCAGCCGTGCAGACAGCCCTTTAGAATTACGTCGCATTAATTTTCGATAATCGTCGCACCAGCCGATCGTGCCAAATCCCACCATAACCGCCAATACTATCCACACATAAGGGTTACGCAAATTACTCCATAAAAGCGTAGCAACTGCAACCGCAATGATGATCATGGCACCCCCCATCGTTGGCGTACCTGCTTTACTAAAATGACTTTTAGGACCATCGTTGCGCACGACTTGACCAACTTTATACCGTGAAAGCCAGGCAATTAGGGGAGGCCCCACCAATAAAGTAATAATCAATGCCGTCAGTGACGCCACGATTGCCCGTAGCGTAATATATTCAAACACGCTAAATGCGCGATAATATTGGGTTAAATACTCTGTCAGCCAAATTAACATGTGCGGGCTTCCTGGCAATCTGTTGTTAAGGCAAAAACGACTTCTTCCATTTCCATAAAGCGCGAACCTTTAATGAGAATGGTTGTGTCTGGATGCATTTCTAATTTCAAGGCACGAATTAATGCGGATTTATCTGAATAATGCGCAGCATTCGGCCCAAAGGCTTCTACCGCTAATGCCGTCATGGGCCCTACGCCATACATTTTATGAATCCCTAAATTTTTAGCCTCACGTCCCATTTCATGATGGCGCTTCTCTGCTTCTTCTCTATCAACCATATCACCCATCACAAAAATCCGTTTACCGGGCAATTGAGACAATACTGCCAACGCAGCACGTATAGAAATTGGGTTTGCATTATAGGTATCATCGATAATCGATACCCCATTCAAACCTTTTCTAAATTGCAAACGCCCCGCAACAGGCAAAAACTTTTCGAGCCCCGACTTAATATGCAACAAAGAGATATCCAGTGCACGCGCTGCTGCAGCGGCGGCAATGGCATTTTGCACCATATGCAAACCGGGTGTTTGCAACTGAATTGTGACTGCACCGATATCCGTATTCAATTCAAATTGTGATAATGTCGGTTCTAAGACAATATTTTTTCCAAAAACGTCCGCAGAATGCTCCATACCAAAGCTAATAATACGTTGACCTGCTTTTAACAAACTTCTCCAATAATCTGCATATTCATCATCTGCATTGATAATCGCGGTACCCTTTGGCTGCAAACATTCAAAAATTTCGCCTTTTGCTTTCGCAATGCCCGCTTTGCTGCCAAAAGTTTCTTGGTGTGCAACACCCGCGTTGGTTATTATTGCAACACTGGGTGTTGCTAAGCCCATTAAATAAGCAATGTCACCTTGTTTACGCGCACCCATTTCTACCACAGCAGACTGATGCGTTGGCAATAAACCTAAGAGCGTTAAAGGCAGACCTACTTCTGTGTTTAAATTACCTTGGGAGGATAATACAGAACCTTGTTCTGCCAAAATGCGTGTTACCATTTCTTTCGTTGTTGTTTTACCCACACTGCCTGTAATTGCCACCATGGGTATTTGAAAAGTCTGTCTATGGGCTTTTGCAAGCTGCCCTAAAGCTTGTACCGTATCTGGTACCAACAAGGTTGGTAATGTCGTATTCACCGAACGACTCACAACAACACCCACAGCGCCACGCGCTTCTGCTTCGTGAATAAAATCATGGCCATCGACTCTAGCACCCGGTATCGCAACAAATAAAGTGCCTGGTGATACTTGACGAGAATCTCTTTTGACATCTTTAAAAATACAGTCTTGACCTTGCAACACAGCATTCATGGATTGCGCTGCAAAAGATAAAGTTAAAGTACGCATGCGGCTCTCCGTTCTAATGCTGCTTCTACAACAAGCTTATCTGAAAATGGCATTTTCTCTGTTCCGATAATTTGATAGGTCTCATGCCCTTTGCCTGCAACCACGATAATGTCCTCAGCTTTTGCCTTTTTGATAGCCGATTCAATCGCTTTTGCACGATCATATTCAACAATCACTTTACTCGGATTTTTAAGCCCGTCTATCATTTCTGTCATAATTTGCGTGGGATCTTCTGTTCTCGGATTGTCTTGGGTTAAATATAAGTGATCGCTTAAACGTTCGCCAATAGCCGCCATTAAGGGCCGTTTTCCGCGATCGCGATCGCCGCCACAGCCAATGACACACCACAATTCACCCGCGCAATGTCCCCGCAATGCTCCTAAAACCGCGGCTAAAGCATCTGGCTTATGTGCATAATCGACAATCACCAATGGCATCGCTGTATTTCCGCCAAAGCGCATCATCCGCCCAGGCACCGTATTGATCAGGCTAATCGCTTTTAACA
>Ga0207155_1142_pt1 | contig 16297 bp, 11 predicted proteins | sample Alteio_BWMinHeat_26_FD_153515 | JGI IMG/M metagenome (GOLD analysis project Ga0207155, IMG submission 153515) | Enriched cells from forest soil in Barre Woods Harvard Forest LTER site, Petersham, Massachusetts, United States -... | ecosystem: Environmental > Terrestrial > Soil > Temperate forest >... | reverse complement strand
CAACATTTTTTGTCTTGCCAAAAAGAATGTTTTATTCGGCTCATCATCGTTAAGCAAAACAAATGCGAATCAGCGTCCAATCATGGCGATCTTGGTCTATGGCCTTGGCTTGTTTGGGTTAGTTACCTTTATTCCAAACATGTTGGTTATGACAGCATTAACCGGGCTAGGTATTTGTTCCGCATTTACCATGACCGTTGTTGCGCTTATGCTTACCTTCTTTAAAAAGCAAGATTATGTCCGATTTGCGATGTCGATTATTGCATTGGTAAGCTGCGCGATTTTCTTGTACTTCAGCTGGATGCTCATTGGTCAAGATAATATGACACGATTGATGAATGCATCGCCAGTACTTGTTGGTGCTCTTGTTGGTTTTGCAATGTACAAAGTACAGACCGGTTGTTGTTCAATCGGTAAGCAACCAGGAAAGTAAAAGATACATGAACCCAACCGTCAAAATTCCCTTGTGGGGAGCAATTTTAATTAATGTGAATATTGTTATTGGGAGCGCCTTTTTTTTGCATTCCCAAAAAATTTCATCAGCAACGGGGCTTTTAGCCCCCGTTGCCTGGTTGCTCTGTGGCTTGTTGTTGTTTCCTTTGATTATTGTGCTGGCACATCTTGCTCGTACCTATCCAACAGCGGGTGGAATTTATGTGTACAGCCAAAAACAGCTGGGACAATTTTGGGGGTTTGTCAGTGGATGGGGTTATTTTATTGGAACAATTGCTGCCAATGCTGCAGTGCTGCATGCATTCAGTAGCGAATTTCAAAAACTTTCGGTGACACAAAACTTCTTTGCAACAACGGGGCTTGGCGGTTTATGGTTTGATCTTGTTTTAGTCCTGATTTTTACCGGACTCAATCTTTTAAACATCGAGTTTCTCGAACGCATTCAAATTGGATTCACCATTTTAAAAGCGATTCCGCTTCTTCTCATTGTTTTCGCACTTCCATGTCTTTTTAATCTGGAAAATGTTACATCTGCACCCATTATCTGGGGCGGTTTTGCGCATACCTTACCTCTCGTCTTGTTTGCCTACGTTGGTATTGAAGCCTGTTGTGCCGTTGCCGATAAGATTCAAGATGGCCAACGTAACGCTTCGCGCGTTATTTTTATTTCATTTGCTCTGATCATGAGCATTTACGCTCTTTTACAATTCTCGTTGCTCTGTATTCATGGCACAGCAGCTGTCGATCCCTTTACCAGTATTCTTCCCATGCTGACCTCAAATCAAGCAGTTATTACATGGGGTAATGGATTAATTAATCTGGCCATTTTGGCGTCGTTTCTTGCTGGTTTTTACGGCATGTTTTATTTCAACAATTGGAATTTGTATGCCATGGCAAATGATAACAGCATTCTTTTTTCACAAAAACTAACCACGTTGAACAGCCATCAAGTTCCATGGATGTGCGTTATGGCGCAATCGATCTTGATTGTTGTTTTCTTGGGTATCACCAGTAAAACCGAATATCTTTCAACCATGGCCGATCTTGGTACCATCGTTGCCTATTTGCTCAGCGCCTTAGCATTTCTTACCCTGCGCAAATCGATGGCAGGGTATTGTGCTTTGGGCAGTTGCGCTGTGTTGATGGTCATTTGTGGTAAAAGTTTACTCGAATCTGGTCTTCATCTTCTTATTCCGTTTATCATTGTTTTGGGCATCGGGCTTGGTGCTCACTATGCTCATGAGATGATGAAAAAACATTAAAAATCTTTATTTTTTTATTTAGCCTATGTTACAATAATATTACTTAAGTATTATTATTGTATTACAAAGAGGGTGTTAAATGATTAAAAAACTTTCTAAATATGGGAATAGCATGGCGCTTCTTATAGAAAAGCCAATTCTTGAGTTACTCAATATCACAGAGAATACAAAAATCCGTATTTCTACCGATGGTACTCGAATTATTATTGAGCCGATCCATGAATCAGAGAAGCCAGCAGTGAGTTCAAATCCCAAAGTTCAAAAATCCTATGAAAAAATAACAGAAAAATATAAAACGGCATTCAAGAAATTGGCTAAAGATTGATCAGCACCATGCAAAACATACTTTTTCTTACCATTGATGAAATTGTGCGTATTAATGAACTACACATTGCTCTTTTTGGAGGGAGACATGGTATCAGAGATTTTGCTCTTTTGGATTCTGCGGTCCAAAGACCACAGGCCTCATTTGGTGGAAAATTTGTTTACCAAGAGATTTACACCATGGCAGCTGTTTATGCGCACGGTATAATTAAAAACCATCCATTCATCGATGGTAATAAGCGAACGGGAATGGCTGCTGCACTTGTATTTTTAAATGCAAACGATTATGAAGTAACATTATCAAATGATGATGTTTATGATATAGGTATTGATCTTGCTACATCAGAGATTTCATATGAGGTACTTGCTGAAATATTTAAAGATCATATATTTTTTTCAGGAGAAGTGGGATGAAGGGATCATTGCGTTCATGCAAAAATCTTTTGCTGTTGCTTATTTTCACATGTTATTTCCAAACGCCTGTTGTAGCAATGCAGGCTTTACTTAAAAAAGTTGATGAAGCAAAAACAATGCAAGAGGTTAAAAAGCTTGTTGAAGCAGCTTTTGATGACAAAACCATTACACCTGAGAATATTAATGAGCAAGAGAAAAAAACAGGTGATACGCTGTTGCATGTAGTTTTTCAAAGTCCCCCTATTAACCAAGCCCAGTCGACTATCGTTGCGTACAGATTATTTGGGGAAATAGAAGTGGGGAGTGGTGGTAGAATAGCTAGAATAGAAAAATTAAAGCCGACATTCCAAGATTTTAAGAAGAATATTCGTAGAGTTGAAACATTAGTAAAAAAACTCATTACTGGGGGAAGCTCTATTAGAATAAAAAATAACGCGGGATATTCACCCTATGACTACTGGCAGGGGATCATCGTGCAGGCAAAAAAAGATTTTCCAGGGGAAGCAGATTTAAAAAGTCTTAAAGAAGATATAAAGTTTATAAACAATGCAATACTGCTGCGTCTCAAGAGCAGGGTTGAAAAAGATGATACCAATGCTCAAGAAGATTTTGGGTACCTTCTTTTAATGAAAGCAGCTGAACTGGATTCTGGGTATGTCGCATATTTGATTAAAGAGGGGGCTGATGTTAATTATCAAGATGATGATGACAATACTGCTCTTCATAGAGCTTTTGGTGTAACAAAAGAAGGGAATTTTGATCATGGGAATTGGGGTTTTGGTGAGGGTGGACGTTTGGACGGTGGGTTTTTGATGAAAGCCTTAAACAAAAGAGCCCCCGTTATCAAAGCATTAGTGAATGCAGGAGCCCGTATCGATCTTGCAAATAAGGCTGGAAAAACAGCAGGTCATTTTTTTGATTTTATTTATGAAAAGACTGCCTCATCAATGAATAACGTTGCAACTTTTAAAGAATTCGTGGCGATGTTTAGAGGTCCTATTCCTGCCGAACCCCAAAAACCAATTACCAAGCCTGTTGCAACGAAACCTAAGCCTAAACCGGTGGTAGTTGTTGCTGGCACAGAGAAACCAAAAGCTGGTTCTGATCACTTAAAAAGTCTGATCACCGCTCTTGAATTGTTAAAAACAAAACTAATCTCTTTGCAGGGGCAGCTGAGGGCCTGATAGGAGCCACCATTTCTTGAAAAAAATGTGTAATAGCCCTGATAGATCTCATTCTTTCCGAGCATAAATTTCTTGAAGCATATCTGCTATGTTGTTCCATGCAAAAACATGTCCTCTTTTTTGCTTCATATTTTGATTGCCACCGTAGACAACATAGGCTTGCGTATCTTCCTGCGCAGTAATTTTTTGCCAGTCCGTTAAACCTTTGTAAAAATCATCTTTAATGGTTTTTCCTGATTTAATTTCGACAGGAACAGTCTGCTCATAAGACTTTTCAATAATGCAATCAATCTCATGATTTTGAACATCTCGCCAAAAATAGAGCTGTGGCCGTTCATTATGATTGTAATTATATTTGAACATTTCACTGATAATAAAAGATTCAATAAGAGCACCTTTCATGGGATGCAAAGCTAGTTCTTCTGCCGTTCTAATGCCCAGTAATGAACAAATCAATGCAGTGTCATAAAAATATAATTTTGGGCTTTTAATAAGCCGTTTATTAAAACTTTTATGATACGGCGTTAAGAGTTTGATAATATAACTTGTTTCAAGTACAGAGATCCATTCTTTGGCGGTGTGAGGGCTTATGTCGCAATCACGTGCCAATTCAGCATAATTTATTAAATTGCCAACACGAGCGGCACAGAGTTTTAAGAATCGTTGAAAAGTAAGAACGTTCGTGATTTTTAGGACTTGTCGTACATCTTTTTCAACATACGTTCCAATGTAATCGTTGTACCATGTGTGAACAGATTTAGCGATATGTAAAAAATGCACTCATACTGCATATTATACGATTTTGATTGAAAATATCAAGTAGGAGCTTTTATTCAAGCAGGACAAATATAAATTTTTAAAGAAAAAATCGTTCCCCCCGAATATCATTCAGCTGATATCAGTTTGCATGCAGTTGATGCATCTTAACGATCATCACTCTGGATTGTGACCTGATTCTTCTGATGGATGTGAAGACGAGCCTTCGTTGCCCTTATCTTCAAAAATTAAAACTTGGAAGACACGACGAGAACTTGCTTGTTGAATTTGAAAGCAATAACCTTCATGCAAAATACGTTCGCCTTTTTTGGGAAGATGTTGTAAGTTTTCTGCCAAAAAGCCGGCGAGCGTGACAGAATCTTTAGCGTTAAATGAAATGTTCAGCAACTCTTCTAGTTTTTCAAGGCCGACGCCAGCGCTGACAATCCATCCTCCGCGTTCAAGGGGAACGATCTCGGTGCTAATCTTTTCATGTTCATCGCTAATTTCACCAACAATTTCTTCGATAATATCTTCAAGGGTTACCAGGCCAGAAATGCTGCCAAACTCGTCAATAACAATGGCCATGTGCATCCGTTTTTTCAAAAACTCGCGCAACAGTTGGTTGATCTTTTGGGTCTCTGGAATAAACAAGACCGGTCGGATCAACTCTTTGAGCGGTTTTTTTTCAGCTTTAAAGAGCATATCAAAAATATCTTTTTGATAGATGATGCCAATGATGTTGTCGTCATCGTTTTCAAAAACCGGCAGACGTGAGTAACGCGATTCATGCAAAATTTTGATTGCTTCATCGATGGATGAATTGACATTAACTAAGATCATATCGCCTTTGGGAACCAATATCTCTTTGACCAACGTTTGACCAAGCCCGAAAACGTTTTGCAACATCTCGGTTTTTTCGGTCTCCATCAACCCTTTTTCATCACTGTAATCAATCAAAAACTCAATTTCTTTTTCAGAAACAGCATCCTGTTTATCAAGAATATTTTTACCCCCAACTCGTGAAAAGAAGGTGTCGGCAATTTTGAGCAAGACGGTAACAAATGGATATTCAAGATGAAACAGGACATTGATCAACCACAAAAACGATCCGAACAAACGTTCGTGATGGGTTTTTGCAAAGCTTTTTGGAATAATTTCACCAAAAATTAAGATCATGATGGTTGCCAGGCCGATACCAACCAGCAATCCCCAGTCGCCTAAATATTGTTGCATGATTTCAGAAATCAATACCGATGCTATGACATGGGCAAGGTTGTTGGCAATCAGGATGGTAATTAAAATCCGCTGTGGATTTTTTTCCCACGAAGAAAATAATGTTTTATATTTTGCAACACTCTGTTCAAGTTCTTTGAGTTTAAACAGGCGCAAAGCCGTGAATGCTGTTTCAAGAAACGCAAAAAGCGCTGCAAGCAACAGGGCAATAGTGAACAGAATAAGTTGTGTCGACAACGACATGATACATGAACTCCTTATACGCTTATTTTACAGCGTACTATTTTTTTTATCACAGATGTAACTGTTTTTTATCTATTTTTCCGGTTGCATTCATAGGAAGGTCTTCCAGGCAAATAAACTTGCGTGGAATTTTGTATGAAGCCAAATTGCTGGCACACAAAATCCGTAAATGTTCTTCCAGGTTGCTATCACTCTTTTTTACGGCAACAAATGCAACAGGCACTTCGCCGGACATCGCCTCCGGCTGCCCGATGACCGCTGCTTTAAACACGGCAGGGTGGCGCATTAAAATATTTTCAATTTCTGCTGGGTAGATATTAAAACCTTTATGAATAATCAAATCTTTTGAACGGCCACGGATGGCAAGTTTGCCCTGCTCGTCAATTGAGCCAAGGTCTCCCGTATTCAGCCAACCATTTTTCAAAACAGTGGCGGTTGATTCAGGTGCATTGTAATAACCCATCATGATGTTGTCGCCGCGCAGCCACAATGTTCCAATGGTACCGCGTTCCACCTGCTGTTCGCTATCATCACGAACTTCGCAGTCTATGCCAACGAGTGGGTAGCCAATCACCGTGGTTGGCTCTTCATCATTTTCGTGGTTTACACCAACAACGGGGCTGGCTTCAGAAAGGCCATAGCCTGAACAAATTTTTCGGCCATAAATCATGGCAAAGCCGGCACGAATTTTATCGGGCAGCATATCAGCGCCCGAAACAAACATTTTAATAGAATCAAGCGGTGCTGTTTTCATGAGGCACAGCAAGCCGTAAAGTGCCGGAAATCCGAAGAACAGCGTCGGTTTTTTTTCCAAGCCTTCAAGAATAAGTTTGCGATCAATTTTTGCAACAATAATAATTGACGATCCGGTCATGATCGGCAGCCACAAACATACGTGCTGTGCAAAGACATGGAAGAGGGGGAGCACGCTGAAAAAACGTTCTTTATCAGTTTGTCCATTGAGCGTAAACCGGGCGTATGATTGCATCGTGTTGGTCAGAATATTTTTTGATGAGAGCATGATGCCCTTGGGCACGCCGGTTGTTCCCGAAGAATACATCAGCACGCAGAGTTGATCGGTGTTACGGGTAACGGGGGTCATATCGGGAAATGCTGCGGCAATATCTGAAGGCACTGCAGCGTCCCAATCTATGATCTGTTCGTTCAAGATAGGGGGTAACGTTGCCAGGAGCCCATCGGTTACCAAGTCTTCAAGATTACTTTGTAATGTTGACGAGCTAAAAATCAGTGACGGTGCTGCATCGGTGATGATATGTGCCAGTTCTTTTGCATGTAAAAAAATATTGAGCGGACACACAACGGCGCCAAGCTGCCAGATGGCAAAATAGGCAACATAAAACGCTGCCGAATTTTCGAAATACAATAAAACACGATCACCAGGCTGTACGCCGGCTTCTTTCAGCTTTTTGCCGACCAACAGCGACCGGAAATACAATTCTTTGTAGGTGATGGTTTTGGTTGGCTCGATGAGTGCAATATTGGTGGGAAATTGCTGACAGGCACGTTGCAGGAGATTTCCTGCATATAACAACGATCCATCATCAGTCGTGAGTTTTTGTTTTATTGACTCAAATATTTGAATTTCTTTGGTTCTACTCATATACCTAGTTTTACTTTTTTTTCTTCAAAAGAGTGGACCCTGAATCAAGTTCAGGGTGACAACTGCAAAGTTAAAATCTTAATTAAATCTTATTTTTTTATGATTCAATATGTCATCCTGAACTTGATTCAGGATCCAAGCATTATTCTTCTTCAACTTTAATTACATTCACAGGACACAAATCCGCAGCCTCGCGAACAAGTTCAGCATTTGCTTTGATGTCAGCATCTGGCTTAACCTCAGAAACGCCTTTGACAACAAAAACGTTGGGACACACTGCTTCGCAGGTTCCGCATGAAATGCATCCCGGTACAATCGTAACTTTTTTCATTAATTAACAACAACCTGTTTTTTTATCAGAACTATGTTTTGTTTTTCTTTCTTCATCTTCATTCAAGAGTTCGAAAAGATCAAAACTTGCGGAGCTTTTTGATGAACCACAACCACCGCCTGATCCGCATCCGCCGCCGCTGCAGCCAGTACAGCCACCGCAACCGCCGCCGGTTGATTCAACCGCTTTTTTTGATGGGCAGGTGCATTTACCGTCTTTACCTTTGCCGCAGACGCATGCCTTCATTTCATCTTCGTCGTCATCGCAACAACCATCTTCATCATCTTCGTCGCAACAATCGTCGTCGTCGTCGCCATCTTCTTCGTCTTCGTCTATTTCTTCTTCATCTTCTTCAAGTAAAGCTTGCAAGAACATCCCCACTTCTTCGGCATTGCCTTCATTAATGGTTTCTTTAAGATCAGTTATGATGACAGCCAAATTTTGTTTTGAAAGGGTTGCTTCGTCGCTTACTTTCTTTTTGAACGCTTGCGTGTTTTCAAGTTCTTCATCACCAATCATCATCGCTAAAAGATCTTGTTGTTCAGCAGCTGGTAAGCTTTTAACTTTGGTAAATGCATTGAGTTGTTCAGTGAGAAAGTTGATATCTTCTTGAACGTAGTCAGCCATTTTTTGAGCTTGACCTGAAACGGCATCGAACACCTTTTCAAGGGTTTCGCGTTCCGGGCCTTGACCGGTTTGGTTCAGTTTCATTTCAACGGCATTCAAAAGATCTTTAAAAATTGCTGAACAATCATGGAGTGATTCTTTTTGTTTATCGAGTAAAAAGGATGTTTGTTCGATAATAGTCTCTAGATTTGACACGCGAGCGACTCCTACATTTTTTGGACCAGTGAGAGAATAAAAAACTTCAATAAGTATTTATTCTACTCTTCTTTTAAAAGATTGCGAGAGGGAAGGTGTTTTATGTAAAAACATGCGATTTTCTTGTTTTTTTGTGAGAGGTATGTCTAGGCTTGGTTAAATTATTACAGATTGATCAGTTAAAAATTGAAGGAGAAGAGGATGACGAAGAGAGTTTTTGGGTTGATACTTTTTTGCGTCATGGGTTCAATGTCTGTTCCTTTGCTTGGTATGTATGATGTTATGCCCTTAGCAACCACAAATAGAGGGGACAAAGTTTTATTAAAAGGGATTAATAATGAATATGGCCCCCTTGTTTCCATCGATTTTGATTTTAACAAAAATCCTACACAGGATTTAAAAATGGATTCTCAAAATAATACGCCTCATTTTGGAGAAGCAAGTAGATATAGTGAACTGCTGCACAAGTATTTGAAAGTTAATATACCTTTGCATTGGTTTTTTTATAACGATTTAAAAAATGCTGTTCAAACAGGGCAAGCCACTATTCAGGAGGGAAGCAATACTTATAAGATCGATCTGAAAAGACTTACACCAATTTTTGCCGTTCCAATAATGTCTGGCGCAGGTCCTAGTGATATCCCTGAAATAGAAGATGCTGAGCCAAATACAAAAATTCTAAATGCATGGAAGGCTAACATAGATAAAAATGATCCAACTTTTACCCTTGCATCATGTAATGTTTTATATCAATCATATTATGTTGGATTTCATGCAATAAATTTAAAGAAATTTCCAGGATTTCCCAAAAAAGAAACACTTTCTCAAAGAGAAAATAATGTTATTTCATTGGCTTGGCGCGATCAACAATTTGATGCAGCATTTAGGAAAGAACATGAATTTAAAGATGCAAATATTTTATGTCTTCAGGAATGGCCATATAGTGATCCTGAGCAAGCGTTTAATGCAAAATCTTTATTTCAAACAATACCAGAAAATTATGACTTCTTTAGAATATCTTTAGCAAGGCCCGGTAGAGATGGTGTTTGTATGTTTTATAACGGTTTTCCGATGGAAAGACTTACAGACGTGCAACTTGGAGAAGGGAAAGATCCTCGATATAAATTCAAAACAAAATATGAGAAAAATAAAGGAGTTTTATTTGCGAATTTAACATTGAAAGATGATATAAAAGTTACCATAATCTCAGGACATTTTTATGGTTCATTTAACGATGTAGTAACAAAAGATTTTAAAGATCAATTAGAGATAATTCAGGAATTTAGTGAAAATTCAGCTAATGTTTCATCAAAAGTAGTGATTTGTGGTGACTTTAATTCTAATAACGTTGATTTGATAAAAAAATACTTTCCTGATAACAAAGGTTGGCAAGAGGTTCATAATTGGGATATTAAAAAATGCACCCATCGATCTGGATACGATTCAAAGGATGAAAAAGAAAATGATGAACAAAAAAAACACAGCGATCGGTTTGTTCGTTATGACTTTATGATTTATAAAGATCTTCAATTAACAGCTCCAGCAACAATAGATCCAAAAACCAATGATCAACTCATTAGTCACACCGTTGATCAAAGCGCGAATCCCCCCGAATTTTTCTCTGACCACGCGGTCTTGCGTGGCAAATTTGGCCTCATTATGATTCCGGTGGTATATGATCCAAGCAAGAATAATATGGTGTTATTATTTGAAAAAAATAGTGCTGGAAAGGGTGTTATTGTTGACAGAAAAAAAATGTTTGCTGATCTAGCACCAATAGGGGATCCAATTCTTGCTAAGCCTGATAAAAAACATCCAACAGCTGTTCTTGTGCAAGAGGTTGCGTACGACGAAGAGAAAATGGCTCAGATGATGAGCGTATCGATGGATGACTTTGCGTTTATTTCTGTAAAAACTACACGACTTGATGATGTAATAAAAAGTACACTTGGCGACGGTGCAAACTTAACAGAGGCTTTAGAATCAATTCTTTTTCAAAGATTTAACGATCAATTACAGAAGCTTAAGAAAGAAGGAAAAAAAATAACGGCACACACAGAGCAAGGTGGTGGTGTGGATAAAACATTGTGGTACTTTGAAAAACAAACACCAGCTTTGAAATTTAACGAACGTCATGTTTTAGTAGGTGTTTATCTGGAAAATACTAATGGAGAGATCAAAGGTTCTAAAATATATCTTAGCCTAGAAACGAAGAAGCTTTTCTTTGAAAAAAAAGATGATTCAGCGTTGCGTGGTCGTTGCCGTGAATTAATGCGAACACTTGACATTCCAAGTCAACAACAAATTTCAACAATTTCAACTGCACCCGCAGGTCCAACCGACCCACTCCTCCAATCCCTCCAAACCCTCAAATCAAAACTGGCGAATCTTTCGATGGCATTAACGAAGTTGACGAAAAAATCTGATGTATTTGAAGAAGTAGGATGGGTATTATCAAATTAATTTTATGGAGTAAGTAATGAGCCATTTTTCCAGGCTACTTTTTTTCTTATTTGGCGGACTCTTTTCTGTTGGCAGCGCATGGGAGATGGAGTTTGAAGAAGTTAAACCGCCCTTTCGTAAAGATGCAACCGAAAAATTTTGAAGGAGAACCATGGTTAGAAGAATGTTTGTGGGGATGTTTTTGGTGATGAGTTTTATGTCGTGGGCATTGGAGGCTATGAACCCGAGTTCTGGTGTGATTATAACGGGTAATTGGGGTAGCTCCACTGGTCGTAAAGTTGTTTTATTAAAAATGATGCCTGATGGAGTTTTTTCCCCCTTTGATTCGACTGACTTTATGAATGCTCCCCAAAATGATGAAGTAAATGTGGGGATTGCCGGTAGTCCAAAATCAAAAAAAACACAATTACTAAATCAAGATAGCAAAACTCAGAACTTACCTGTAACTTGGTTTTTCTTCGATGATTTACAACAGCAGCAGCCGCAGAAAAAAGTCTCTATGAATGATGTGTATCAGAAAACATTTAACGTTAATATTGAAAGAGTCAAAAAACTTTCATCATTTGTTCGTGCCCCGTCTCAACCTGCAGCTCCAAGCCCAACACCAAGCTTTGTACCAAATGTACCAACGCCTGGGGCTTCAACGGGGGGTGGTGGAGATATAAAAGATCCCATGTTTACTCTTGCATCATGTAACATATTGTACCAATCGTATTATTATGGGTTTAATGCTAATCAACCAAATGTCATTTCTCTTGCAGACCGCCAGAAATTTTTCAATCAAGCTTTTAACGAAGATTTGGGATTTAAAAATGCGCAGATTTTATGCTTCCAAGAGTGGGCATATCATGATCCTGGTCTGCAGAACCCTAAGTCTATATTGTCCATTCCTGTAAATTATTATACAAAGCTTGGATTGAATGAAAATAATTTTGCACGTGATGGAGTTTGTATTTTTTACAAAGATTATGGTTTGAAAAAAATAGCTGAAATAGGATTTGAATTAGATAATGTTGCTAATCGATATAAAAACAAGAGTGTTTTAATTGCAGCATTCGAACTTTTACCAGGATTTCTCATTGGGATTATAACGGGACATTTTGGAGGTATATTTATAGATTCCAATACTGGAATCGAAAAGGGCAGAGACGATTTTAAGAAACAATTACAATGGGTTTCAGATGTATGTGCAAAACATCCTATCAAAAATTGGATCATCTGCGGAGATTTTAATTCAAACGAAGTTAGTTTGATACAATCATATTTTCCAGAAGAGCAAGGCTGGGGCTGGAAAGATGTTTTTGATTGGGATATTCAAACACACCTTACTCATCGCACAGGGAGAGGTGAAGATGATTATAGACGTTATGATTTTATGATTTACAAAGGGATAGAATTAGTAGAGCCGGCGACAATTTGGCCAAATTCTAAAGACAATCTTTTAAGTCACACGAATAAGCAGGAAGCAAAAAAAGTGGGCTACTTTTCTGACCATGCAATCCTACGTGGCAAATTTGGTCTTATTATGTTTCCCATTGCATATAATGAAGAAAATAAAAGATACGAAAGTGTTTTGATTAAAGATAAAAAAGACGAAGATAGCGCAGTTCTTTGTGATCGAAAAACCATGTTTGAAGGATTAGAAAAATTAGGCACCCCGATCTCATTTTATGACGGAGACTTGGTAAAATGCCTTTTTCAGCCTGTTAAATATGATGCCGAAAAATTTAAACAGAGAAAGCTTGAATATGAGGAAAAATTTAACAATTTAGTCATGTTAATAGATGCTATCAAAAAAAATGCTGAGTCGAAAGGAATGACTATTAACAATCTTGAGGCCTCAGATGTTGCAAGAAAAATAATCAAAGCTGCTTTGCTACAGGGTATATCTTTAATTGAAAAATCTGAAGATTTGGAAAAAGTAAAAACTCAAATTGATAAAGCAGTTGAAGAATTGAAGGCCTCAAACGTGCCTGGAGCAGGAGAAAATCCTCAAGTGTTTTTTGATTCATTGGTTAAATTTATTGAAGAGGGAGCTAAAAAGCGTGAATTAGGCGTTGATGCTAAACAAATGGCTCAGTTGATGATTCAAAGTGCTTTAGGAAAACGTGAAATCAAGGATGCTGAAGAACTAAAGACAGTCAGGCGTAATGTGCTAAGTACACTTGATAATTTGGAAAAAATTAAAGCTCGTCAGCCAGCAGTCCCTGCATTTCCAGAAGCATATACAAAACAAAATTATCTCGACTTTGTTGATCGTATGAAAAAAGTTGTAAGAGAACAGGGTGGAGACCAAAATTTAGTAGAAGAAATATTATCAGGCATCCTGGGGAACCAGAAAATCGAAGATAAAACAAGAGAGGCTTTTGTTGAGTCAATTTTTAGGTCAAAAATTTCAGAAATGCTCGAACCCGCATCAGCAGGCCCAGCCGACCAACTCCTCCAATCCCTCCAAACCCTCAAATCAAAACTCATTCAACTTTCACAAGTATTGACGGGTGAGGAGGAGGAGGGAGAAGAATCGATTCGTAGTAATCAGATGGATAGAGAAGATTTTTAAGATTGGACTAACATGATGAAACGTTTACTTAGTACAATTCTTGGCCTCCTTCTGGGGGCCTTTCTTTCTGTTGGCAGCGCATGGGGAATGGATGTTGCAGAACTTAAACCGCCCTTTCGTAAAGATGCGACCGAGTATTGGCTTACTGTTCCCGATATTGACAGCGCTGTTTTAATTCGGATGAAACTTGGGCAAGAAAAAAAAGACCCGGATATTAAAAATGGTGAAGCAAATTTTTCCTACGTTGCTCCGAAAAAAGAACATATTTCTTTGCCGCGAGGTCTTTATTTTTGGAAAAAAGATTTTGATGAAAAAAACTTACAAAGAATGAGAAATCGTCCTGGTTCTCGAGCATTCGTATGGAATCATGCAAAGAAAATGTTTGTTGATGAAAGTAATGAAAATACTACGTGGGATTCTGCGAGAAACCCAGTACATCCATATGCGTCTTGGAATTCAGCCTGGGCTGGGATTTCTTACAATCCAGCTATTGCTGCAAGAATAGCTGCTGCCGCTGCAAAAGAAGGATGCCCACCAAATTCTATCGCACGCCGTAATTTTTTTAAGCATGTGATGAGAGGCGTTGATGAGCCTGAGTTTACAAGCCCCGATGATTGGCAAAGTGATTTCAAGCATGGTGAGTTTACGACTCATTCAATTCAAGATTTGCGTAGTTATATGAGTGATCAAAATGTAGCAGCTTTGACCAAAGATTTTAAAGATGCTGCGCGCTTCAACATCATCATTTATGATGCCGAAAAAATGTATGCCTATCGTTATTTGACTGATATTGGCGCCATGCAGGCGATGCCTGCAAACAAAGGTATGGTCTTTGAGATAGCTTCCAATTTTCATTGTTTAGAAGGGGGGCAATCTCGAAAACAAGGTAATTTGATGGTCTTTATCGGATCGGGTGCTGTGCAGGGCGAAGAAGGGGCTTTGTCAGCAGCTCCTGGTGCTATTTGGCGGATGTATTATATTCCGCAAGATAAAGCTGATTTGCTTAACGATGATAAAGTTACCAGTGTTATTTCTATCGATGAGCATGGGAGACCGTTGATCAACAAGCGATTAAAAAACAAAGAACTGACGCAAGCAGATATTGATAATGTTATTTTACATGCAAAAGTTGGTTTTCATGAAAACATGCAGGTTTCAACAGGGTGTTCGAATATTAAATATATGAATGCCAATTTAGCAGCGGGAGGAAACAGCCGAAAAGATAATGAAAGAGACTGCAATGAATTGGCGCCTGACAATCAGACCATTAGTCAGTTGTTAACTGCAGCGATCGATTTACGGTCAAATATACAGCATGACGTATTTTCACAAAATCCTGGTATCAATGAAAAAATCTTTACCACATTAGCACGCGCAATGCATCCTATTTCAAGCGAAGGTATGTTGCGGTCGATGGTGGTGCACCGCAAGCAACGAGGAATGATGACGCTTGTTGGTGGCGGTGCTTTTATCAATGAACTTTCATGGGTTTATGAAGGCTTGACGGGCAAATTAATGCCTGGTGGTTCTGAAAAAGAATCGATTTCTAAAAAACTTTTTGATATGAGGGATTTTATCAAAAAAGCAAAGCTGCAAATTACCTTGATGGCCTACCGCCCATTTTCAAAGCCTGAAGAAGAAAACGACAAATTTGATAACTTTATCAGAGCACTAAAAAAACATTTTGTTGATGATATTGGCGGGACTGTTTATGAAATTGTGCCTGATGGAAAAAAACTTTTTCGAGGTGAATCCAAAGGACCGCAAGAACTTGCAACAGAACTTTTTGGTAGTCCCCTTGGAAATCCCAAGCCACCTGCTGGATGGCAAGGTGGTGCTTTGGCCGCAGGCGCCTCAGCAGACATACCAGAGGAACCATATATCGGTGGAGGACCAAAAAAGTTTACTCCAACTGACGCAGAAATTAAAAGGGCTGCTGCACGAACAGGAGTTCCTGAAGAAGATGTGAGAGATTATGTTGGAAAAAATTTTTTAGGCGATGTCATTAACAATTATCAGGAATTCGAAAAAAATGTGAGTCGTTTTGCTGCGAGCTATGCAGGAGGTGTGGGGGGAGATATAAAAGCTGTGGCTGGTGCTGGGGGCGATGTTTACATCACGCTCGTGAATGGTGATATCACAGAACAAAAGTTTATTGATCCAGCTGCTGCGGCGATAGTCAATGCGGCGAATACAAAGATATTTTCTATTGGGGATGCGGGAATTGCGGCAGCTATTCATGCTGCTGCTGGCAAAAAACCAAATGATGAATACAGAGAGAACTTTTTAAAAGCGAATCAAGGTAGTTCAATTGAGTTATGCCAAACAGGAGAGGCCCGAATTTCACCATCCTATAAAATTTCAGAAAAGCAAGGGCAGGCACAATTTATTATTCATGGTGTTGGACCGAGCCTTGCAGGAAAAGAACCTACAAATGAAGAAAAACAATTGTTACAACAAACCTATCAATCTATTCTTGCTGTTTGTGATGATCCGACAAATAAATCGTATCTCCCATTTGATTTCAAAATGGCGAATAATCTAAAAATAACGCAAATTGCATTGGTTGCGATTAGCTCGGGCATTTATGGGTATAAACCACCATTATCAGCACCTGTTGCATTGGCT
>Ga0207155_1141_pt1 | contig 16359 bp, 15 predicted proteins | sample Alteio_BWMinHeat_26_FD_153515 | JGI IMG/M metagenome (GOLD analysis project Ga0207155, IMG submission 153515) | Enriched cells from forest soil in Barre Woods Harvard Forest LTER site, Petersham, Massachusetts, United States -... | ecosystem: Environmental > Terrestrial > Soil > Temperate forest >... | reverse complement strand
TTCGCCTTCAACAAAATGAAGCCCCAAACCCATCGCATCGGGAATAGTTAAAATATCGGAAAACAAGATAGCCGCATCTAAATCAAAACGGCTTAACGGTTGCAAAGTCACCTGGCATGCTAATTCGGGCGTTTTACAGAGCTTCATAAAACTGCCGGCCTGCTGGCGCACTTCACGATATTCAGGCAAATAACGGCCGGCCTGACGCATAATCCAAATTGGTGTGGCGTCTACGGGCTCATGCCAAATAGCCCGTAATAAACGGTCGTTTTTGAGCTTTATCATTAGGGAATTCTCTCGTTAGGCTTATGTGTGTCATTTTACCTGTTTTACCATGGGGCTGCTATATACCTAACCGAATGATGAATAAAAATACTGGATATTCATAAAATTTAGTGGTATTTTTAGCGCCTAAGGATATCTTCGTTTTAGAACCTATCGATTAATTTCAAGCTGCAGACTGAACAAACTACCTTTTATATTCCTGTTTTTTCAGCAGCAAAACCCCAACGGAGTCACGTAAAAATTAATACATAGGGACAATTTCAAACGATTTTCATTCCAGGATGGACATATCAATATCAACCTTTCATTTCAAAAATAGGCACATCACCACTATGAATTTAACCGAACTTAAGAAGAAAAGCGCAGCAGAACTCATTACCCTTTCTGAAGAATACGGCCTAGAAAATATGGCCCGGTCGCGCAAGCAAGATATCATTTTTGCTATTTTAAAAGCTCATGCCAAACGAGGCGAAGATATTTACGGAGATGGTGTTCTTGAAATTCTCCAAGACGGTTTCGGATTTTTGCGTTCCGCTGAAGGTTCTTACCTGGCGGGACCTGACGATATTTATGTTTCACCTAGCCAAATTCGCCGCTTCAATTTACGTACTGGCGATACGATTTCTGGAAAAATTCGTCCGCCGAAAGAAGGCGAACGTTACTTTGCATTACTCAAGGTTGATCACATTAATTTTGACGCGCCAGAAAATGCAAAGAATAAAGTCTTATTTGAAAACCTTACGCCATTATTTGCTAATGAACGTTTGACGATGGAATGCGGCAATGGCAGCACAGAAGATATTACTGCACGTATTATTGATTTAGCATCGCCCATTGGAAAAGGCCAACGTGGTTTGATTGTATCTCCGCCTAAAGCCGGTAAGACCATGATGTTGCAAAACATTGCGCACTCGATCGCACAAAATCATCCAGATTGTTATTTGATGGTGTTGTTAATTGATGAACGTCCTGAAGAAGTCACTGAAATGACTCGTTCTGTGCGCGGTGAAGTTATCGCAAGCACCTTCGATGAACCAGCGAATCGTCACGTACAAGTGGCTGAAATGGTTATCGAAAAAGCGAAGCGTTTGGTGGAACATAAACGTGACGTCGTTATTTTATTGGATTCCATCACTCGTTTAGCACGCGCTTACAACACTGTGGTGCCCGCTTCCGGAAAAGTATTAACCGGTGGTGTGGATGCAAACGCATTACAACGTCCAAAACGTTTCTTCGGTGCTGCGCGAAATATCGAAGAAGGTGGCAGCTTAACTATTATCGCCACTGCGCTCGTTGAAACTGGTTCGAAGATGGATGATGTCATTTACGAAGAATTCAAAGGAACCGGCAACATGGAAATCCATTTGGATCGTAAGATTTCCGAACGCCGTATTTATCCTGCAATCAACATCAATAAATCGGGTACCCGTCGTGAAGAATTACTCACGAAACAAGATGAAATTCAAAAGATGTGGATTTTACGTAAATTGTTGCAACCGATGGATGAATTGGCGGCGATTGAATTTATTATTGATCGCTTGAAAGCAACTAAGACGAATGAAGATTTCTTTGATTCGATGAAGCGTTAATATTTTGCCGTCATATTTGCAAGCGCGCATTATTGCGTAAATCAAAACTTGCACAGAAAAAATCGTCGTTGCGAGGCCGTTTTTCAGGCCGAAGCAATCCAGTTTCTGAAAAATGCATAAAGAACTGGATTGCTTCGTCACAAAAAGCGCTCCTCGCAACGACGAATCTTGATTTATGCAACAACGCACGCTCGCAATAACGGCGATAAAATTCCGAGCTTAGCGTCATTAAAATATATTTTTTGATAGAGATATATATGAATTACTGGTTATTTAAATCCGAACCAACCACTTTTAGCATAGATGCTTTAGAAAAATGCCCTAAAAAAACCACCCACTGGGATGGCGTCCGTAATTACCAAGTTCGCAATATGTTACGCGATGAAATTAAAGTGGGTGATCAAGCCTTTTTTTATCACTCCAATTGCAATCCTCCAGGAATTGCTGGCATCGTTGAAATTGTAAAAGCGGGCTACCCTGATCATTCTGCCTTAAATCCGGAATCAAAATATTTTGATCCGTCAGCTTCAAAAGAAAATCCTCGTTGGTTTATGGTTGATATTCGATTTGTAAAAAAATTCCCGCATTTAGTTACATTGGATGAATTGAAACAACATCCTGAATTAGAAAATATGGTAGTGAATCGACGTGGGAATCGGTTGTCGATTACTTCGGTGACCAAAGAAGAATGGAAAGTGATTATTGCGATGAGCAAAGATTCGCAATAAAGCTTATGTTGTATATTCAATGCAGCAACACACGGCACTAGTGTCCGCGGGAATGACAATGGTTTTCATGAGTTAATATTATCAAAGTCAAACTCATATGACGGATGCTACTTCCTATATACTATGCTATAAATAAATATCAGCCATAGGAGGTTAAACCCATGAAAGACCCTGCCGCAACAAAAGTAACGAAAGGCTTAGCAAAATTACTCGCTGACACCTATACGCTCTATTTAAAAACCCAAAATTTTCATTGGCATGTGACTGGCCCACATTTTCATTCCTTGCATAAAATGTTCGAAGAAGAATATGTGCAATTAGCTGCAGCAGTTGATGAAATTGCTGAACGAATTCGCGCTTTAAATCACCCCGCTCCGGCTTCTTTTACTGAATTTTTAAAATTAACATCCATCAAAGAAAACGTCACAACACCTAGTGCAAATGACATGGTGAAGCAACTATTAAATGACCATGAAATTATTATTAAACATATTGCAGAAATACTTCCTGTTGCACAACAAGTGAAAGATGAAGCCACTTTTGATTTGCTCATCAACCGCACTGAAGAACATGAAAAAACCGCATGGATGTTAAGAAGCTCAATAGGATAATTTGTGACAGACTATCTTGCCTCATTTAAACGCTGGCTGGATATCGAACGGATAGAACACAGTATCAAAACTGCTATTGCTTGTATCATCGGTTTTGTTATTACTAAGTTCATTCACGTTGGTGTCGACCAATGGTTGATAATCACCATCTTGGTCGTCATGTGTGCGCAAATTAATGTTGGCAGCATGATTCAAAAATCCACGATGCGCTTCATCGGCACATTAACCGGCTCACTCTTGGCTGCAGCTACACTGTTTTTTTTCGGCACCAATAACATTGCTACTTCTGTCATGATTGCATTTGCAGCGATGGTATTTAGCTTTGTCGCTACCAGCACAAAAAGTTACAGCGAATCAGGCACATTAGGCGCCGCAACGGTGGTGATTATTCTCATCGGAAAAAACCCTACACTTCTCACAGTACTGGAACGTTTTTTAGAAATTAGCGCAGGCATTCTCATCGCAGCACTTGTGTCACAATTCATTTTCCCGATCCATGCACGCAATCACCTGCGCCGCAATCAGCGTGACACAATTTTAATGCTGCGTGATTTTTATGAAAAAAATTTCCTTGGCACCACCCCAGTTGAAACACATCAATTTCTCGATGAACAAATTTCTCAATCACTCATTAAACAACGCAAACTCGCTAATGAAGCCAAACAAGAATTATTTGGCGAAGCTTTTAACATTAATCATTTCAGACAATCACTCTGGTGTGAAAAAGAAATCATGCGCAGCATTATTTTTATGTATCATTCTTATCAAGCATCTTATGCAGGAAATTTTCCCATTGCTCATGTGGATGGTTTAAAAGAATTTCATCTCAGTATTTATGAAGTGCTTAACAAAATTGCACAAGGAATAGCACAAAAAAGAATGCCTGTGATTAATATGCCAAATATTGAAACATTAAATTCATTGCTCAATGAAACACGTCAGCGTGAATCTGAACAAGAAAAAATTGCTCTAGATACTTTTTCATTTTGCGCGGGGACGTTAATCGCTCGCCTTAACAAGCTATCTGAGTTAACAGATAAGATTTAATTAAATTTTTATTTTGCCGTCCTCGTAGGACTTGATTTTTTTTCTTCTGAAACAGCAATTGCTAGAATATTCCCTAGATCATGTGAAGCTGTTGCAAAAATCTCAGCCGCCTGAGTTGCTGTTGTTTTAATATAATCAGCATGCTCAGAAGAAAATCCCAACTTCACATAGACTGCTTCGTTCTCCAGGATTTTATCTTTAACATCATTCATTCGTTTTGCTATCAAGCTCATCTTTGCCTGATTTATTCGCAAGCCTTCGACAGAGATACCAATGCCCTTACAAGTAAATATCTCCACTTGTTTTTTTAATTCATTTATTTCACTGGATAATGCACCCTTCATGATTAAACCTATTTCATCTTGACAATCGGTAAACTTTCGCCCGATAAATTCAACAGATTCTCCTTCGAGATTGCTTTTTGCTTTAACCAAGAAGCTAGCTAACTTATTTAAGATTGCAGTCACGTTTTCTAAAAAATTACTAGCAATTCTCTCATATTTATTCAATAGCCTAAAATGTTCATGATTTGCATTCAAAGGACTTCTACCAGCAGCTTCTGCCGCGCTATGCGATGGCGATCCAATACGTGACAAAGTTTTAACTAATGCTTGAACAGAAGCGAGGTCTCGTTTTTTTTGTAACTTCTCTGTTTCTTTAATACAAAATTCTGTCAGCTGTGCTTGAGCTTGTTCAGGAGATAATTTTTCTTCGATATTTTTTTCAATTTTGGTTAACACTTTTAAGCTTTCTTTTATGTGTCGTTTATCTTCAGAACTAGCAGATTGAAGTGCAGATTTAATATTTTGTTCTTGCTCTAAGACTTTTCTTTTTGGTGTATCCATATCTCGTTTGTGCGCGATATTTAACGCGTCAGCACAGCGAGTCAGCACATCTCCCGTCAGCAGTGACCAAACCTCTTTCACAGCATCTTGAAAATCGGTAAGCTGCAAAGTATTACTCTCATATTTTTTCACCAGTACTGAACGGCACGTGTCTGGTATGTTAATTTGTTTTTCAGCCGTCCCAACAACAAAGTCATCCATCAACTGAGTTAATGCATCCTTTAATTCCTTAGGATCTGGATTTTCTGGTTCGCATAAATCAGTAATAAAAAATAAAAAGTCGGAGTGCGTCTCTGTCTGGGCTTTCTTTAGCTCTTCAGCAAACGCTTTCCTCAGATGCTGGAAATTACCATCTGTTAAGAAACTAACACCTTCTATCTTCATAGCTTCTAACTGTTGGTAAAGTGATTGATTTGGTCTACTGATGGCCATAATAAATACCTCATTTATAAGGATATTATACACGCAATAAATCGGGTTACTTTAACACAATAAATGATTAAATGGGTAACTAATTATCAGCGTTAATTAGGATTTTCAAGACTCAACACCCCCGCATTGTAATCATAAGCAAACAACTCCGCATACCGCCCCCATTCAATCATGGTTCTTAATACCCGAGCAGCCTCTTTCTCAGTTAAATAATCTTCGAGCAAAGAAACAAAGTTCTCTTCAAGGGCACGATGCCGTGGATGGCGGGTCAATTGATCATAGATATAACGCGCTAATGGTACATATTTCTTCAAGTGCTCCAAGAAGATTTTCTTACGCTCCAAGATATCAGCCTCGACAAACGCCTTACCTTCTTCTGTAATTGTAATATCACCTTTTGAAACCTTAGCGAAATGCAGGATTTCCAATAATTCAGTTAACGGAAACAATTCATCGATATCTAACATCAAGATATCGGCAACATCTGGCAAATCCATTTTGCCGTTATTTTCAGGCGCATTCAGTGTTTCCAACAAACCGGTGATTTCTGCAACGCTTGCATCCGGCAAACGATAACCTAAATCGATCGGTGGATGTTCTGCACCACCTGCATGTTCAGTTTGCTGTGTCGTCATCAACATATAAACTCGATCCACTTGATTACGGAAGCGAGGATCAAGATCACTGCGTGGATGAGGCAAAGTCACTTTCAATTCACCACGAATCGATCCTGGATTACTGTTGAAAATGATAATTCGATCGGCAAGTAATGCTGCTTCTTCAATGTTATGCGTCACAAACACAATGGCATTAATGCCCGTTTTTCGTTCTTGCCATAAATCCAACAAGTCGCTTTTTAAGTTATCCGCAGTTAAGACATCGAGCGCGGAAAACGGTTCATCCATCAACAACACATCTGGATTAACCACGAGTGCGCGCGCAAGTCCAACACGTTGACGCATACCACCCGATAATTCTTTTGGAAATGCGGATTCAAATCCATCTAGACCAATGGTATCAATTGCTTTTAGCGCGCGTTCACGACGTTCTTCTGGATCGACACCCAGCGCTTCTAAGCCAAGTTCAACATTTTGCATGACCGTCAGCCAAGGCAATAAAGCAAAATTTTGAAATACCATGGAAATGCCGCGCGCAGGTGCCAACACTGATCTGCCGCGATAGATAACTGTGCCTTCCGTTGGTTGAATTAAGCCCGCTAAAATGCGTAATAAAGTAGATTTTCCCGAACCGGATTTACCCAGAATTGCGATAATTTCGCCTTCATACATGCGAAAATTTACATTCTTCAGCACTTGCAATTCTTGACGATCGCCTTTGCGAAAACTTTTTTGCACATTCACCACTTCGATGATGGGTGATGCAATTGAAGATACGGTTTCTTGCATAATTTATCTTCCTAATCTAATTGAAAACGTGTCGCAGCCAACACGTACAATGGCCGCCACACTAATCGATTCAATACCAATACGAAAATACACATCATGGAAATGCCTAATGCGCTATGCAAAAAATCGCCTTTTTCCGTGTATTCTTCAATGTAGGCGCCTAATCCTGTCGCCACTAATTTTGTGTTACCCCAACTCACCACTTCAGCCACAATGCTTGCGTTCCATGCGCCACCGACAGCAGTAATTGCGCCGGTAATGTAGTAAGGAAAAATGCCGGGTAAAATTAATCGGCGCCAACGCAACCAACCGGTCACACTTAAATTATCTGTGACTTGTAATAATTCTTTTGGAATGAGTGATGCGCCAGCGATCACGTTAAACAAAACGTACCATTGAACGCCTAAAATCATTAATGGCGTCACCCAAATTTCCACGCTCAAATGATAACGAACAATCAACATTACCACGACGGGATAAAGTAAATTTGCCGGAAACGCTGCGAGAAATTGTGCGACCGGTTGCACAATTTGCGCGACGTGCGGACGCAATCCAACCCAAACCCCGACAGGAACCCATACTAATGAACACAAAATAATTAACACGATAACACGCAATGCGGTGACCAATCCCAGCATAAATACATGTGCAACGTCACCGAGCGGAATATGTCGAAAAATAAAATAGATCGAAAAAACCACGCCCCCTAAGACCAGAATAGTGACTAGAAAATTCGAACTCAAATTCAGCACGCGCTCATAACGAACCGACCAAGTTTCATTTTCAGGAATGACTTTCGAACGTAACGCTGGAACATTCACCATGCTATTAAACACATTCGTCGCTTGCATGCCAAAATAACGCAGCAAGCGAGTACGATGTAATAAATTAACTAACCATGAATTGGCTTCGCGCTCAGGCGCCACTTGTTCAGCTTTGAACTTTTCTGCCCACGCAATTAACGGGCGAAACAGCAGTTGATCGTAAAGCAAAATAACCACGAACATGGTGAAAATAGCATAGCCAATTGCACGCATATTCGCCGCCTTGATGGCAATAGCGATATAAGAACCGATACCTGGCAGCATGATTTGTTGATTTGCGACAGACACAGCTTCAGATGCCACCACAAAAAACCAGCCGGCCGACATCGACAACATCATATTCCATAACAACCCAGGCATAGAAAATGGCACATCAATCCGCCAAAAACGCTGCCACGCCGATAAATGAAACATGCGCGCCGCTTCGCGTAACTCGGCTGGAACTGAACGAACCGTTTGATAAAACCCCAGTGCCATATTCCAGGCTTGTGAAGTAAAAATCACAAAAATCGCAGCGCATTCAGGCCCCAATAAACTACCGGGAAATAAAGCAATAAAGCCCACAATGGCCACCGATAAAAATCCTAAAATTGGAATGGATTGGCAAATATCGATAATCGGAATAATGATGCGCTCTGCTCGCTTGCTCTTCGCCGCCCACGTCGCAAAAATAAAGGTAAACAGCAATGAAAAAAACAATGCGATCAACATGCGGGAAACGGTACGTAATGCGTAACTCGGCAAATTATGTGGATCGAGGGAAATAGGAATGGGCTGACCCAGCTGATAAGGAACCGCCATCTGCTTGGCATTCCAAGCTAATAACGTGATGGCCGCCAATACAAACACCAACGCAATAATATCCCAATAATTGGGATACAGCCGACCCTCATAGGTCGTCATAAATGTATTGCGTTGAAAGTCCATAGGATCACCTCGTGCTCGGGTGCATTATCCTAAAATTGGAGTTTGGGTGCGAGGAAAAACTCTGCTCAGTGCAAAAAATTTCTATTCATTTGCACAAAGCGGTTATCCGTTATTGGAATTGCTATAAGGATTACATCTCTGTACACGACAAAAATTTCAACCGTTCGCCCTGAGGAGCGCGAAGCGCGTCTCGAAGGGTATTTTTCAAGTCACCATGGTTCGAGACGCCCACTTCGTGGGCTCCTCACCACGAACGGATTTACTTATTAAATTTTTTGTCGTGTACAGAGGCAAATGTTACATAAATAAATTTCGACCGCCATCCACAGCAATGATTTGACCAGTCACATAATCGGCCTGTTGAACTAGATATAAAACAGCTTGAGCAATATCGCTTGGTTCCCCATGGCGTTTCAATGCAATTCTGTTAACGATCTTTTGCTTAGTGATTTCGCTTAATTCATTCGAGCCTTCCGGCCAAATCATCGCTCCCGGCGAAACAGCGTTAACTCGCACATCTGGGCCAAATTCTTTGGCTAATGATTTGGTCATCATCACTAAGCCTGCTTTAGACATGCAGTAAATGGAGTAATCTTCTAGCGGTTTTTCAGCATGGATATCCGTCAAGTTGACAATACACCCATGTGATTTGTGTAAATGTGGGTATGCATGTTTAGATAAAAAGAATGGCGCTTTGAGGTTACTATTCAGCAAATCATCCCACTCTGTTTCATTTGCTGATGACACAGGTGTTTTATAAAACCGTGAAGCATTATTCACTAAGACATCTAAGCGCCCCCATTGTTTTACGCTATCGCTGATCAAGGGTTCGAGCTTCGCCATATCGGATAATTCAGCCTGGAATATCACCGCTGAGTCTTTGCGTTGCTGGTTAAAGTGTTCACATAGTTGCTTCGCATCCGTCTCAGAATGGTTATAATGCAACACAATATTGAAACCGGCCGCATGCAAGAGCTTAGCAATTTCAGCGCCCACGCGACGGCTCGCGCCAGTAACGAGTGCCACTTTTGAATTTTTTGACATAACAGCTCCACCCAACATTATGACTTTGAACAACAATGAGCAACTGATACAAATGATTCACCAACAGATTATCCAATCAGGTGGCGCGATCAGTTTCGCCACTTTCATGCAGCTTGCATTATATGCGCCAAACTTGGGCTACTACAATACAGAGAAACGCATATTTGGGCGCGGCGGCGATTTCGTGACGGCGAGTGAAATTTCCCCGTTATTTGCTGCTTGTATTGCCAGACAATGCCAGCAAATTTTAACTGCGCTTGGCGCTGGTGATATCTTAGAAATTGGCGCAGGCTCAGGCGTATTTGCAAAAAATTTATTGCTAGAGTTACAAAAAATTAATTGCTTGCCGATGCAATATTTTATTTATGAAATAAGCCCCGCATTACGCGCACAACAATTACAATTATTCGAACAAGAATGTCCTGAATTATTGAAACACGTACGCTGGTTAAATCAACTGCCTCAATCTGGCATCAAGGGAATTATTTTTGCCAATGAAGTGTTAGATGCGTTACCCGCCACTTGTTTCCAAGTAACTGATGAAGGTGTAGAAGAACGCTGTGTTACTTGGGAAAAAGACCACTTCGCTTGGAAAAACAAAAAATCAACATCAAGTGATTTTGTCTCACACATGAAAACGATTTCAGAAACAGGCGGGTTATCTGTCGGTTATACATCTGAGATAAATCTGGAAATTCCCAAATGGATTAATCCAATCGCACAGACATTAAATCAAGGCATTATTTTATTAATTGATTATGGTTATGGACGTCGCGAATATTATCACCCTGACCGCACTCAAGGCACGTTGATGTGTTTTCAGCAACATCAAAGTCATAGTGATCCTTTGGTGCAAGTCGGATTACAAGACATCACTGCGCATGTGGATTTCACCGCGGTAGCAGAAAGTGCGGACGATGCCGGTTTGACAGTTGCAGGATACACCACTCAGGCAGCATTTTTACTCGCCTGCGGGCTGCTGGAACTTGCAGAAACATCACAAAATGCCTCTGCTGCTGACACTTATCATCAAGCTCAAGCTATTAAAACCCTCACCCTACCCTCGCAAATGGGTGAAATCATTAAAGTTATAGCATTAACCAAGCAAATCGACTTATCCCTGAAGGGTTTTGCTTTACATGACCGGCGTAAAGATTTATAATTGCCCACTTTCTGAACAGGCGATAGAAAAGTGACCCGATTGTCCACTGTAGAATTACTCCAAGATGCCTTCAGCTTCTCCGCTGGGCATTTCACTATATTTTCTGCAACGGAGCGGGAAAATCTACATGGTCATAATTATCATGTGAATCTCGAAATGAAGGTTGATCTAGGCAATGACGGCCTTGCCTTCGATTATCGTATTTATAAAAAGAAACTCATGACGATTTGTGAAGGGCTGAACCACCGCTTTTTATTACCCGATCGCTCTAAGCATTTACGCATCGAAGATGCGGGTGATATGTGGATCGCGCACTTTGATCAAGACCGCATTCCATTTTTAAAAAAAGATGTGATCATTTTACCGATTTGTAATGTGACGATTGAAGAATTGTCTTATTGGTTTTTGCAGCAATTGACTGTGAATCAAACCGAATTAGCGAGTCATCATATTTTAGAAATTACGGTGCGCGTTTTTAATGGGCCGGGGCAAGCTAGTGCGGCTTATTGGAAAAAATAATTTGTTTCAACTATATCGAGGTATGTTATGTCCTTCTCACGCTTTTTTAAATATGCATCATTGTCAGCCGCGACTGCTTCGGCAAGTGTATTACGCAATGTCACCTGCATGGCAATCGATCAAGCGAACTCGAGTATTAGCAGTAATAGCACAGTAGCGGATGACCCCTCCGATATTAATTGGGGTTCAAGAGACGCGGTTATCGGTATTAGCTGCATAGCAGCAAGCATGGCACTCATTACCGCTTTCTTTTGTAAAAAATACGGAAAACTTCCAGAAACTAAACAAGCCACTCTGGCTGTGGTTGTTAAAAAAGATAATGCAAAATCTCTAGGCGAAGAAATCGCTATTCCACAGCTTAAGCTACGTTATTCATTAACGCCTGCTGCTCATCAGATGATTGAACAGATCGGATTAATGCATTTCTTAAAAAAAGAAATTAGACATCTCATTAATAAAAAAATAAAAAAAGATGATAATTTTGAAATGAGTGAATCTTCTATTAAACAAGTGATGCAAGCTTTTTTTGGAAATAAAAATTTAGATAACCAATTAGGTATTCATGATCTAGAAATCAATGTCGACATTATTTATCGACCACAAAACAAGCGCAGTCATCTTTTTGAGAGAACTCTTCAACCAGTGACACGAGCAACGATGTTTTTTGAAGTTATTTTCGGTTTGATACAAAATATTGGTGCTTTACAATTATTTGGCGGTATTCTTCCTGTCAGTCGAGAAGCCAACAATGATATAGCCATTACGCAAGCAACCCTCAATGCATTATTCATGTTGCTAATAACCTATGTTGGCCCAGGACAAACTTTCATGAGTGACTTAGGCGCCATCATAGACAAGTTTCTCCATCAATGTTGTCAGCGCAAAAAAGACAAATCTGAACATGAAGAAGGTGTTGAAGAAGTTAAAGATGAATTATTACCCGCGACACGCTACAAAATTAAATTGACCAAGGGAGTAGTAACTGTATTCCTTATCAATTCTTTATACACACAAGTGATCGGTGATTATAAAACGGCTATGTCACTGGCTGATAACATCACTGATATGGCCGATTCCATGGTGCCTGCGTGGTTAGTTATGCTATCCGCATATCTTATGTATGGATTAAATCAGCTAAATGATCCAGTCAATTTCATTAGCACCGTATTTATGGGCTTCACCCTAATTGATATGTATTTTCGCTATAAACAAAACAACCCGTCACCAGCTGCGGTAGAAGAAATCTTGGATGAAGAATCTGATGATGAAGTCGATGAAGAAAAAGAAAAAGTTGAATTATTAATTCCTATTAAACCAACTCCGTTGCAAGTACTAGGAAAATTTTCACCGAAACAAACATCTGTCTCAAATCTGGGAGAGCATTTACTATCTGAAGAATCCCTTGATGATGTTAATAAATCCAGTTTGCTTACTATCAATTAACTCGGGTTGTACGGGTAGAAAAGTCGAGATGGCTAAATTCCACGAGAAATCAGAGTCCTGGAGCATCACTTATACTATCAATCGGCGTTGTTGCATAAATCAAAATTTGCACAAGAATTCGTCGTTGCGAGGCCGTTTTTCAGGCCGAAGCAATCCAGTTTCTGAACAATGCATAAAAAACTGGATTGCTTCGTCGCATAAAGCGCTCCTCGCAACGACGAATCCTGATTTATGCAACAATGCCACTTTTAATAGTTATCTTTTGCAGAAAACATAGTTATTTCACGCATCAGAAATTCTTCGAATAGAGGCACTGTAAATGCGATATCTCCATGCGCAGGACTATAAATCATTCCTTTATTAATTAATTGTGCGCGCAAGGGAGCGACTTGCTCCACTGCCTTGCCGAGTTTATTCGCTATATCACCCGATCGCTGAGGTTTTCTGCCTAGCTCTGCTAACGCACGCACATACTTGCGTTCATTGGGAGTTAAACGATCGAATCGAACTCGAAAAAAATTCTTGTCCAGATTTTCTATAGCAAGCTTGCTTGCATTTCTAGCATCTTCAGAGGTAATAGTAAAACAACCATTTGTGGCGATATTCCATGCATGATATCCCCACTCTTGCAAAAAATAAGGATGACCTTTAGTGATGCTATAAATTTCATCCAATGCTTCAGAGGAGAAACTAACACCTAGTTCTTCAACAGGTAACTGAAGTGCAATCATTGCGTCTTCTCTTGCAAGTGCTCCTAATTCTGGGTATGAAAACAAACGCTCTGCATACGATTTAGAATTTCCGGCTTTACCTACCAGTTGCGGCAAGCCCGCACCAACAAGTATTAAAGGCAATGACTTCTGAGAAACGCGATGAACCGCCATAATCATGGCACTCAATTCTTTTTCATCCACATACTGAAGCTCGTCAATAATGATTGCAACAGCCGTACCTCGATCTTTTGCAGCTTCTCCGATTGCAACGAATAGCGCTGCTAAATCTACTTCCAAATCACCACTATCCGCTTCGCCTGTCTCTGCATCAATACTCATAGAAAACTCTAAGTCACCGGCTTTTAGTTTCAAGGCACTCATGAAACTTTTGAATACACGGAGCGCTCTCTTCGCCTTTTCGCTCACCGCTTCCCCCCGATTTAGATCAAACAGAATTCGTCTTAAATGAGGAACTAATAATTCGGGCAGTGTTTTTTTCTGTCTACTTTCATGAGCTTCAATAAAGATAGCCTTATATCTCTGTCTCTCGGCAAGCTGTTGGATTTCCCCCAGCAATACGGTTTTGCCAACTCCTCTTAAACCTACCAGTATCATGCTTTTTTCTGCGCGCCCATTTTTGACACGCTCCAAGGCAACCATTGCGTCTTCTAAGATAGCAGATCGACCGGCAAGCTCAGGCGGAGGGCTGCCCGCACCTGGAGAAAAAGGATTTTTGGCTCTGTCCATTTATATAAACCTTATGATAACTTATGCTATATGAGGATAAGTTTAGATAAGATTGCTATATTTGTCATCTGTTGATTTATGATCAATGTTATATGAAATTTTAATTGTCTAGCTGCCGCGCGCGCCAATGCAATAATGGATGTCTCTTCACGCGCCCACAAAAATCAGCATTATCTGTAAGTAACTCTGGTTTAATTTCTCCAAATTTTTGCAATCTTTCTAAAAATTCAATTTCATATTTTTTGAATGGCAAAACAAGGCTGAGACTCGACTTACATTCCTCAACTAGTTTTTTTGCCCAAGCTTCAACAACCGGAAAACGCGGTTCAGGCGCCTCGCTCTCTTTCAACACTGGAATCAATTTATCTCGAATATCTTTTACAGAAAATTTCACATGATCGACTGTAATATGTTGCCACCCTTGTTTTCTCATTGCAGCGTATACGGTAAATGCCAATCTTAATTTTTCATTATTTAATGGCCATTTTGTTAATAATTGATGACTATCAAATAAATCACGGCTAACTTCCCGCTCAAGTAGTGCATTTAATTTTCCTGCTGCGAGTTCATGAATATCTAATACTTTTGAACGAGTCACTTTTGGCCATAGGGGAGATGAACGCCATTCGGGTTCCCATAAGGACGAGCGGTATACATAATTAAGATCAATTTCGAGACGGCCTTTCGTACCCAGTACACTCTTATAAACTAATACCGTTTTACCACCAGCATGGCTTCGTGGATTTCGATGAAATTCATATTGCCGTCTCTTGCAGATATCTGACAAAATATTTTCTAGATCAGGCTTTTCTTTTTGCATGCTTTCTCTATCAATAGCACCAATATAATTAAAGTCGAGATCAACAGATAAACGAGGGAATTGATCACTGCAAAATAAATTTATCGCGGTACCTCCTTTTAGTGTAAGCCTGTCAGATAAATATGGCACTGCCATAAATTCATCCAACAAATCCAATAGAAGATAGACCTTTTCTAATATTTCAGGACGATAGCCATTGCTTCTTGCAGTTTGTTTTAATTCACTATCAGATATTCTCAACATTCGGCTCTTCCCATAATCGGTTTACAATTGCAAGTGGAACGATCAAGCGCCATTTTTCAAAATACTTTCCGCCCTTCCTTTCTTTGCGATCCATGTAATGAGCTTGTTTAGGAATATGAGGAAGTAACTTTTCAATAATATTTTCCTCTATAGCAAGATGTGCTGGAAGCTGCTCCAAGAAAAAGCCTACTTTTGAAACCGTAGTAGAATTTTTTAAAAATAATGCATAGTCAATTAACTTATTAGCATCAAATCGTGTAATGTTATCAAGTGACCGCCAGACTTCTTCCCAACCACCGCCCAAATCTGGACGATCCAAAATATCAACAATGCACCTTTCAAGACTTGTAATTTTCACAAACATACCTGAACGTTTTACTTTTTCAATACCATAACTAGTATTGTTATCAAAAAATACTTTTGGTTTTATAACCGCACGAAATCGTTGCCCTTCATAAGCAAAAGTTTTTAATTGATGCGTTGTTAAAATGGTGAGCTCACTAAAAGTTGTATAAGCAATACCATGTAGCTCAAGTGCTGTATGATATGCAAGAACAGCGTCAGCTGTTGCTTTGCTTGCAATAAGATATGAATCGACATTCACAGCCTGACTAAATATAGGTTTTACAGCATAAAGAAATTTACGGATATGTATTAAATGCCCAGCTTTTTGATGATAATTTAATTGTTGTCGCCAACTTTCAGGACGAGTGGTGCCAATAGCTGCCATAAATGCAGCAAATTCTTCGTAACGAAATACTGGATGAGTCTCAAAAAATTCTTTAATTTTCATATTATTTGACAAAAAGTTTACAAAATATATAGATATTATATACTTTGAAACGTAAATGTCAATAAGAATGGCCTTATTTCTTTGCTAATTATGCTGTTTTTATGGGAGAAATCACTATTTAATCAATTTCGGTTATAAATGAATTTTAAACTTTTACGAGATCCTCGACATTTACTATAGT
>Ga0207155_1114_pt2 | contig 16422 bp, 13 predicted proteins | sample Alteio_BWMinHeat_26_FD_153515 | JGI IMG/M metagenome (GOLD analysis project Ga0207155, IMG submission 153515) | Enriched cells from forest soil in Barre Woods Harvard Forest LTER site, Petersham, Massachusetts, United States -... | ecosystem: Environmental > Terrestrial > Soil > Temperate forest >... | reverse complement strand
TCACCCGAATCGTTGGCAACCAACAGGAGGGAAGATGTAGATATCGACCACAATTTCGCAGCTCAGGACTACGCCACGAGCCCGGCCGCCTTCCGACTCAAGACTCATGACTCACGACTCCAGACTCTTCTCCACCTCTACCTTGAAACGGATGATGCGACTGCCACGGCAGAGGCGTTGAAGAGAAATGGGGTTCACCTGGTGAAGGACGTGCATGAGACGGCCTGGGGAACGAGAGAGTTCGTCATCAAAGACGATCACGGGCATACGATGTAATTCGGCGAAACTCGATCGGTTGCTAACAACGCCTAAAGTGGCCCCTACTAATGCTAATGGCCGCAATAACGGGCAATCCTCAGGACAAGACTTCGGAGCAGCCAGTTCAATCCGTCATCGAACCTGACAAATAAAGACGGGGTTATAGAGACCCACACAAGTACAAGAAAATCACGCCAGTACATAGTTCAAAAACTACTGGCGCTTCATCTAGGGAAACGGTGATCTCGGGATGGGCATAAGAGTTTCTATCGCTGCGAATCTCTCCAAGCCTATCTGTGATTGCTGCCGGCGCGCCGGATACCCTGAGTTGATCGTTGTAGGTCGCCCAAACAGTCTGGGGAATGGCCACGCATTGCCGGTGAGTGCTTCGTAATAGGTAAGCATGAGCGCCTCAGTTGCCCTGCAAATATGAAAAGCACACGCAGTCGGAAGGTCAAACGCCAGGCATCTACCGGCTTCTTTTAGTATCACTGATAGTTTTCTCCGACATGACCTTTATAAGATTCGGTGGAAACTTGGTTTCTGCGCGTTGAATCAAGGCACGGGTGCTATAAAGCCCTTTGGGCGTCACAGTAAAGACATCTAAGTGCTTGCATTCGCGCGTAAATGCCTCGTCAAGAATGTCGAGTTCTGCCTTGAAACGCGAAAGGGTCGAAGTGTCCACAGGCACATTGTGAGCGTCTTTCGTATTGAGGACGGCCAACAAGTCCGCGAAGAATCTACGAATAGTCCCGCGGAGCGTTATTACCGCGGCTCTTGTATCTGGCATCTCCAAGCCCTCGGTTTCCGTGAGAAGGTCTTTCAGCCAATAGTCAGGACCATTCAACAGTCTCACCGCCTCCACCAGCTTCATCGGTTGCGGCATACTAGAACTCATGGTTTCTAACAAGCCCAGGCCGGCGATGCACTTGCCCACGTGGTAAAAGATGGCAAGCTCGGTTCCTTTCATATCACCCTCATTCTACGGCGCCTTTTGCCGCCGAGTCATTATACGGGTTCGGGAGATGTTAATCACTTAAATCGCGAGGATCGCAGCAATTCGGCATCCGAGGGGAAGTCAGGTGAAGAAGGGCTGGAAATGGGAGTGGTGAAGGAAGAAATGACTGGAGCAAATGCGGATTGGAGGGCGAAAAGGGGAGTAAATTAGCGCCGGAGGGTTTGGTTAGGGCGTGCAGGATGAAATTGAAGACGGGGATACGCACGCGAGAGCGAGGATGACATGCGGATGGAGGTCAGAGATGGAAAAGCTCTGTTTAGATCAGGGCGGGCAGCGAACACCTGGCGCGACGCCTATAAAGAGTTCGGCTGATAAAATCCGAGCCCAACAAGCGAGCGTTCTGGCGCGCGGTGAGTGCTGGGTTTTGACGTTGAAGGCGAAGAACGCGAGTATAAGATTGGCTGCCAAGAAGGAAGCCAAGCAGAATGCTTCGATCGCGGTCGGATGGTGTCGATAAACATGGTCGGCGAGGATGGCGTTGACCAGATGATTGAAGCCGTAGTTTTCAACGTCCCATCGAGCATGGCCGAGGCGGACAACTAAGGCAGTAGGAACAAGAGCTTTTGGCAGAGTGGTGGCCCACAGCCATTCGCTTTCCCTTATATAGACTTCGCCGGTGGCCTGACGTTTTGTGCGGGTCTTCTCAACGGAGCGAACGACGCGGATGCCGCACTTGACGCCGTCCCAGGAAAGAAAATCCTCCTCATCCCACCACCGACAGACACTCGATTTGTGCTTGCCGGGTTTGGGCTTTTGGGTGGCAAAGATTGGCATGGCGTCTTTGTATAGTTCGCGGCGGTCGTCCTTGAGAACGGTCAGCACGTGCTTGTTATGAGCGCGAAGAAAATTGACGAATCGGGCCTGTGAATAAAGGGCGTCTCCAACCACCAACTGAAACGCGCGGGGATAGACTTTGAGCACTCGATCGAGCAACCGCAGAGCGGTCGCGACCTCATCCTCGCCCGGCTTCTGGGGCTCAGCGTCGAGCAGATAACGGAACTTTTCTCCAACAATCATTATGGTGACGTTGCGGTGATAGTATTGAATGCGGTCCCCATTGACAGTATGCACGGTCCTTTCCAGGCAGCCCTCGCAATGGCGCAGATAACTCGAACTGCTCTCGTGGCCATCTAAAACCGCCGCATCAATTCCTCCGATGCCGGGCAGCGACTTGTTGCGTTTTAGCCGCGTATAAGCATGGTGGAGAGCCTCCCTGTAGCCGTCGCAAACAATCTTCGAGTAAACCCGCCCCATGCTTGTGGCGCTGGGTAGGTCATCGCCCAGCCATTCTTTCCAGAACATCGAGCCGGCGCTGCCTGACAGTGCGTTGAGGCTGCCCAGGCGCAACCAAAACATTACCAATCCCGCGCGGACGAAGACTCCCGTAGGTATGCGCGGCTCCTCGCGCGTATCCGAGATGCAGTCGATCTTGTCGGATAAGCCGAACATCTTGTCGCAGTACTTAATGAGCCGCTTTAAAACCGGTCTACTCCTTTTCCTTCTTAAGGCGCTTCCATTCCGCCTCAGACAATTCTTCAAGGATCACTTGGAGCTTCTGGTAATTGTCGACCGACAGCCGGACCTTTTCCTCCAATTCTTTTGGCACATATAACTGGCGCGGCTTTCCCTTTTGGCTCTGGACGAGATACAGCGAAAGGTGAGGCTCGCCGGACCCGCATTTGCAGTGAGGCTTACCGCACTTAATCTTGCGCACGGACAGCGAGCCGCGCAGGAGCGGGTAGCAGGAAACAATCTGGGCCGCCCTAGAGCGGCGTCGCCGGTCGGGTTCGGGTGTCTTGGACTTATGCATAAACCCTCCTGTTCGCGATGAATCTTATATCTGAATATTATATAAGATCAAGATGCAAAAGTCAAGCAAATATCGAATGCGAATTTGCTCGATTTGTGGATTTTGGTCGAAAGGCAGGAAATATCAGGCTGAGATTAGATCAAAACTCTTGGATGCCGAATCGCTGCGAGGATCGGTCTACGGGTGGGGTGGGGGGATAACTTTTCATGTCACGGAAACGTATGGTATATAATTGAAAACTTGCCAAAACGGAGGAGAGGCGCATGAGAGTTTCTTTTCCAAAGAATTGTCCCTCACTCGCCTTTCTTGGCTTCAGCTTCTTCTTTACGTTTCACGTTTTGTACGTCCTCCGAATCGAGTAGTTCCGCGAGCCGCCACGCAGGCACAGCGACCAACATTCCGGAGCGGCGCGGGTACGACGCGTCAGCATCCGCTTCTGCCCAGTCGATCGCATAGTCATTGTGGCCGACGCGGTCGAGGTTCCCCCAGTCGATGCCAAGAAAGCGGGGCAGTGAAGCCTTCCCGCGGTCTGCGCCGATCGCTACTAATCCAGCGGTAAGCGTGGTCTGGACCCGGTAGATGAATACCGGAGAGCCGCTGTAGCCGGACACGGACCGGCACTCGACAAGAAAACTCTCCTGCGAGAAGCCCCACGGATGATCAATCGGCACGGTCGGTGCCATCGCCAGATGCCCGAAGCGGGCAGCGGGTTTGTTCTCTTCGGTTCCGTCATAGCCGAGGAAGCGGCCGAGCATCACGACTTCCTCGCCTGGCCCGAACGGCCAACCCAAAGGCTGGTAGTCCCACTCGTACTCTGGCTGCTCAAGCAAGCGCGTAAGCGGAAGGCCCCCAGTCTGTGGGTCATTCACGTCGTGGGAGGCGTGAATGAAGTTCTCGGGTGTTACGAACCAATTCCGCGGCACGTAATCCAAATAGAAGTCGCGCGCATCCTTCGGCGCGAACCCGATGGGCGTAACGACTACGTCGTCCTGCTCGGGATGGCGATACCAGTCGCTTTCCTTGCGAACGACGACGCGTTTGTTCACGGGACCAGCAGTGCGTATGACTGGACACGGCCTCGCGACGTGTGCGTTCGTAACGGCAAATAGGAACACGGCTTCCGGGATCGCGCACGGCTCACCGACCAAGAACCCGCTTCCACCGGGCGCTCCGCCCTCAGCTTCTTCCTTGCTCTTGTAGAGGTAGATGACGGACTTCAGCAGTCGGTCTTCAATGCGAGGCATTGGTCGACTCCACGGATGATAGAATAGCCATTCTATCATCGTATTCCCTTGCGGAGTGAGTCAAGTACTTCCGATTCAAAATATGACACTCCCCGATGCCGGGTAGTGATGGAAATCTGTGTGGCGGCAAACCTTTAGCATCTCCCAAGTTCCGATGTTGACATGCCTACGCAGTCCGCCTTTACCATTTACCAGGGAGTCCCCGGTGATAAGCTCCGCAAACGAGACTTTTCTTATGGCCCAGTCACAAGCGGACTTTTGTATTCATACTGGTCGTGCAGTGATTGGCGCATCAAGATAACTCCAGGGGATGTTGTACCGTTTCGCCAAGGATGAGTGTCGTCTCGCAGGGTCCAAACAGCCTCTGTTCCTCGCTTTACCTGTCGTCGTAATAGGAAATTACGCGGAAGGTGGTCATTTGCAGATCGCCTCTCGGTCCGACACGCTTCTCTCTCTCGATCCAATTCCCGAATCGGTCGAATTTATAGGTGTAGAGATAAGTAGCATCCCAAGAGCCGTTAGCCTCGCTTCTCGTTGATTTAATGAGATTCCCTTTGTCATCGAAGACAGACACTTTCGTCCTTTCAAGAGAGCCGTCACTGTAGAACGTCTCTGTTATCGAGCGCTCCGCCTCATTAAATGAGAAGACGGATTTAGACACTTGAGGAGGGCGACTCTCATTTCTAGAATCGACGGTCAGCACGGTGATGGTTTGCTGCTCAGGTTCGTACCTATAAATGCGTTTAGTGAGGGGCCGACCACCAACGTGACTGGCGTCCACCGTATGGTCCGTCTCTTTCGACAGACGGCCTTTAGTGTCATGGGAGAACTCCTGCGTTTCGTATTGGGAGCCTTGCTCGTCATAGTAGTTCTTATGAATTAGTTTTCCTCTTCTGTCGTAGGCGTAAATGATCTTGAGGTCATTTCGAATCAATTTGCCGGGAGGCGCCTCTGGGGGTGATCCAGCGCTATGCTCCAACAATTCAAGCCTTCTTCCCTTCTGGTCATAAGTCTCAACACTCGTGTTAAAAGTCTCCGACGCATTTCTGTCTACAGTCAACACAGACCTCACCGGCCCGAAGACTGCGTAGGGCGGCTCTACCAAATTGCAGCAGATGTCGGCTGGAAATTCAGTCCTCTGTGCCGCGACGGTAGATGGAAGGAATGCGATAAGAAGCAATGCAATGATTATTGATCTCATCAGTCTCATCCTTCGCGACTGGAAATCAAGGATATGGCCATAAGGCTCCAGCGTCCTTCATGATTATAGGGTGCCCCAAGAGGTATTCAATCGGCTAACCATCCGCCCCGATTCCGGCTGAATGCACCACCCAGGAGAATGTCATTCATTTAAGCTTCTGTCCCTCTATGACAACTCCTTTGTTCCTCCAACTTTGATGAACAGTTGCGACTCTTTCAGCAAGTTCTCGTGCTGCGCGCTCGCCAGTGCGAAGGTCTGGCCATTGAACGCAGCCCACGCTTCATTGAGGTGCTGTACAAACGACGCGACGCCGTTCGCTTCAGGCACGTGACCATTGGCCAGGCTGAGATTCATATACACATCCTCATCACAAGGCGTGTATTTCTCCTGGATATAGAAGATATGGTTGATGTTCTTGTGGTACGGCGATCCGTCGTCCCGAGTCTTCTTCAACCGTTGGGCCAACCGCCCGAAGATGAGCGGGGGGCCAGCAAGAGTAACTTGATCGTTCAGAATCACAAGGAGACCGTCGGAGTTTGGGATACCGAGCAGTTTCTTCGTGTCGCTAATCTGCCTCTGCGCTTCATCAAGGCCTTTAACAATCGCAGTGGTAATGAGGTTTATCGCCTTTTGGAATTTCTTCTCGCCTTCAGGGAGGTCGAGAAACAGCTTCAATATGATGTGCTGGCCTCCCCCGAGGTTAGACGGGTCGATACCATTTTGCTGCATGTAAGCGACAAGCTTACCTTCGGTCTCTGTCATGAGCGTCTTGACCTCACACACTATCGTCCTGCCTTGGAAGAGAAAATCGGCAATCTTGATGCCAGTTGGCACGTCAGATGGCTTCAGGATTTTGTCGATTTCCTCTGCCGCGGGATACTGCCCGCAAAAGTCGAAGAATCGATCCTTGAGGTCTCTAGTCACATTCGAATTATTGAGTATGTACGCAGTTCGAACAAGGCGAACAAAGGCCCCTGCTCAGTCGGGTATGGCCCTGTTTGTATTGACCACCTGTCAGCGCCGAGAGTAGATTTTGCGGCGATGGGCAAGGGCAGTAAAAAAAGGCCGCCACCGGAGAAGCCTGACTGGAAGAAACTTGAAGAAGTAGTGTTCAATGTTGAGAGATTCATAGTTCGGGGCGCTCGCGACGCCACAGTTAAGCTCAATGATCGAGTAATAGGACGGTCGGGTCGTCGCAGACAATTAGATGTCACCCTGAGATATAAAATCGGTAATATCCCGAACTTTGTGGTTTTCGAGTGCAGACATTACAAGAGGCCGGTTGACATCGACCAGGTTGAGGCTTTCGCGAAAAAGCTCGAGGACGTCAGGGCCCTGCGCGGCGTCATGATATCTAGCAAGGGATTTGATGCTGGCGCCGAGGCAATTGCGGCGCGGAATAACATTCTGCTTAAGAAGTACAGGGAGGCCGACGAAACTGATTGGAACAAGCTGATGGGTGAGTCCTGGGGGACACTGATTACAATGGAGTATGAGATCAATCGCGTCGCCGTCGTGCTTTCCGATAAGCAGCGGATCGAAGATGTCCCTCACAATATGGTCCTCTTCAATGGCGAGGGTGGCTATTACGAGGTCAAAGACGGAGCCGAGTGGACCGTTCGCAGCTTATTCCTAGATGGCTGGAACGTTGCTCCAAGGCCCAGACCAATCGGCCAGATTGAGCTCACGGTTGGGCTAGCTCGCGATCCGATTTTCATAAGCTACTTCAACAAGATTCTCCCAACTCACAGTTTCGTTATAGAAGCCGTTGTCACGCCGAAGAGGTATGCTCTAGATACTCGATTCATCCAGGGGGAGGTATTGGAAGAGTCGACAGAATCAAGAAAACTCGACTACATAAAGGCAAACCTCAATGTCCGGGCCCTTAAGGAGGGGCGGGAGGGTCTCGCTTTCAGTAGTCAGGAATGGGAACAACACGAGAAGGCGAAGAAGATGGAATTCGAAATGGACTCCACCGCCAGCTATTTCATGTGAATCGAGGCGAGCTTTAAATAGGCCAATCACTCACATCCGACCCGAACGGAAACTGAAGCGCGCCACCCGTGGAGCCCATTCTCGAAAGTCTCTGAGCGTAACCGTGCTATCGCCTGCTACTTTTCGGTAGGCGCTTAACGCGGCGCTAGCGTAGTTGACTCCGGACACGTCATTCAGTTCAGACACATACTTCTCGAACAGATCAAGGTTGTCTTCGTCCTTACTTCTATCTAGAAAATCCAGTATATCCAATGAACTCCTCGGCGCTCCAGTGACGATGGCCAGCAGAGCCATTGCAGCGCGGTATTCGCCTCTACTTCCGCCCTGCACCACAAATGTCTCGCGTTGCAGCCCATCCAGCGACGCCTTCAAAATCCGGTAAGTGTTAACAAACCGCTTCAGTCGGCGTGGCGATTTGCCCACCCCCCCAGCCAGACTCAACATGAACTCCCGCTCTGCTGGCTCTATGTTGAGCAATTGAGGTTGCGATGTAACTTCGGCGGCTTCAACCGGGCGAGCCTCAGACGTCGGACTTGCCTCTCTTGCTTTGGCGGAATTAGCTTGAACCGGCGGAGAGGGAGAGGAGCTGGTATCAGATTCACTCGGCGGCAACCCTTCCTCCTGAGGGGGCGGTATCATTTCCGCGATCATGTTGCGTCCAGCGTCCTCCTCCATCGGCGGAAGCCAGAAGGGTATTTGAAAAATCTTCTCAATATAGTCCAGGGCTGAGACCCCAGCAAAATCGTCTACGCCGTCGGTACTCTTGGCTTGACGGCCGGAGAACATTGCCAGTGAAAGATGGTTCGGATACTTTTCCGTCAACGACCGCGCCACCCACCTAACATCCACTCCGACAACCACGACGAACAACTCGAACGCGAGAATCAAGTGAATTGCCTCCAGAACGGCCACTACCTTTTCGCTGGGGCAACGGTCCAGATCGTCGATATATAGCACGATTCGATCTATCGGACGTTCGCCGGCGATTTGGAGCGCAGGCTCTTTGTGCATTGCTTTCATCAGATCGCTGAGAGTCTGGAAGTCAGCGCGAACCGAGGCAACGATTCCAAGATGCTGCTCATAGTTCTTGCTATTTAGCCGCTCTTCTACCAGACGGCCGATGCGCTGGATCGATCGGCTATCCTTCAGCTCTTGTTCCGCGTGCTGAATCTCCTGCACAGTTGCGACCACTTTCGCTTCTGCTTCCCTGACCGTCGCTTCGGCCTTTTCGTGTTCCGCCTCAACCACTTGCATTTCTTTCCGGACTTCTTCTTTCTTCTCGTTGATTTTGCTATCGATCTCTTGCCGGACGTGTTCGAACTGATCTAATCCACGTGACACCTTTCCAAGACTGCGCTTCGCCCAGCCTGTCACCATGGCAACGACCGCCCCAATTTCAACAAGAGCAGGATAAATGGCGGACCACGCCCCGCCCAATTCTTTACCATATCGGATGGCCACAAACGCGCCAGCGCCCAACACGACGACTGACACTCCAAGGAGCCAGATTAGGTCAGACGTAGAGACCGGAGCTCGTCCAAGCCAGCGCCACGCTGACTGCGCCCGCATGGCGGTGACGCGGGCATCCTTCAGCACGTCCAAGAATTCGCCAGCCGTTTTTCGGTATTCTTCACTTAGTTCTTTGGCTTTTTCCACGCCCAGATATTCCGCGGCAACGTTCAGTGCGTCCCGTACCTTCGCGTCCGGTAAGACTGTTTGGTGTATTGCCGCCACAATCTCGCTGGTACTCACCTTTGCGATTGCCTCAGCTTTTTGTGTGACCTGGTAGCGGGCGTCGTTTAGCTTCTGAATGCTGATATCGTACTCGGCTCTAGCTTTTTCCAACCGCTGCTCCGCCTCGCTCCGGGCCGACCTCGCAAGCTCAAGCTTGGTCAGTATCTTGTCCATCAGCGCCGATTCGTCTTTCGCCCCGACGATCGCCTTGCGCAACTGTTGGAGGATGGTCTGAACCAGACTTGCCCATAGGTGCTCTTCGGCATACTGCCACGCGTTAAACCTGATCGGCACTACTCGCTCGCAAAACAGCCGCTTTCCATCAGGGTCCTTCGCAGGATTCTTAGCAATCTTTTGCGCCTGCTCATCGATTAGACGCATGAAGAAGCTCTTTCCCGATCCCCAATCGCCGAAGATGCCGATCGAAAGCGGCGGCTCAACTTTTTGAGCCGCCATGACGATTGCGAACGCTTCCGCGTAGCGGTCCACGTCTAGCCGGTCTTCGCCTCTTTCCGCCGTATCGGCATTGAAGGGGGTGATTATTGTCGGCGTTAGCCCCACCAGAAGGAACCGCCACTTGGTTGGGTCATCGGTCGACCAGCGGCGGGTAAATTCCTTCAAGAGTTTCGCTCTGATAAGAGGCACGCCAACTCCTGACTTGGCCAATCGCTGGTTTGCGGTAGAATCCGCTGCGACAAGCATCGAGGCGATTATGTGCCGTACTCCGATCTTTTCAGCGCCGGTAGTTTCCCTCGAGAGCGTGCGCGATCGGTCGAGTACATTCTTGAATCCGTGGGTCGCCGGGAATGAACTACCAGACTGGGTGAAGGGCTTGCTGACAGCCACAACTGCATCCTTGACTCCCAGTTGATGCGCGACTAATTCGGCGAGTGATGCGCAGTCAGGAATTGAACGCAGACCGGCCATTGTATCAAGTAGGCCCTCCGAAGAAAGCAACTGAGGCGTGCGGTAAGCGAGAGAAGCCTCCAGAGTTCTCAAGGCGACGATTGCTTCTGAGTCAAATGCATAGGACCCGAGCACACTACCGGGGATACCGCCGTTGGATGAAACTTCGCCAACGTATCCGGCAAGTATCTGGTACCACAGTCGGGCCTCCTGGCTAAACTCAAGCGTAATGAATTCAGCGAATGCGCGGCGCCAAGCTTCTCGGTCGAAGCTCCACTCCTTGTGAAACTGAGTGTCATGTCCCGACGGGTTGCGGAAGAAGTAGACAGCGGCAACGTGGCGGGTACCGATCGGTTCGCTCAGCCCCAGCCCAGACTCTCTGGCTATCGAGACTGCTTCAGTCAACACAGTCTTTGCGGATACACTTACGGGATCGGTACGCAAGCTGGGCCACTCGCCGGAATTGGCCCTGGCTAGTATTGCGGCTCGCTGACCTTCCGTTATGCCTCGATGATCGTAAACGGCCTTGAGATCGGCCTTAAGACTCACGGATTGTTCTTCCAACCACCCAGATACTATGTCACCACTCCATAAGAGCCCGATCAACAGGGAAGTGTAGCTGATATTGACCTCGTCCTTGGCTTCGTCACCAATTAGAGCGGCAATCATCAAGACCCTCTCGAGGGCCTCGTCTCTCACTATGTCTGGAAGTAACCTCTGGGCTGGAGCAGTCATATGAGACCTCTGTTGTCTTCATGCGTCGGCAATTGCGTCTATTTGATGGGGCCCGGCCGGCCGAACCTCGTACTCCTCCGCGGCCCGCTCAGCCCGGCCGCACGGAAATCCGTCAGACGGAACGACTAAAGACGTGAATGAGGGTTTTGGTTCCGGTGCGACAAGTCGCTAAAATCGCACCCATGACTATATGACGAATTCCAATGGAGTATTACGCCAGATTTCCAACCCGAATTAACTCGAATTCTCATGTTGACTGTTGGTCAGAACGTACAACCAAGTGAAGTTAAAAGACTTATATGTCCAAATCTCAACTTCGATCAAATTGAAAGAGAGAAAATTATCTCATTTAATAGAATTTGAAGATATATTTTGACAGTGGTCGGGGGCTGTGGTCGGTGGTCGGCGTGGTCATCGGATAGTAGTCGACCTCAAGAACGGAGCACCTTCATTTTTCCGCCTGCGGGGGTTGAGGGGTTTGCCGGCGCGGCTCGGGAAGACACCGCTCGGGTGCAGCTGGGGCGGCGGGCGCGGCGCTCTTTTGGAGAACGCTCGATCAGCACTACAGCCTGGAGGGGCTGACCGCCGGCGTTTTCGGGAGCAAGGCGTGGGATGTTGGGCCTCACAAGATACCATCTTGTGCCACGGATGGCCGAGCCCTGCGCAAGGCCGGCACAGTCACATCGAAGGCGAAAGCGGCGGCGGCGCGAGCAAACGGAGCAAAGGGGGGCCGGCCGCGTAAGAGAACCGCTTAGATGGGGCCTCTGCCACCGCGAGTCGCGAGATCCCTGAAGGCGCCGAAACGAGTGCCTTTCACGAAATACCAGTGGCACCCGTGTCTTTCTCAAGATACCATCTTGTGCCACCGACGCATTACTTTGGAGGCATCACAAGATCCCATCTTGTGCCACGGACGCACGATGTTTGGCCTCACAAGATAGCATCTTGTGCCACCTGTGTCTTTCACAAGAAGCCATCTTGTGATCGGACAAGCTTCCAGCTTGTCCGATCGTGAATGAGATGACGATGCAAGGCAGCCGGAGGAGACTTTCGTCAACAAGGCGCCAGAAGAAAATCTCATTGATTTATCGCGGACAAAATGATCGGCGGCATGGAGGTTAAGTATGAGCAGCGCGCCCGCGAGAATTGCGCCGCTGGGGCCACGCTCTCATCTAATCGTTTTATTCTCAAATAAACGACACGGACCGGCGGCACTATAAAAAGCGCGTGGCCGAGTTGCTCGATTAGTAAAAGATCAGTGGTGCGCGTTTGTCGTCGTTGTCGTGCTTTTTCTGATCTTCGGCGGCGGGGCAATGAAAGGGTCAATGATGAGTGGCGGGATGCTGGGACATGGATGGATAGGCGGCTTCAGTTGGGTGTGGATTCCTACTTTACTTATCCCTCTGTCTCGGTGTCATGCTTGGTTGGGTGATCTTCGGGCAGAAGTGACCAGGTCGTCGGTGTTGGTAAACCGCATAGCCGGCCAGGACCGCGAAATTCGCGGTTCTGGCCGCCGCCGTAGGTAACCGTGGGTCAAGGCGTTGTAAATCCGTCCCAGTCCCTGTCATTTTCCACTTCTTGGTACTGTAATAGTGTTGGAAATGAGTGTAACCTCGGCTTTCGCGAGCGCTCTGCCGTTCAGCGTTGTGAGCGAGCCCATCGTGACGGCAGTACCCGCCATTATGGTTCCAGACCATGCAGCGGTCGATCCAAACGAGGCTAAACTGCCAACGTTCCAAAAGATGTCGGCCGCCCTGGCGCCACCTAGCAGGACAACACTGGCTCCGTCGTTTACCGTCAGTCCGGTCGGAATCTGGAAGATGTAGACGCCTTTGCCTCTCAGATAGAGTATTCCCCCCGTCCCTATCGTCATCGTGCCGCTGGAGGAAGTATATACGCCAGGGGCCAGGGCCGTCGCGGGGGTGTTGTCCAAGACTGTCAGGTCTGGGCCGGCTGGCCGTGCAGCGGCGTCACCCATTGCGATGGTCAACGAGGCTTGCGCGTTCTTTGCGGCAAGTTTTTCTGCGGCAGTATCGTTGTCTTGTATCTGTCCGTGCACTCTGCTGGGGCCAGTTCCACCATCGTCGGTAAAAAACCCGGTAACAGACGTGCCTGGATAAATCCCAAGATCCCCGTTAATAACGGAACCAGGGGCTGGGTCGCCGGTCACACTGGTGCCGGCCAGAACCGCGAACGACCCGGCCGATCCGAGGTTTACGGCCTTCTGTGGATTGGGGAACGCTGCCATGAGATTTGCGGAAGTTAGGCCAAGAGCCACCGCCGCACCCAGGAGGGACGCGCTGACCCTCTTCGTGAGATTCACAGACCTCCATTTCACGGCACTATGTTTTTCTATGCTCATTAGAGCTCCTTTTTCAGTTTTCAGCATCAGATTAAGAGAATAAAGCCCACGCCGATCATGATCGGCCATCCCGGATGAACTTCTGTCCACTATTGGACAATTTGGAAGATAAAATGCTTGCCGGTTCAGCTTATATGGAAGCGCCCAGCCTTGAGGGAGCGAGTGATAAAATTGTTATCGCCCATTTTTGCCGGGACACAGCCCAGGCGCTACTTTTTAATTCGCTACTGTTTGGGATTCGCGAGGTGACATTTGCCAAGAAATAGAAATCCTGGAGAATTTGCTCAAGGTTGGATACTCTGATCTGTACGAGCAATGCAAGTGGCATCTACCGGATGAGAACACGGGAGCAGCTTCATTTTTTCCGACTCGGCTGGTTGAGGGGCTTGCGGGCGCGTCTCGGGAAGACATCGCTCGGGTGGAGTTGGGGCCGCGGGGCGCGGCGCTCTTCTGGAGAGCGCTCGATCGGCACTATAACCTGGAGAGGCTGACCGCCGGCGTTTTCGGGAGCAAGGCGTGGGATGTTGGGCCTCACAAGATACCATCTTGTGCCACTGAGCCCCGGCACCTGCGCAAGGCCGGCAGAGTCACATCGAAGTGGAAAGCGGCAGCGGCGCGAGCAAACGGAGCAAAGGGCGGCCGGCCGCGTAAGAGACGAACCGCTTAGCTTGCTGGAGAAGCTACTTAAGGCATCTTGATCAGCGAGGCATCATTCAGGCAGGTACTCACGCATCTGGGAGTACAGCGGTGTCAAGCAGTCAATCTCGCAAGTGCTCTCGGTAAATGTATATGTCGTGTCAAAGTCCTCGTAGCTGCGAGCCCGCCACAGGCGACCGCTCGTATCGATGACCAATGAATGGCCGACTCCGCCGCGAAAGATTCGCGACCCGTCCGTGCCAGTGTAAACTCTGCAGGTCCAGGGTCTTTCTTCAGGGTGGTCGGCCATGAAAGACTCGATGTCACGAACGAATTGCTCGAACAGTAGAGCGCGATCGCCTGCCGGCGCCCTGAGCGTATCCGTGATCGCCCGCCGCAGCATGCCGTCGGCTGGCGAGTAGACCACTCCAGACACGGGTGGGGCATCCTCAGCCAGGCCGGAGGGTGCCTCCTCTAGGTTTCTTTTTCTGTAATTCAACATCCACTCAGTTCATCAGCTACTCGCCGCCGCGGCTCTGGAGAAGGACGACCTTGATCGTAGCGATCGGCTGGTCCGCCATCTGACCCTCTCGTCCTTGATCTTTTCTTGCCCTGCCAGGATCATCACAAAATTAAAAAGCGCGCGCCATCCGGCCCGCGTGAGCCGAGAACAGCGCGCCCTTCGATTATGCCCATTTAATCAGCTGAAACGACGGCTCCTTCCGTGCCAGGAGCTCTCTGCTTCCTCCGATCTTAGGCGAGGTCGAACCGGCCGAGGTTCATCACTTTGGCCCACGCCGCCACGAAGTCCTTCACAAACTTCTCCTGGGAGTCCGCGCATGCATAGACCTCCGCCAGGGCGCGCAGCTCGGAGCTCGAACCGAAGATCAGGTCGACCCGCGTGCCGGTCCACTTCGCCTCGTTCGTTTTCCGGTCCCGTCCCTCATAGACGCCATCCGAGGCGCCAGACGGCTGCCATTCGGTGCCCATCTCGAGCAAGTTGATGAAGAAGTCGTTCGTCAGGGTTTCCGCCCGCTTGGTGAAGGCGCCGTGCGCGGACTTCCCGTGATTTGCGCCCAGGACGCGCAGGCCGCCGACCAGAACCGTCATCTCGGGCACTGTCAGCGTCAACAGTTGCGCTTTATCGATCAGCAGCTCCTCCGCTGATACGCTGAACTTGGCCTTGAGGTAGTTGCGGAACCCGTCCGCGCACGGTTCGAGATAGCCGAAGGACTCCACATCGGTTTGCTCCTGTGAGGCATCAGTGCGGCCGGGCGCGAAAGGAACAGTGACGTTGTGCCCAGCCTTCTTTGCCGCCGCCTCGACGCCCGCGCAGCCGCCCAGCACGATCAAGTCAGCGAGCGAAACCCGCTTCCCACCCGACTGCGAAGCGTTGAACTCCTTTTGGATCGCTTCGAGTTTCTGCAACACCTTCGCCAGTTGCGCCGGCTGGTTGACCTCCCAGTCCTTCTGGGGTTCAAGGCGGATCCGCGCGCCGTTCGCTCCGCCGCGCTTATCCGAGCCTCGGAACGTCGCCGCCGATGCCCAGGCAGTCGAGACCAGTTCTGAGACCGACAGCTCGGATGCGAGGATTTTCGCCTTCAAAGCTGCGATGTCCTGCCCATCGATCAATGGATGAGCGACCGCCGGAGTGGGGTCCTGCCAGATCAGCTCCTCTGCCGGAACCTCGGGTCCCAGATAACGGGCGCGAGGGCCCATGTCGCGGTGCGTAAGCTTGAACCATGCCCGTGCGAACGCGTCCGCGAACTGACCCGGATTCTCCATAAAACGCCGCGAGATCTTCTCGTAGACCGGATCGACCCGCAAAGATAGATCCGTGACCAGCATAGTTGGCGCCTGATGCTTCGACGGATCGAAGGCATCCGGAATTGGCGTGGCCCCGTTTTTCGCTTGAAACTGGTAGGCGCCGGCCGGGCTCTTGGTCAGCTCCCATTCGTGGCCGAACAAGTTCTCGAAGTAGTTGTTGCTCCACTTCGTTGGCGTCTGACTCCAGGTGACTTCCGGGCCACCGGTGATCGCGTCCTTGCCTTTGCCTGTGCCATGACCGCTCTTCCAGCCGAAGCCCATCTGCTCAATGGGCGCTGCCTCGGGGTCGGCGCCAACAAGCTGCGGATCGCCAGCGCCGTGGGTCTTGCCAAAGGTATGGCCGCCGGCGATGAGCGCAACAGTCTCCTCATCGTCCATGGCCATGCGGCGGAACGTTTCGCGAATGTCCCTGGCTGCCGCCGCCGGATCCGGCTTGCCATTCGGCCCTTCCGGATTCACATAGATCAGTCCCATCTGCACGGCCGCGAGCGGATTCTCGAGCTCACGGTCGCCCGTGTAGCGCTTGTCGCCAAGCCAGGTATCCTCATTGCCCCAGTACACGGCTTCCTCGGGTTCCCACACATCGGGACGCCCGCCGCCAAAACCGAAGGTCTTGAAGCCCATCGACTCGAGGGCGACGTTGCCGGCCAGGATCATCAGGTCGCCCCAGGAAATTTTCCGCCCGTATTTCTGCTT
>Ga0207155_1140_pt1 | contig 16474 bp, 18 predicted proteins | sample Alteio_BWMinHeat_26_FD_153515 | JGI IMG/M metagenome (GOLD analysis project Ga0207155, IMG submission 153515) | Enriched cells from forest soil in Barre Woods Harvard Forest LTER site, Petersham, Massachusetts, United States -... | ecosystem: Environmental > Terrestrial > Soil > Temperate forest >... | reverse complement strand
TCCAGATGCTAAAGCAGCGCGGGTGATGGTCGCGACCGTAATTTGCTTTTTCCAGTTTACCCTGGCTGTAATTGGTACGACCGAATTCGCCGCCCCAAATCACTAAAGTTTCGTCGAGCAAGCCGCGTTGTTTAAGGTCCTTAACTAATGCTGCAGACGCCTGGTCGACATCCATTGCCTGCCCGGCCATTTCCTTCGGCAGGTTTTGGTGCTGATCCCATCCCTGGTGATACAACTGTACAAACCTCACACCGTTTTCGGAAAGTTTACGCGCCAGCAGGCAATTGGCCGCATAAGTACCGGGTACCAGGCATTCGGGGCCGTACATTTTAACAATATCATCGGGCTCTTTGGATATATCCATGATTTCGGGTATAGCCGTTTGCATCCGGTAGGCCATCTCGTACTGCTGTATTTTAGTGGTGATCTCGGGGTCATGAAATTCCTTGCTCGAAATGTCATTCAGCTCTGCCAGCTTATCCAGCATTTTACGGCGCTCGCTCCTGTCAAGGCCATCCTGGTTATTCAAATAAAGCACCGGGTTTTCGCCGCTGCTGAATTGTACGCCCTGGTGTATGGAATCGAGGAATCCGTTGCTCCATAGTTTAGAATAAACCCCCTGCCCGTTTCCCTTTCCTTTGGATAGTAAAACCGTAAAAGCAGGCAAATTCTTATTCTCGCTGCCGAGGCCGTAGCTTACCCATGAGCCCATGCTTGGCCTATTGCCCTGTTGTGCGCCCGTCTGGAAAAAGGTGAGGGCCGGGTCGTGGTTGATAGCCTCAGTGTAAATCGTTTTGACGATGCAAATATCGTCGACAATACTGCCGATATGCGGGAAAAGATCGCTTACCCAGGCCTTCGACTGGCCATATTGCTTAAAATCATAAAATGAACCCGCTAACGGATATGACTTTTGATTAGCGGTCATTCCGGTTAGTATCTGGTTACCCCTGACCGATGCAGGCAGTTCCTGCCCCATCATTTCCCGAAGTTTGGGCTTATAATCGAATGATTCCAGTTGCGATGGCGCACCGTCCTGGAAAAGGTAAATTATTCTTTTGGCTTTCGGTGCGAAGTTGGGTATGCCGGGGATAAAGTCTGCCCCGCTATCGCCCTTAATTCCCGAAAGGAGATCAGGGATTAGTAGCGAACCTAACGCAACACTTCCCAGCCCCAAACTCAGTTTCGATAAAAACCTGCGCCGGCTTTCATTCATACCATGCTCAAAAACTTCCTTTTCCATACCTGTCAGGTTTTAGTAATGGCTTCTTCTAAGTTATAAATTGTATCAACTACTTTCATCATAGCTGCCAGCGTAATTTTATCCATTCCTGCCGGGATGGGATATTCGCCAACGTTCAAAAGCTTAGCCGCATTTTGGCTATTCATGCTTTTCAGTTGGTCGGCGTAGTAATTAGTCAATATGGATAATTCCTGTTCCGTTGGCTTGCGGCAAATGATCAGCCGGAAGGCTTTGTAAATCTTATCTTTCGACTGGCTGTTGTCCTGTAAAAGTTTGGCTGCCAGCACACGCGCGGCTTCCAGCATGGTTGGATCATTTTCCATTTCCAATGCCTGCAAAGGGGTATTGGTGCGAAGTCGTTGCACCTCGCACTGGTCGCGGTTGCTGGCATCAAAAATAGCCATCTCAACCGGCGGAACGGTGCGCTTGATCAAGGTATACATTCCACGGCGGTAAAGATTGGGTCCGTGAACCTGCCTGTAACTTGCCAACTGGCCACGCCCCGAAGTTGCATTTTCCCATAATCCCGGCGGCTGGTACGGATTTACACTTGGCCCGCCAATGGTTTTATTGAGCAGCCCGCTGCTGGCCAATACCATGTCACGCACAAATTCAGCCGGAACGCGGTAACGCGGGCCGCGGGCCAGTAAAATATTATCGGGATCGTTCTTTAGTTTTTCAGGCGTGATGACTGCGGATTGCCTGTAGGTAGCCGACATAACGATCATTTTTACCAGGCGTTTGACATTCCAGCCATGCGTACGGAAATCAACCGCCAGCCAGTCCAATAACTGAGGATTGGATGGCAAGTCGCCCTGGCTGCCGAAATCGCCCAAAGTTTTAACTATTCCCCTGCCAAAAAACTCTTCCCATACCTGGTTTACATATACCCTCGCGGTAAGCGGGTTTTGATCGTTAAACATCCATTGCGCCAAACCCAGTCTGTTTTGCGGGTAATTGCTGTTGAAAGGCAATATAGCCTTTGGCGTTCCGGGTAGCACTTCATCGCCGTGATTATCATAAGCGCCACGTTTTAATACGTAGGTCTTGCGGTAAACCTCGCTGTCGGTCATTATTGATACGATGAGTTTGCCTGTATCCGTTTTGTTTACAAACTTCAATATGCTTTTGACATCATCATTGCTGATCTGCATCATGGGCCTTTTGGCGTAAGTTTCGGGGCCGCCAACTGTCGACTGTATTCCCGGTTCCTTCACACTATTAAAGAAGGAAAACACCTGGTAATACTCCTTTTGCGAAAATGGGTCGAATTTGTGATCATGACAATGGGCACATTCTAACGATACCCCAAGCAAAGCTTTTCCAAAGGTATTGGTGCGGTCGGTAACATAATTTACCCGGTATTCCTCCTGTATCACACCGCCTTCTTCGGTTATTTTGTGGTTGCGGTTAAAGCCCGTAGCCAGTAATTGCTCCTTGGTATGATTGGGGATCAGGTCGCCGGCCAATTGCCAGGTTATGAAATCTTTATAGGGCAGGTTCTCGTTGTATGCATGTATTACCCAATCGCGCCAGGGCCATTGCGTGCGGTAATTATCGTCCTGGTAACCATGCGAATCGGCATAGCGCGAAATATCCATCCAGCGCAGGGCCATTTTTTCGCCGTACTGCGGGCGCGCCATCAACTCATCCACCATTTTTTCATAAGCATTCGGGCTCTTATCCGCTAAAAAGCGGTCCATCATGCTGAGGTCAGGCGGCAACCCGTTCAGGTCGAGGCAAATCCGTTTAAGCAGTCGTTCTTTATCAGCTTCCGGGTTTGGCGTAAAGCCCTTTTGTTCCTGTTTGTGCAGGATAAAATAATCGATGGTGTTTTTAGGCCAGGATTTATTTTCTACGGTAGGGACCGGTGAAGATTTTGGCGGCACAAAGGCCCAGTGTTTTTCGTACTTAGCGCCCTGTTTTATCCATTTTTTTATCAGGCTAACCTCGTATGGCGTTAGCCGCTTCAGGTTTGATTTAATCGAAGGCATCACATCATTTGAATCACTGGTGGTGATCCTGCGATAAACTTCCGACGCACCCGGGTCGCCCGGAACCAGTGCATGCGCTTTGGGGTTATCTTTTAATGCACTATAAGCACTTTGGGGAATATCAAGCCGCAAATTGGCCTGGCGCTTATTGGCGTCCGGGCCATGACATTTGAAACATTTATCGGAAAGGATGGGCCTGATATTGAAATTATAGCTGATGGTATCAGGTATTTCTTCGGCCGCTACTGTACCGGCTGAATTATGGCATGCACTAATGCCAATAATCAACCCCACAGCAAAAAGCATCCAACAAAATATGGCGTAACGCATATTGGTTTAAATCCGGTTTACAATTGAGAATGACTAATGTATAAAATTATTAGCCGATTATAAAAATTGTAACCGAATTTGTTACCAAATGATTAAAGCCGAAAGCACGTGGCTTGGTCTGTTTTTAGCTTTTTTTAGCCGGGAGCTTAGTTTTGGCCTTAGCGGGTTCTTCTTTTTTTGCGGGCTTCGCTGCCGTTGTTTTTGCAGTAGCTTTTTTGGCAGCTCCATTTACCGCTTTAACAGGAGGGGTTACTTTTTTTTCACTAACAGCCGGTTTTGGTTTTGCAGCCGGCTTTGGTTTTGCAGCAGGCTTTGGTTTTGCAGCTGTTTTAACCGCCTTATTTTCTTTAGGCGCCGCCTTATCATCCGGTAGTGTTATTTTTAATTGTTCGGATATTTTTTTGGCCAGTTTCTTAGCGCCTTTCTCCATTTCGTGGAGCAATTCTTCAGAACTCTGTCCAAATTCTTTCGCAATAACTTTAAGTTCAGAAACTATCCTTAACTGTATAGCCGCGCGGGCGGTTTTTTTGGCTGATTTAATAATTGGTTTTGAAGTTTTATCTTTCATATTTCAGTATTTTTCCAAAAGTATATTATTTATACATGAACTTAATATTATATTTATGTTAACAGATTGACATTTAGCCAAATAATATTAACTGAATTTTCAACTCTTTGTTTGCCCTGAGAAAAAGCAGGCGGGTGCCCCAACCTCAAAATCGCAAAATATTACGGCATTTCAGAACATATTCGGGCTTTGATTGTAAGTGTAATAGGTTATTTATTCCGCTGCTATATTCTTTAGCTTCTCAAATTAATTTAAACCCCTAACGCATACTAAAATTAAAAGTTATGATCTTTTCCGCCTTTCAGCCATGAAAAAAAATAGCAAACATTATAAGTTCATAAATAACGAAACCGATAACGTTATTTATTATCTTTCTATTCCGGTAGATGAAGCCAATGTTAAAACAACCCTGGAAAACACCCGGCATAAACTGGCCATTGAAAACGGGATTTACATCGGCAGTATCTATTATATAGAGGTGCCGGAAAATGCCATTTCGGAATAAATTGCTAAATATTCAAGTACAATACCCGCTTGCAAATAATAAAACCCAAAACTCTTTTTGATTTATAAGGTTTGTAAATAGACCTATGACTAAAAAGCGATCATACCGATAAAATGAGGATTCCTGTAGAACGACAGCCAATAAAAGTTTATCCCGATGCCAAACGTGTAATTGCAAGGTTCTTCTTTAATGGTGAGCCCAGGGCCAAAGAAGTTATTGAGCGCATAATGAACCTGAGTGAACACGAAGTTTTTGCCATAATATCCCCTTTGCTCCAGGAGTTTTCCAAAAGGCACCGTAACATTACCAAAATACTTTACCGGCATTGCAACAAGGTCAAATACATTATTGAAGGCCTTAAAATCGACTTTGACGAAATATCGACGTGGCGGAGATTACTCTTAGGCTCCTATTTTACGCATGAATATTCTATTGAATCGGCTGCATTTTTTAATCCTTCGATAGTTGAAGACCCCGACCAATCGGAACTTGAATTTGGGCAAAAACGGATAATTATAAGTTTCAGAGCGGTTGGAGAGGGTCATATTTCTTCTATCGCTTTCAGAAGAGCCATCATCGGCAAGGATAATAACATACAGGTACTGCCGGTAGGTAATTACGTGGATGAAGCTGAATTAATCCGTAACACTACTTATGAAAAAGAATTGTTCTTTGAAAAAGTTGTGACCGCACGGATTAATCAGGACATAATAAAAGAGGTTAAAGACAAAACGGGTGATAAATTCGACTATATTACCTTAAGGAATATCATACTCGACCTGCAAGATAGCCAGGATGACGACAAGAAGAGAACAGAGTATGAAAAAATATTATGGCTTTCCGATTCGTATAGTAACATCAGTTTTTCGCTGGATACTGATATTTCGGACAGGGTAATATTCCCAATGTCGGAACTGGAACGGAAAGGCATCGAAGATGCCCGATTTGTAAAGTTTAACGATAATGGCACCATCATTTATTATGCAACCTATACGGCATTTGACGGGGCACTAATCATGCCCAAGTTACTCCAGACCACCGATTTTTTCAATTTTAAGATAAGGCCGCTTCATGGCGCCGGGGCGAAGAATAAAAATCTTGCGTTGTTCCCGCGCAAAATAAATGGGGACTATGCGATGCTGGCCAGGATAGACGGAAGCAATAATTACATTATGTATTCCAATAACATTAACCTTTGGGAGAATCCGCAAATATTGCAGCACCCTTTGCATCCCTGGGAGTTTACCCAGATTGGCAATTGTGGTTCGCCGCTGGAGACAGAATATGGCTGGCTGGTAATCACCCATGGCGTGGGCCCCATGAGGAGATATAGTTTGGGCGCAAGCCTGTTAAAACTTGATGACCCTTCCGTTGAGATCGGAAGGCTTAAAGAGCCCCTTTTAGTAGCCAACCAGGATGAGCGTGAAGGTTATGTGCCTAACGTGGTTTACTCGTGCGGCGGTATCGTCAACAATGGTAAGCTGATATTACCTTACGGGCTTTCTGATTATTCGTCGTCTTTTGCTACGATCGATCTTAACGCATTGCTTGATAAAGTGCGCTCCGACCCTAAATCTTAACCAATATTGAATCGTATAATTTTATATATTCGCTGACCATCTTTTCCTGCGAGAAATTACCCAAACTCCATTGATGGCAATTCAGCCTGTTTATTTTTCCGATATCCGCGAGCGCGTCAACCGCTTCATCAACAGTTTTTACCAGGAAGCCTGTTTTCCCGTCCGCAATCAATTCAGGCATCGAGCCCCTGTTAAAGGCAATAACGGGCGTTCCGCATAACATGGCCTCAGCCACGCTTAAACCGAAAGGTTCATCAAAATTGATGGGATGCAGCAGGGCCTGGGCGTGGCCAAGCAGCCTGTTCCGTTTTTCGGGACCTGCATCACCGATAAAGATAATCTCATCATTTAACAAGGGGTTTATCTTTTCGTCAAAATAGGCCTGGTCCTGGATAATGCCGGCGATCAACAAACGTTTTTTACTTTTTACGGCAATTTCGATGGCTTCCGCAGTACCCTTATCCGGGTGAATTCGTCCAAAATAAAGCAGGTAATCGCCGGGGGTTTCATTGTAAGTAAAATCACTTACTTTAATACCGTTATAGACAGTGGCTAAATAATCCAGTTCGTCCGACCTGTCGGCGTTGCTGATGGAAACATAACCTGACTGCCGGTTATATTTTTTATATACGGCCAAAATCTTTTCCGAAGAAAATCCATGAATTGTCGTTATAAGCGGCGTTTTGACGAGGCCGGAATAAGTAAGCGGGAGAAAATCATAATTATTATGAATAATGTCGAACTCGTTCGCCCTTTCCATCAAGTGGCTGATGTGCAGGCATTCGACTACTTTAGCATCCTGCGAGCGGTCCTCTTCGTAACCGCGCGCAATAACAGCTTCCAACTTCCCGTCGGTTATAGAATCCGAAGTCGCGAAAAGCGTTACGTCAATCCCTTCAGCATGAAGGCCCTCTGCAATATTGGACGACATTTGCTCCCAGGGGCCATAGTGCCGGGGAGGCGTCCGCCAGGCAACTGGTGCCAGTACAGCTACCTTCATTTCAGCAAAGCGTTCTCTAATACCGGCGGGTTATGCACAAAATTCAAATTGGTTTTGAACGTCTCTAAAACCGTCAGGTGCGATATCAAATAGGCCAGCGTACTTTCGGCGCCCTGGTTGTGATTGATGCCGGTAACCTGTAATCCGTCCGAACAGCCTTTGGTTTCCGAATCGTACAAGGGAACACAAAGTGAATTTTCGCCAAGGAACCATAAATAGATTGAAAAAACCTTTTTCAGGTATTTAGGGTCGCGGGTAATTTTATACGCTTGCGCGTACATTAATACCATACCCATTGTTTCTATTGCCTGCTGGTCGTGCAGCGGCATTTTGCCATCGCGGAAATACCAACCGTCGTTCCCTACCGGGTTCCAGTATCGTTCGGTTACTGTTAGCTGCTCGAGAAAATCGATAGACGAGAAGGCTATCTCTGAAACTTTTTTATCGCCGGTTATCTCGGCCGAATGCAACAATGCCAGTGGTAAAATTGCATTATCATAGGTGAGATAATTTTCAAACCATTGCCAGTTTTCGCCTTCCGAAGTCCGGTAAGCAGCGGTTAGCTTGGCCGTCATGCTATTGAGCAATTGGTGCATGCTGTTATCAGAAGGATATGCCTTTAAATACCAGGTAATACCGATAATCGTATTGCTGATGCCGCGCAGGTATTCTAAAGTGGCAAAGTGGGGCACGGCCTTATGAAATAATTCTTCGCCAAACTTACTGTACGCATTGTTCGGCGCATTTTTTATCAAATAACCCAATGACCAAACCGCACGCCCGAAAGCATCCTCAGAGCCTGTTTTATCCAGGTATTTACCGTCATAACTCAGGAAATTGCGGAAATTTCCTGCATCATTTTGCATAAAATGCAGGAAGCTCATATAGGTTGGCATTAACATATCGGCATCCTTATAGCCCAATTCGCTGGCCATTATTGCCATAACGAGCGCACGCGCATTATCATCAACACAATACCCTTCTTTCCAATTAGGAATGCCAAATTTGGCATGCTGAACGATGCCGGTACGGTCTGTCAGCAGTTTTGCGTAGTCGAGACTAAATTCGGGCATAATTTCCGAATCGATCAACTGCCTGAATATTCTTTCGCTCATGTCCGGATTTTCAACTACCTTTTTGATCAGCCGGAGATAATTCCGGCCGATAGCTGGCCATCTTAATTTGATCCCGTACTCGTAAGCATTATCCTTAATAGCCTGCAATTTTTCCGGGCTTTCCAATAATTCGTTAACGATAGACGCCAACCCATTTTCATCTTTAAAATTAAACAGCCTGCCACGTTCGCTTGTCAATAATTCCTTAGCATGCCAATACGGTGTCGAAACTACTGCGGCGCCGGCTCCAACCGCATACGAAAGCGTACCGCTGGTTATCTGCGCCTCATTTAAATAGGGAGTGATGTAAATATCGGCGGCAGCCAGGTAATTGATAAGCTCTTCCTCGGGAACAAAGCGTTTTATAAACGCAAGGTTGTTTTGCACATTAAGCTGTTCGGCTATTTCAATGAGGTGCTCCCTGTATTCTTCGCCCGAATTTTTCAATATCCCGGGATGTGTGGTTCCCAAAATAACATACAAAACGTCGGGGTGCTGCGCCACAATTTCGGGCAGGGCCCTTACTACGGTTTCCAGTCCTTTGTTCCTGCTGATCAATCCGAACGTCAGTAAAATTTTACGCCCTTTAAATAAAGGGTTGTCCTTAACGGGATTTACTTGCGGAGCTTCCAAATCGGGGGCGCCGTGTTCTATATAGGATATTTTTTCAATCGGGACGTTATAAATTTTTGTCAGGAAATTAATGGCGATCTTACCCATCACCACAATCTTGTCAGACCTTTTGGCGATATTCTGGATAATGATCTTTTGCTGCTGCGAAGGTTTTTCCAGTACAGTATGCAAAATGGAAACCAACGGTTTTTCCATTTGATTGATGAATGAAAGCACATATAACCCACTATCACCTCCAAAGATCCCAAACTCATGCTGTAATATACAGGCGTCTGTATCACTTACGTTTATAAAATCAGCCGCCTCGCGGTAATCTTCATGATGTTGCTGCCTGACTACAAACTTAACCTCCTCAGGGTATTCATATTGGTCCGAACTATCTTCATTTATAGCGATAACATTACAAGTCCGGCAAGGGTCATTTTCACCCAGGTTGACAGAAATAGCATTGATCAGGCTTTTATTGAATGTTGCCAGTCCGCATTCGCGGGGAGGGTAGGTTGATACATAGGTTAACTTCATTCTTTTAGTATTAGTTTAACTTATTAACACTAAAAAGAAAATTAGGTTTGATGACGACAAGTTTTAGTTGCCGCTGAAGGCGCTTAAATCCCGAAAATAAGCTTTGAATTTCCGGTAGTAATATTAGCGACGGTTTCCAAATCGGTTTGATGCAGGTCGGCTACTTTTTGGGCGATATGTATTAAATAGGAGCTCTCATTTGGCTTGCCCCTGAATGGAACCGGGGTAAGATAGGGCGAATCCGTTTCTAAAACGATATGGCTCAGGTCGACCTGCTCGACTACTTTATCAAGGCCCGAATTTTTATAGGTAACTACGCCGCCTATCCCCAGGTAAAAACCGATGTCAATCAGCTGATGGGCCTGCTCCATCGTGCCGGTAAAGCAATGCAGTATCCCGCGCAGGTTCTCATCCTGTTCCTGGAGCAGTACCTCGTATACCTCATCAAATGAGTTGCGGCAATGTATCACGATAGGCAGTTTGAGTTCTTTAGCCCAGGCTATCTGTATTTTAAACGCCTCGATTTGTATATCAAGGGTACTTTTGTCCCAGTACAAGTCAATCCCAATTTCGCCTATGGCATATATTTTATGATGCGGGATAGTGGCGTGAATCAAATCCAACTCATCCCTCCAGTTTTCCTTTACGTCACAGGGGTGCAGACCGAGCATGGGAAAACAATACTCGGGGAAGGCTGCCACCTGGCTGAACACCAATTCTATCGATGACGAATCCACGTTGGGCAAAAACAAACGCCCGATGCCATTATCCAGGCAGCGCTGCATCAGCTCCTGTCTTTTAGTGGGCTCTGTCTGGTAGTATTGGTGGGTGTGGGTATCGGTGAGTAACATTTTACAAAAATAAAAAAGCCCCCGGTTTCGCGGGGGCTTTTATCAGCTATTCTTTTTTGCTGTGGTATGTTTTTTAGCAACACCTTTCTTTGCGGCAGGTTTTGCTGCAACAGGATGTTTTATAGGTTTGATCTTCACCAGTTCGACATCAAATACGAGTGTGGCAAATGGTCCTATATCTCCGCTTCCTTCTGAACCGTAAGCCAGGCTGGATGGTATAATAAACTCGGCTTTGGCGCCTTCATTTATCAGCAGCCAGCCTTCGTCCCAGCCTTTGATCACGGCACCGGTACCGACTACAAATTTTAGCGGCTCATAGGTACGACCAGGTTGGTTCAGTCCTGCTTTTGCCGCATCCGCAGCAACGCTTGAGTCGAAAACTTTTCCGTCAAGGGTATGGCCGGTATAGTTAACCAACAGGGTGTCGCCGGCAAGTGGTTTATGTTTGATGGATGGCTTCGTAATAAAATATTTCAATCCTGATGGCGTGGTTTTGGTTACCAATTTATGGTCGGCAATGTATTTGCCTTCCGCTACAGTTTCGGCTGTGCGCATACTGTCAAGACCCTTGTTCCTTTCGGCGATAGCATCGTTTAGCGATTGTATCCGGTGTATTTTCACCAGGTAGATCAAATAGCTGCCTTTTGGTAAAAAAGGAGGGCGCTGGTCTTCGTGACCATTAAACAGGGAATCTGTGGGCACTTTTACTAACGCGCTATCCTGGGCCGCCAGCAACGGAAACACATCCATCATATCCGAAGCATTTTGCGAAGGCTGAATTTGGATCTTCACCGGGTGGCCCATCATATAAGTACTTCCGAGCAGCGAATCCTTTTCGGTTTTCTGGATGATGTCAAAAGTTACTACATCGTTCAGCTTTATTTTATCACCCGGATTGTTGGTTAACTTTTTACAAAGGTCGCCTTTAGGTGTCCGCGCAAACTCGTCCTGTGCCTGTGCCCTTACTTTAATAGTTATTGCCGCCAGCAGTACTATTAACCATGCTATTTTCTTCATCTCTTTAAACAAAAAAGCCCCCGGCCGGGCCGGGGGGCTATAAAATCAATATTTATTTAGCTTTTGGCGCATTTGCCTTTTGCTGTAACTGCTGCAATGTCATCGGAGCTGGTGCAACAGGTTTTGGCGCGTTAGGGTTAGGGTGTATTATACTCACCATCTCCACTTCAAATACAAGCGGCGTAAACGGCGGAATAATCGCATAACCCTGCTCGCCATAAGCCAGTTTTGACGGAATAACAAAAGTTGCCTTGGCGCCTTTATTTAAAAGCATCAGGCCCTCATCCCATCCGGGTATTACTTTGTGAACGCCTACCGGTACGCGAATAGCTTTGTAAGGCAGGCCAGGATTGTAATTATTATTCTTCTGGGCTGTTGCCTTTACGTTAGTTTCAAAAACTTTACCGTTTGTGAATTTGGCCGTGTAAAATACTTCGGCGGTATCGCCAACAGCCGGTTTATCGCCAACGCCAGGGGTAGTGATGTCATAAAACAAGCCTGAGGGCGAAGTGCTGCCCACCAGTTTATTGTCGTCGATATATTTCTTCAGTTTCACCACTTCGGCCTTTTTCATCAGCACGCCCTGGGCATCCATATATTTTTTGATCTGAGCATTCCAGGTAGTGTCGTTAGGCTTGCTGCTCTTAGCAATAACCTTTTCAATTTTTATCTGGTAAACGATATATTTTCCTTTGATAGGCGGCCTGCGCGTACCTTTTTTGAACAGGGAATCGATATTGGTTTTTACCGTGGCGCTATCACCTTCTGCCAAATATGGGAAAGCATTCATTACATCGCCCGGCTGGCCCTTACGCATTACCTGGTACGATGGCGCACCCTGCTCGTAGCTGCTGAACAATACCGAGTCGCCGTCTGTTTTGGCTACCACGTTAACTGCTATAAAGTCGCCCTCTTTTATTTTCGGACCACCTTTATCAACGTTAATATTATATAATAATCCGCCCGGAGCTTTTTTAAATCCGCCGTTACAGCTTGCTAATCCAATGGTTGCAAGCGCTAAAAACATTAAGTTTTTCTTCATCATTTACTGTATTAATAGTTTTTTGTATTCTGGTAAAATTAGTTTAAATTGTTTGATAACATTTTCAAGACTATCTGTGGAAGTGCCGCCTGCCGCGTTGCGGTGGCCGCCCCCGTTAAAATATTTTTTGCAAATCTCGTTGGCCGGAAACTCGCCCTTTGACCGTAACGAAAGTTTTACCTTGTCGGGACGTTCAACTATAAAAGCCGCCAGTTTAACCCCTTCGATAGATAAACCATAATTTACGATCCCCTCGGTATCGCCGGTTTCCACATCATATTGCTTTAATTCTTCGCTATTTACGGAAATTATTGCGGTATGGTAATCATAAAGTACTTCCAACTTATTGCTAATGCAATGGCCAAGAAAACGTAACCGATTTTCGGACAAATTATTGTAAACCAGCTCATGTATCTGCCAGTTTACTGCGCCCAAATCAATCAGGTCGGCAGCTATGCGGTGAACATCTGATGTGGTATTCGGCAGTTTGAAGTTTGCCGAGTCCGTCATGATGCCGGTATACAAACAGGTTGCAACGTCTTTATTGATGAACGCAATATCACCCATTAAATTGGCGATAAAGTCGTACACCAATTGCGCCGAAGCGCAAGCGTTGATACTCCAGTGACGGAAATCGTCAAAATCCTCGGGCTCCAGGTGATGGTCTATCATCACTTTTATGGCGCTGCTTGCACGTACCAGCTCGCCCAGTTCGTTTATCCTGCTTAGGTTGTTAAAATCAAGGCAGAAAATCAGTTCGGCCTCAGCTACTAATTTGGCCGATGCTTCAATGTTTTCGGTATAGATAATTACGTCGCCGTTTCCGGGCATCCAGGCTAAAAAGTCGGGATAATCGGTTGGTGTAATTACTTTAGCGTGGTGGCCAAGCTGTATCAAATAGTTATACAAACCCAGCGACGAGCCCATAGCATCCCCATCAGGTTTGTGATGGGTAGTTATGACTATTTTGCGGGGTTGCGCTAAAAGTTCCTTAAGCGAGGCTAAATCCAACATTATTTAAAAATAGCTGCAAAGCTAAATAAATTAATGAAATACGGGGTATGGAATATGAGGGGAGAATTAATCGTTAATCTTCGCTTCAGATTTTATATTCTCCACCAAATCTGGATTAACCCCATTTGCTTTGGCCATTTCGGAAAGCAACTTAGTTTGCGCTTTCAGATTTCTAACAATTATCGGTATTACCCTGATAACCCTTATTATAAGGATAAGGATAATAAGGGGAATAAGACTGAAAATAAAATTCAATATTGTGAAAACTATGCCTGTTGCTGCCAGTCCCATTGTGTAAGATTTAAGTAAAACTACTATTGAGTGAATTAAAGTTATAATAGATTATATTAAGAGATTATATTAAGAATTCAAAATCTTGGCCTTTTGCGCATTATATTCCGCTTCGGTTATTGCACCGCTGTCAAATAGCTGTTTATATTTTTGAAGTTCATCGGCAGCCGATTGGGCCGGAAAATTGCGAAATGGATTTTGCTCGACGGGATTTGTGCAATACACGATGATTATCCCGATGAAGTTAAAAAACAGCCCAAGCAATAGTCCGCCGGCGGCGCCGATCGTTCTTTTTGAGCCGGCCCGGTATCCCCATGTGGGGAAAATTATTGCAAAAGGCACGATGAAAAAAAGCAAGATAATAATGTGCCAGGGTTCTAAGAGTCCCATGATTTTAAAGGTTTAAGTGAATAAAAGAAACAATGTATTACGCGGCTTTAAATTAGGAATAAATTCTTTTGGATACCGATTTAAAAACCAGTTATTTCTCATAACCGCACAACCTCCGGTGATATATATTAATCGCATCATCCAATGACACTTTTTTTAGCTTAGTACTACAATGGGATAACCCCTTACAATATTCGGTTTTGTGATAAACTTTCGATTTTGGCCCCATGCATAGGTAGACGCTATCGGGTTTTTGAGCCAAAGACTGTAATGCCATTACGATAACAGCAAATACAATTACCATACCTTTCATGGCGTTTAATTTTGAACTTTTAGCTTCGGTTTGAGTAGATTAAAACTATGAATAAGTTTTTATTAATCTACTAATCTAAAAATATGCTAGTGTCTCAGGTTGAATTTTTATTCATCATCTTTTAAATATCCGCCTCGTTTTTTAATTCCATATTCTTCGGGGTCATCTATTTTTAATATTGCACTGTATTTAACACCTGCAACCTCGGCCATTTCTTTTAATAGCCTGTACGAACGTCTTTGATATTTGAAAATCAGATAAATCCATGACAGGACAATTATTGTAAGTACTATTACAACAAACCAATATGCGAAAAAACTAAAAGGCAAATCTTCCATATTTTTAAAGTTTAAGGTTAATAAAAAGCAACTTGTTAGGTGGCTTGAAGTTATGAATAACTTTTTATTAATCAGCTTACCCGCGAAATCCCATTCTCAATCCCACCTCTGATCATATTCCCGTAGCCATCATCATTCAAAAACCCGGTATAAGACGAAGCATTTTGATAATTTTCTTTTGCTTTCGCGAAATCGTTCAGATCTTCATGACATTTGGCTATATTCAGGTAAAGCGAAGGATAGGTTCCTTCAATACCATCCTCCTTTATAGCAAGAGCCAAGCGCAGAGCAGTTTCATCCCACTTTAGTTTGTCAGCGACTGTTTTCTGATGCCGGGCAATATAATGCGCGGCTATAAATTTGTCAAAATCATTAGCGGCCTGTTGCCATGCCTGCTGAAATACAGCGGATGCCTCATCCGGCTTGCCCTCGCCTTCTAATTCCATTCCATGGGCGCATAGTTGAATAATTTGGTTGTCCGGGTCGAATTGCATGGCGATTAAAGGTTTAAGTAAATAAAGATGCCAGGTATTAGGCGGCATTAAGTTAGGAATAAGTTTTTATAAATCCGTCAATATCAAAATATTACTAAGCAATTGTTAACCCTTTAACCAAATCCAAAAAACGTTTAATTAATTGGCTTTAAAACGCTACTTTTGCGGCAATTTAAAACACACGATGGAAACCAATAAAACATTCACTATGATCAAACCCGATGCTGTTGGCAATGGCCACATCGGGGCTATTATAGACCATATTATTAAAGGCGGCTTTAAGATTACCGCTATGAAATACCTTTGGCTTACGCCCGGGAAGGCAGGCCAGTTTTATGCCGTACATGCAGCACGCCCTTTTTATAAGGATCTGTGCGACTCTATGTCATCCGGCCCTATCGTTGCTGCGATACTGGAAAAAGACAATGCTGTGGAAGATTTCCGCAAGCTGATCGGCGCTACCGACCCTACAAAAGCTGAACCCGGAACTATCCGTAACCTGTTTGCAAAATCGATTGATGCCAATGCCGTACACGGTTCCGACTCTGACGAAAATGCACAAATAGAAGGCAGTTTCTTCTTCTCGGCTTTCGAGAAATTTTAAGAAGCTATTTAAGCTCTGCGACCTCTGTGCCTTCTTCGTGTACTCTGTGGTAAAATTTTTTAACCACAAAGGACACAGAGATTTTCACAGAGAAGCACAGAGTTGTGCCTATCGGGCTAATCTTATATTCCCGGTGAGTGTTGAGAAAATTCCGCTTACCGGGAATAAATTCCTCAACTTCTTGTAATTCTGCTTTTTAGTTAATAGCTTTACGTTATTGTTAATGTGTATTTTACACCTGCCAATTAAACCATGGCAGGGTTTTTGCATCTGATACGATATATTTAAAATACTATTTTATGAAATTATTAATAAGGTGCCTCTTGTATTCAGCGATTATTGTAGCAGTGATCTTTGTGAATGCCTTATTTTTTCTTCACCGTCCGCCCGAAGTGCAATTGGTATTTATAACACCAGGCTTTATCATATTGGGCTATTCGGTAATCAGCGATGATTTCAGGAGGAAAACCGCAGCAAGCGTTCGCTGGTCTAGAGGAAGATAATCTCTTCAACCAATAACGCTTTCGCATCGCTGTTGATCTTTTCGATTATCTGCGACCGCATCATCAGCAGTTCATTCTTTATTACAGACGATTCTATCCGCAGGAACAGTTTTTTGTCGTGGATGAA
>Ga0207155_1139_pt1 | contig 16481 bp, 21 predicted proteins | sample Alteio_BWMinHeat_26_FD_153515 | JGI IMG/M metagenome (GOLD analysis project Ga0207155, IMG submission 153515) | Enriched cells from forest soil in Barre Woods Harvard Forest LTER site, Petersham, Massachusetts, United States -... | ecosystem: Environmental > Terrestrial > Soil > Temperate forest >... | reverse complement strand
ATGATTGGCAAAGCCATTACACGCCCGATTTTAAGGGTATTAAATTGATTGGCTACCAGTTCTCGCCTAAATCGCACGAGATAAAGGATTACCTGGCGGGCAACCTGATACCTTACAAATGGTATGATATTGAGAGTAATCCTGAGGCTAAAACTTTGCTCGATGTAAACAATTTAACCACCAGCGATTTGCCGCTTATAATTTTTGAGGACGGCAATTGCGCAGGCAAACCCACCATTAGGCAGATTGCCGAAAAAACCGGTTTGAGCCCCCAGATAAAGAATGAGATTTATGATGTTGTGATCATCGGCGCGGGCCCGGCGGGGCTTGCCGCAGCTGTATATGGCTCGTCGGAAGGATTAAAAACTTTGCTGATAGAACGCCGCGCACCCGGTGGTCAGGCGGGAACCAGTTCGCGTATCGAAAACTATTTAGGTTTCCCGGCGGGATTAAGCGGCGCCGACCTGACACGGCGTGCCATCACACAAGCCACAAGGCTTGGTGCGGAATTTTTATCGCCGCGTGCGGTAAATGATATCCGCCAGAAGGATGGTTACAAAACTATTGTACTTGACGATGGCCCCGAGATAGTGAGCCGGGCGGTGGTAATTACCACGGGCGTCGACTACAGGAAACTGGAGGTAAAAGGAATCGACAAATTTACAGGCGCAGGTGTTTATTACGGTGCGGCGACTACCGAAGCTACCGCTTGTAAGGACAAGGATGTGTTCGTTATTGGCGGGGGTAATTCGGCAGGACAGGCGGCTATGTATTTGTCCAAATTCGCAAAAAAAGTACACATTATTATCCGCAGGGATGATTTGACAGCAACAATGTCGGCATATCTCATCAACCAGATTGACCTTACATCTAATATTGAAGTGTTGCCCAATACAGAGATCATTGAAGCGGCCGGGACTGATAGCCTTGAAAAATTAACCCTGGTTAACGTCAAAACTAAAGAGGAAACCACATACGACGCCGGCGCTCTGTACATTTTTATAGGGGCGAAACCTTATACCGACTGGATAAAATTGGATATCATCAAAAATAACAAAGAGTTTATTGAAACCGGCCGGGATTTGAACGCTTACGACAACTATGCTAAAGTATGGAAACTTAAACGTGACCCTTATTTACTGGAAACCAGTTGCCCGGGTATTTTTGCCGCTGGCGATGTACGCGCCGGCGCTATGAACCGGGTGGCCTCGGCCGTGGGCGAAGGCTCAATGGCCATTAGTTTTGTACACAAGTATTTAGCCGAGGTATAAAAACAAAATAGCCGGCTCATAACCGGCTATCCCCTAATTTATTTAAACTTTTCGTAGTAGATGTAGTAGTTGTATAACTATAATAAAACCAAACAGTTTTAAATAATGTTAAATCTTTTAATTGCTTATTTTTATCTTACAAGATAAAGCTATGGAAGACCAAATTTGCAAACATTTACTCGCGGTAAAAAAACTTAAACAGCCAAAATACTATTTGTGCGACGAGTGCATGAAAATAGGCAGCGGCTGGGTACACCTGCGTACCTGCCAGGAATGTGGTGTTACGCTTTGTTGCGATAGTTCGCCAAACCAGCATGCCTCCAAACATGCCGCTGCTACGGGTCACCCGGTTTTTATTTCTGCCGAACCCGGAGAACGCTGGTTATGGTGTTATGTAGATGAGGAAATGGTGGAGTATTAAAAACGATTATCATCAACCAAAAATATCTTTCACCTCCTGCCACGAATTGTAATCGATAATACCTAAATCTTTGATATGGGTCCGCAATTCTGATTTCAGATCACTGTAATTTTTATGATAAAACTCGGATAGTTTGCCAATCTTTTTACCATTCTTCATCAAATACAAATACTCATATGCAGTATTGGTTGCAGGCAGAATTGATATCGTAAAACCATCAATATTGGCGTAATAAATTGTCTCAGGTGCGCCCAGACCGTAATATCTTTTGATGATCAGGTAATCATACTCAAGCGTTACGCGAATAATCTTGTTGCGCATTTCGCCATAAATCAGCCACAACAGAACAAGAATAGCGAATACAATTACGGGTATAAAGATTACAAGCATTGAATACACGGCGGGGTCGAAACAGACAACGATACAGAACGCCGTTGCAGCGCTTATGCCAATTGCGATAAAAGCCGGTATGTAAGCAGTCCATGTAAATTTTGACATCATGTGATTGCAGGTTGCTGGAATATTTACTTACTAATGTAGTAAATTAATACCGGCGCATATAAAAAGCCCTTCCGAACAGTGATTACTCACCGTTCAAAAGGGCATCTCTCAAATTACATGTTTTTTATAAGCAGGTTAGTTACTTACGCTTGATACAGGAACATCTGTCATGATATACTGCATCTGGATGGAGCTTTCCAGGTCGTCAAAAGTGGCCGCTCCGGGCTGTGTATGCAGCCATGTTTCGCCATCCAGTTCTTCATATTCAACTTTAGCACCGTAGCGCCATTGTATCAGGTGGTAGTTCCAGGTTATAGTTGTTATTTTAGCATCATTTTTAAGCAAGTTTACTACCTCATCCTTACTGGTTTTTACACCTTTACCAAATCCACCTTCGGTTGAGTGAAGAAAGACATCCGTAATATATTCATTGTCACCTTCCTTTGTTTTCCAAATTCCGGATATGTAGTAATCCCATTTTTCCATCAGGTATAGTATTTTATTATTGCTAAGGTAGTGCATAAAATACCAAAAAAAATACCGTGTTTTAACGGTATTTTCAATAGGAAATTACGTGATTAATTTGCCTCAGCTGCTTCGGCTACAAATGACATTTCATCAGCACTTGGCCCATAGCTGCCCGGGATAGGCACATCCAGCAATCGTAAAAATACACCTAACTGAGCCCTGTGGTGCACTATCTGGCAATAAGACATCCGTATCACTTCAGATTTTGGCCGTACGCTTATTATATAATCGCCGTTACGCAATGTCCATTGTTCGCTTAGCTGCTCTTCATTCGCGCTTTCCAATGCAGCCTTACCTTTAGCCACACTTTCATCCTGGAATTTCAAAAGCTCATCGGTGTTATTGATAACCGGCTCTTTATGCGTAGTTGTTGCAAAATTAAGCCCGTCATCGTGGATGCCGATCTCAAGCCACGAAGGTATATCAGCAATATGGGTAACCAGGCGGCGAATGGTCATACTCTTTGGATGTGGCTGCCAGTCATATTTGTCGTTTGGCACGCATGCCAGCATTTTACGGGTGGTTACCGCTTCTTCTTCCAGTTCTTTTAATAATGTTTCGATAGTTGTCATGATGTTTGTTTTTTAGTTTATGATTCAAAGAAACAAAGTGTTAGTGACAGCCCTATGTCAACAGAGTTTGTTATTGGAGTCTTAAGTCGAAAGTTCGAAGTCTTAAGTAAAAAAAGACAAACTTTAGACTTACGACTTCGGACTTAAGACTTAAAAATAACGTAACTTTATACCGCACTTTATCGTTCTTAAGACACTCATTATTAATTACACATCATTCTTTTAATTATGTACGTATCAAAGCTAAATCAGGCTATCAAAATCGCTGTTGAGACCATCAAATCTTTGGTTTTCAATCACCCAGGTAAAAGACCTGTTCCGCAGCCTGTGTTTTTGACTTTAAAACGACGCAGTTAACAGGCCTTTTTAATACATTGTGGGCAATTGAGCTATAGGTACCAGTTAGGTGCGACCGATATGGACAAAGAGTTTTATCAGCACATTTTAAATAAACAGCAGATTACCGGCGCCGTGCCATCCAACAAGGAAATTGCAGGATGGGCGTTGCAGGTTATCCGTTTACTTTTTCCGGAGCAATCCAAAAGGCTATATACCTTTGTACACCAGTTGGAGGCTGAATTTATAAAGCTGGAAAGTGAACTCTGCGAACTACTCGACGCAACCCGTGGTAAGCAGCATGAAGACAATGAACGGATAGCCAAAACATTTTTTATTGGCTTGCCCGAGTTGTACCGCCTGCTTAATACAGATATCCAAGCTACTTTTGCTGGTGACCCTGCTGCCAAAAGCGAATTTGAAGTGATAAGGGCTTATCCGGGTTTTTATGCTATCTCGTTTTACAGGCTGGCGCACTCACTGTACCAATTGGGCGTACCGCTTATTCCGCGTATATTAACTGAATACGCGCACTCCAAAACAGGTATTGACATACACCCAGCAGCACAGGTGAGTGATCATTTTTTCATCGATCACGGCACAGGCGTAGTTATTGGCGAAACCTGCGTCATAGGCCGTCATGTAAAAATATACCAGGGTGTTACACTTGGCGCTTTAAGTGTTAGTAAAACGCCTGCTCATACACAACGCCATCCGACCGTTGAAGATAGCGTAGTGATTTATGCAGGTGCAACCATCCTTGGCGGGAAAACTGTAATAGGCGAAGGAAGCATCATTGGCGGTAATGTATGGCTAACTAAAAGCGTACCTGCGTACTCCAAAGTATACCACACGCATGAGGTAAGCCTGCTTAAGGAAAAAATAAAGGAATAATTATATAGGTTGGTTAAGTTAAATGGTTGATTAGGTTGACTTAGTTAGAATATCAAAACTTAATCCAACTCAATCAGCTTAATCCAACCTGATCAACTAACAAAAAATGGCCGGTATAATAGACCTCATTGGCAACACCCCCATGGTGGAGCTAAAAAAACTCAATCCCAACCCAAACGTAACAATATATGCCAAGCTTGAGGGTAATAACCCGGGCGGCAGCGTAAAGGACCGCGCATCGCTTAATATGATACGCAGCGCCCTGGAGCGGGGTGATATTAAACCCGGCACCAAACTGGTAGAAGCTACAAGCGGTAATACAGGCATCGCGTTAGCAATGATATCCTGTCTTTTTGGTTTGGAAATAGAGTTAGCGTTACCTTCAAGCTCAACCCGCGAAAGAACACTTGCGATGGAAGCTTTCGGTGCTAAAGTGGTATTGCTTGACGCGATCGAAGCTTGCCGCGATTATGCGGAAGCAAAAGCAGCCACCGGCGAATATTTTATATTAAACCAATTTGCCAACCCCGATAACTATTTAGCCCATGTAAAAACTACCGGACCCGAAATATGGCGCGATACCGAAGGCAAAATAACCCATTTTGTCAGCTCCATGGGAACTACAGGTACTATTATGGGCTGCTCGAGATATTTCAAAGGGGTAAACCCGGATATCCGTATAGTAGGTTGTCAGCCTACCGAGGGCTCATCCATACCGGGTATAAGGCGCTGGCCGGAAGCCTACCTGCCTAAAATATTTGATCCGAAGCGGGTTGACGAGGTAAGGGATGTTTCACAGGACGAAGCCACAGAAATGACACGTAAACTGGCAAAAGTTGAAGGCATTTTTGCGGGCATGAGCAGCGGGGGCGCTGCGGCTGCGGCCATTAAGCTGGCCGGTGAACTGAAAGAAGGTGTCATTGTATTCATCTGCTGCGACCGTGGCGACCGTTACCTGAGCAGTAACTTGTTCGGTTAGAAGTTATTAACATTTTTTTATCTCAAACTGGCTTTTCTTATCAAAATGTTGAAAAAAATAAATATAAAATATTAAAAAAATATTAGTCTGGTAAGCCGATAGAGTTTATATTTGTAACAGATTCATATTATCAATCTAACACACACACTCCGTTCTTTATGGTTTAATTATGAGTTCAGTTAATTATTGAGAAGAAGAGAGAAAGCCCCAAACTTTCTCTTTTTTTATGCCTTATTCTTCCAAATGATATATTATAATATGCCTTATTTTGCGTTGTGTGCGCAAACACATATTCCACACCGTTTCCACAGATTCTCTACAAACAGATTACCAAATTCCTCCAGATTGACTTCCTATTATTGGGTAAAACCAAAAGAAAACACTTATGAAAAAGACGATTTTATTTCTTTTTTCTGTCGCGCTGCTGAGTTATAGCTCAAATGCACAGGACCTGAAAGCGAAAGATGTACCTGCTGTAGTGAAAGAGGCACTTGGAAAAAAGTACCCAAAGGCAACCAAAGTAAGCTGGGAAAAAGAAAAAGGCAACTACGAAGCCAACTGGGGCGGCAAATCCGGTGAGGACACATCAGTACAGTTTACACCTGCCGGCGTATTTGTAGAGGAAGCAGACGCGATATCGGTGAGCCAACTACCGGCAAATATCGCGCAGTACGTAAAAGCCCATTATAACGGCGCCAAAATAAGAGAAGCCAGCCGGGTTACAGATGCAGCTGGAAATAAAATGCTGGAAGCTGAAATAAAAGGGGCCGATCTTTTATTTGACGAAAAAGGCACTTTTATAAAGAAAGGTTGAAGAATAGTCTATTTGTAAAAAACTTTTAACACAAATATTAAAACTGCTGTTTATCTGTTATACAGAGTAGTTTTATACCCCTTGAAGATAAAAGTCTTAACGATAACTGTATTGTTTTGTTCGCTAAACGCTTTTGCACAGTCGGATTCGTCAGCGCGTAAGAACGGCCATTTAAGCTATGCCAGTCAGCGCTCCGCTCCTGTAGATTCGTCAAAGCAGCAGGATATCGTTGATATTATAAACATCATCAGGCACAAAACATCCTCGCTTCAAGCAAATAAAAAGGCGAAACGGCTAAATTTTGCCCTAATACCGACCGTTGGGTATACCTTGTCTACAGGGTTTGCAGCAGACCTGAGCGGAAATGTCGCGTTTTATACCGGGACAAAGCATACCGAAAACCTCTCGTCCATTCAAAGCGACCTTGTCTATGATACTAAGGCACAGCAATTGTTTATAAGCCGTGCGGAAATATGGGCGCCTGAAAATACTTTCAAGTTTGTACCGGATATCAGATGGGAACATTTTCCTACCCAAACCTATGGCCTGGGCAGCCTCACCACTAATACAGAGCTCAACAATATCAATTACAATTTTTTTAGGTTCTACGGTACATTTTACAAACCCATAGCTACAGACTTCTACCTGGGCGCAGGCTATAATCTCGATTACCGTTACAATATATCGGCTGCAGGCAACCAGGACAAAAGTATTTCGGACTTTCAAAAATACGGACAAACATCAACGTCGACATCTTCGGGCCTAAACCTGGATGTTCTGTTCGATAGCCGACGCAACTCCCTAAACCCGCTTGGCGGGACGTATGTTAATTTCATATTTGCGCAAAACCTTACTTTACTCGGTAGTAATAACAACTGGCAGATGTACCAGTTGGATATTCGCAAGTATTACCGACTTTCATCTTCTTCAAACAATGTACTTGCTTTCTGGAGTTTGGATTGGCTGACAAGCGGCCACGCTCCCTATCTTGACTTGCCGGCAAATGGCGAGGATATGTATAGCAATACCGGGCGCGGTTATGCGCAGGCCCGTTTCCGGGGAAAAGATATGTTATACCTGGAAAGTGAATATCGTTTTGGCATAAGCCGAAATGGTTTGTTTGGGGCGGTAGTATTTGCTAATTGTGAAACCTTTGCAGGATACCCTACCGCAACATTTCAAAAACTCATCCCGGCTGCGGGTACTGGTATCAGGATAAAGATAAATAAGCATTCAGATACCAATGCTTGTCTCGACTACGGTATAGGCACTAATGGTTCCCGGGGCTTTTTTGTGAATTTAGGTGAAGTGTTTTAACGGAGCTCTATTTTTTCAATTCAGATATGATCAATTGCTCCAAATGTCCAATACTTTGTACCAGGTAACTCCCATCTCCCGAAATTTTTGATAAAGTAAACCCGCCTTCAATCATAGCTATCATCAGCGAGGCAAATTCGGCAGCATTTACATCATCTCTGAACTCACCCTGTATTTTTCCTTGCTGAATAATCGCCGAAATGCTTTTGTGCCACCTCGTTAACGCCGCGCTTACTTTTTCTTTGAGTTGTGGGTGGGTGTCATCGGCTTCGATGCCCATATTGATAAGCGGGCAGCCATCGCTCAATACAGGCGCCTGCAACCCGTTGCGGTAAACGGTAATAAAAGCCTGTAATTTGCTTAGTGCCGAACGCTGGGCCGCCTGCTGCTCTCTCACCTGCCCTATCAGCCTTTCCATGTTATAGTCAAAAGCGGCGAGGGCGACATCATCTTTATCCTCAAAGTTACCATATACCGAGCCCTTAGTTAGCCCTGTGGCATCGGTCATATCCGTCAAAGATGTGCCCGCATAACCCTTTTTATTAAAAATAGGCGCGGTTTTTTCGATAATCAATTGTTTGGTGCGATCGGCTTTGCTCATATTCAAATATAAAAAAAATACCAGTTGGTACAATTTATTTCTTATCCTGCAACTTATCGAGTTTCTTCTTCGTTTCAGGGTTATCTTTTATACTAAGCGCTTTGTTATAATATTCAATAGCTTTTGCTTTATCCTTTTGTTTGGCGTAGTAATCGCCCATGCTTTCGTAAGCATTTTCGCTTTTGGGATAATTTTTTATGTTTAGCTGGAACAATGTTAAGGACTTCTTTGGCTGAGTTTGCAACAGGTAATAAGCAAATTCGGCAATCATATTTTCTGGTGGCAATATGGCATATCCCATGCGTTTCGATATATCAATGTAATGGGCCGAGATATCGGCGACCGGATTGGCCTTGCTGTTTTTGTCTAGTAATTCACCTTGTATTTTATTTGGCATCTTATAAAAACTGAAAAGGAAGCGCAAACCATCATACTCCGTTATCAAAGGCACCGATCCATGATCGTCATTTTTATAATAACCATAGGCAAAGTTAAGCCCGTTGGCCTTGTTTCTCTGCAATATATCCTTTAGTGCCAATATCGAGCGGATGTGTTCTGTTTCGCCGGTAGTATCCAGTCGTACCTGCAAGGTGTCCATGGCACCTGGTATGGTATTGGCAATACCCAGGTAGAGCGATTTACCGTTATACTTTTGCTGTTCAAATACATCGCGCGCCTGGTTCAGCAGCTTCTGCTTATCCCACCACATGCTGGGGTCGATAGCGATATAGGAGTTGAACATATCCGGGTGGTGAACTATGATATTCATCACCGTTAAACCACCGAGAGAGTGCCCTATAAGCATTTTATAAGGTGCTACGGGGTAAACAGAATCGATATGCGGTATCAATTCTTTGGCTATAAAGGATTCGAATTTTTCACCGCCGCCCGAAGTTTTTAAATTCTGGTCTGGGGTGCCTCCGGGCATAAGGATCGATTTTGTGGGCGTCAGGTCGCGGGTACGATCGGTGTTCGGTATGCCAACAACGATCATATCCGGCCCGGTTGAACTGCCGCCGAGGTGTTTTATCATGCCCACAACACCGGTAAAATGCGCATCGCCATCCAGCAAGTACACCACCGGGAAACGTTTTTTAGGATCACTGGCCGCGTCAGGTACATACACCCATATCTTCCGTTCTTCGCCCAGGATATTTGATTTGATACTGTCTATCTTACCAACAACGATATTGTTATTCTTTTCTGTGTGTTTGCAGGCCATTACCATCAACAGAACTACCGCGAATACAGAAAATGAAAGCTTCATTGGAGATAATTTAAGTTTAAGCTAATTTATTGATTTTTAATGATGAACCATAGCTGCGCGTATAATCAATGAGTCCTTAATCAAATTGATACAACAAAATACCCCCATCAGCTGTTCATCTTAAAACAACCTGTATAATTATGAGCAATTTAAAGAACATGGTATCCGCCATCAGGCTTAATATTGACGACGCGTCGCAGGAGGGGTTCAAAAGGCTTTTCACTCATGTGGACCAATTGAGCGTAAAACGCAATGTCGATAAAATGGGACTTGATAAATTTATCGAACATTGCGCCCGAATGGCTGCTGTGAGCGGGGCAATTAGCGGTGGCGGCGGAATAATCACGATAGCAGTAGGCATACCGCTCGACCTTGTGAACCTCGTCTCCCAGCAAATAAGGGTTACCCTGGGTATTATTTATTCCACCCGCGGCGCTTATGAAATTACTTTCGATGAATTTTTATCCATTATGGCTGCTGCATTGCAGGTAGAAGCCGGAGTAGCTATCACGAAAAATATACTGGAACGTGGTTCGGAAAGATTGTTGCTGCGAATGGGCACCAAAACCGCAACCCGTCTTATACCTATTGTTGGCGGCGCCATTGGCGGAGCGACTAATTACTTGTTTATTAAGCGGATGGCCAAGGCTATTAAACGCATGCAGCCGCAATTTGAGCCATTAGTGATACATGTGGAGTAGGCAGTCTTAGATCAGAAGTCTACAAAAAAATCACTTATTGCGACTTTTTAGAGGTGATTATAATAACTATCCCGCCAATAAGTAAAATTGGTCCCAGGTAATTGGGCCAGGTCACATTGTGCTTTACATCAGCCGAGACATGTATAGGGCCAACATTCACCACATCCTCCTTTTTGGTATAGGTAAATCCTGACCAGATAAGCAGCGCCGCACCGGCAATTATTAATATAATCCCAAGGTTCCTGTTCATAGTTAGATTGTTATCGTTGAAAGTCAGCTGCTAATATCCGATAATTAATTCATTTTTCGCTCCGTATTAAAACTTAAACAACCTGTGCGGCCTGTAGTCGACCCCGTGAAAACACCCGAAAATACCGTGAAAACACGGGTTTTTTAAAGGGTTATTATATTTTATTTTTGTGTCACATCTAATACCGGAATCGTAATACCCATGGCTACATTTTCAACTCACACAAATAAGAGCATACATAAAGGACGCGAATATTTCTCAAAACTGTATACCGAGCTTGATATAGATAAGTATAAACTGGCAAAGTATAAAGAGTTATTTACGCTCGGAAGCTTTCAGGCAATGCATGATGCAGACCTCGCATATAACGAGATCTATCATAAGTGCGCTCAAAATGCCTGGTCGAAAGAGAGCCTGATTAGGTGCCTGGATGAAGAACAGCACTTAGCTGTCAAACATCCCGAAAGCTTTGATGATTTTACTTATCGCTATCATCTCCTTAAGGCAATTGCCGAATTAAAGCTCCAACTACAGAGCGGCGTATTGGACCACCTGTACCTTTAAATAGGCTCCGTTATGATTTAACAGTCAGCCATTTGTACATCAATGTTGAAAAATACTATTTGTAATTTTTAATTAATGAAAACAATGCAATGGTTAATTGCATTATTAATCATGTATTGTTTATTAACCGTTGGATAAATTCCCAATCTATGAAAAAACTTGTAATTATTGATGATGACCCTATCGATCATTTTCTTATCAAACATGTGCTACGTGGCACCCACTATTTTGACACTACTACGTACACTGTTTATGGTTCGCTGATCCTGGATTATATTGAAGAAAATAAATTGAACCCGGAAAAATTACCCGATGTTATCCTGATCGATCTTAACATGCCTGTTTTCAGTGGGTGGGACTTTTTAGAGCGGATGCAATCGTTATGTGCTGATATCAAAAAAAATATCAAAGTACATGTACTTACATCGTCCATACGTCCTTCAGATAGAGAAAATGCCGAGCACTACCCTTTCGTAAGGTCATTTATCAGTAAACCATTGGAATCGTATATGATTGAAAATATAGCTCAAAAGCAATATGCCGAATAGGCGTGTGCGGTGATAACAGATTAGATTTCTATCAATGAGTCAACCTTCCTGTTATTTTTATTTAGAACTTCGTCAAAATCCTGTGTGCATTGCTGCAATAATTGCAGATATTCTCTGCGTTCGCTTTCATTTACAGCATCTTTTAGCAGGGTGGCGAGGCTCATTACCGAACAAAGGGAGCGCCTGATTTCGTGAGAGTTCGACCAGGCGATCTCGTGCAATGTAATATTTTGCGCCTTTATTTTCTCCTCTTTAAGTATTATATCCGTAATGTCTGTTGCCATTACCAGCCGGCATGCTTCACCATTAAATTGAAGGTCGTAGGTAACAATGGATGCGTGCAACAATTCGCCGTTCTTTTTTATGTGCTTCCAATTGCTCGATCTATTTACGCTATTTTCGGATAGGTTGTCCAGGCAATAAAGCAGTTTCTTATGCTCACTTTCGGGGCGAATATCCGTAATATCCATTGCTAAAAACTCGTCTTTACTATACCCGTACAAATCCACTGCAGATTGGTTCACTTTTACAAACCGAAGATCCGCAGTTCTGAATATCCACATCGGGTTGGGATTCAATTCAAATAGGTGGCGGTATTGTTCTTCGGAATTTTCAAGGCGCCTGTTTTGCCCCTTTATCATAAAGTACAGAAGGATAGTAACCATCACAACGGATATAAAATCGCCCAATTTTCTAACTACATCATGCGTAACATATGGAAGTTTACTGCTCACCACGCTGATAATAGGATCGTTAAGTATGACCGCCCATAAGACACCCATAATAAAAAACCAAAAAGGAATTCTAAACGACCTGAATTTCATACTATCCCGGGAAAGGTAAAAGGGGTTGTGGTCAATAACATCCCCCTGTTTACGGAGATCGCAGAAATTGGGTTAACTAAGATGAATTTTATTTATAACATTTTTGTTACAAAATCCCTCTCTGCAAATTACCGCTAATTAATCTGCACATTCTCTTAACGAAACTTCCATTTTATCCGAGGGCTCTTCAATAACCCGCGGGCCTGACTTATCCTTGCGATACTTACTCAGGTTAATCAGTAACACACTGCACAAAATAACTACGAGCCCGGCTATTTGAACTAATGAGATGTGCTCGCTTGCAAATAACATACCCAATATCACAGCAATCACCGGGTTTACGTAAGCGTAGGTACTTACCTGCGTAGCCGGGCGCACCTGCAATAGCCATACATATGCGCTGAAAGCCGCTATTGAACCGAAAACGATGAGATAAACTAGAGCAAACCACGATTGAGTTGGTATTTGTCCAAAATGCAGGTTACTGAATTCGTGGTTAAGAAGACTTGCGGGCAAAAAAACCAGCCCGGCTATGATCATTTGCCAGGCAACGTTAACGCCGGCCGAGCCTTCGCTGGGATGATGTTTTGAATAAAGGGAACCTCCGGACCATGATATAGATCCAGCAATTAGCAACAGCATTGCCGGTAGTTTGGCACTTACATCACTTCCGGTAAATATCTTGTTCAATTGCTCACCAAAAAGTAATATCACCCCTGCAAAACCTATGATAAGCCCTGCGACAGTGGATCTGCTCTGAAAATTGGGCTGCCAATTCGGTTTATCAAGCAGGACAAACCATATCGGGGCGGCCGAAACCAATATGGCAACCATAGCACTTGGCAGTGTCTGTTCAACCCATATTACTATGCCATTGCCAACCCCCAAAAGCAATATTCCTACAATGGCCGAGGTAATGATACTCTTCCTGATAAATATCCGCTCGCCTTTTATAATACACCAAACCAGCATCAACATACCGGCGGTAAAGAAGCGGATAGCGCCCATTAGCATTGGTGGAAAGCCCTGAATGGCCATCCGGATAAAGAAGTAGGTGGAGCCCCATACCAGGTAAACTGTCGCAAAGGCAACAATAATCATTAATGTTGAGGCGGGTTTGGTGTTTGATGGTGACATAACAGATTTAATTTTCGGGTATTACCAATTGTTGTTGTTCTTTCACGGTCTCCAGTACTATTGTAGTGCGTGTACTAAGCAGGTTGGGTATCTTGCTGAACTTGCTTCGCATCAGACTCATCAGCGTTGACGAATCATAGGTGCGTACTTTAACCAGGTAGCAATCCTCCCCCGCTATGTGATGCACTTCCTGTACCTCGGGTATCTGTGCCAGTTGTTTTGCCGTGTCGTTACATCCCGGCCCATCGGCGGCTCTCATAAAAATAAAAGCAAGCATTTTTTGCTGTAATGCATTTGGATTCAGCCGGGTAGTATATTGTACTATCACTCTTTTTTGCTCCAGTTTTTTTACACGTTCCAATACACCCGACGGCGCCATGCCTAACTCCCGTGCAAGGTCGGCATTGCTGATACGGGCATTCTCCTGCATCAACCTCAGGATATGCAGGTCGGTCTTATCAAGCACTAATTCTGTTTCAGTAATCATGCAGTAAATATACCATCATGCAGAACATAATTCAAAATACTATTGCAAAAAATGAATTTACTTCGACAAAAGTGCCGTTTATGTGTTTAAACGTATATTTCAAAGGATCGAAATAGATGATCAAAAATGCAGCCTTCAAACAAATCGAAATTTAAGTTGTGTATTATTCAACTCGTTGAATTACGCTCAACTTAATAGCTATGAGAATACTTTTTACATTTTTACTGGTATTGTTAACAGCCTGCTTATTTGCGCAAAGCAATTCGGTAATACCCACCATCTCAAAAACAATGCTGCATCGATCTCAAAACAAAACCGCAGGCAAAGACACTGTAATTGAAAAAGACACCTCAAAAGAAAACAAGGAACCACGATATTTTTACCTATCGGCCAATATGGATGTGTTCGTAAATACAAAGGGCGGTTTTGCCAAACGGTTTTCCCCGGCATTTGAGTTCGGGCGCACTTATGGCATATTCGACATCGGGTTGGCTACAGGCAGGATAAATTCATTAAGTTCAGGTAGTGATACAACAAGATATATCGAATTCAGGCCCACCATTAACATTTTCTCAAAAGGCAGGTTTGCGGAGGGTTTGTGCCTGGGCGGAGGATATATATTTAAAGCGAAACAAGGCTTGATGACTGAAATTTGTAATAGCATCAATTTTAATGTTTCTGAAAATGTGGCATTAGCCGTAACGCAAGGGTACTGCTTTTTTGATGGCACCAATAGCAGCCGCAGCACCCAATACATGGGATTTAGTTTTACCTACAATTTCATTAGGAATCATAGCGTTAATAAGCAGCGTAAGAAAAAGGCTATTGTGAGCGATAATTAGTTTCTGTTTAACGGGATATTTCTTTTTACTAAGTACTTATCCAATACCTGTATTAAACAAAAAGTTGATAGTATGAAAAAGCAAATTACTTTGTTTGCTATCAAAAAGTCTGTTATCGCATTTAAAGTAACGCTATCGGTACGTTCCATCACAAAATAGGTTAAACCTGACACCAAAATTATTACAACAGCAATAACCAACCCATAATAGATTCGCTCCCGCCTGTCCTGTTCCACTAATATTTTCCCGATAACATTTTCAGTTAATTTAATGTCTTTCATTTCCAAGGGTTCCTTTTTCAGTTCCATAAATAACAACCGGTACAGGTTTAGGTCCTTATCTTCCGAACGCCCCGGGAATTCGGTTCCTTTTAGTTGTTCTTCAATCAAACGTTGAATTTCTTCGTCATCCATACTTTCAATTATTGCTTATTTTAAATAATGCTCCAAATTATCCTTTAACAATTTCCGCGCTCTAAATAAATAATTTTTAACTGTTCCCTCGGGCATACCAGTAATCTCTTCAATTTCATGGTACGACATTTCATTTAAATGGTATAAAGTGATTACTGTACGATACTGTACCGGCAACTTACTAATCTCATTTTGTATAAACAATGAGGCATTTTTCTTTAATAGGATGCTTTCAGGGTTGTCAGTTATTTGGTGATAATCCTCAAAGTCGCTTATATCTAAAGTCAGATTCTTTTTACCAGAAATCTTTTTTAAATGATTTAAAGCAGTGCTATAAGCAATTTGCGCTATCCACGTCGAAAGCCGGGATTGGAATTTAAAGCTTGCCAAATTTTTATACACCTTTATAAAAACTTCCTGGCATACATCCTCTTCGTCCTCCTGCTGCTGTATCACCCTGTTCACCATACAAATAACTAATCTCTCATATTGTTTAACCAATAATCGAAAGGAATTTAAATCGCCACCTAGTATTCTGGAAATTATTTCCTCTTCATTTTGCATGTGGATGATTAGACAATATCCCAATAAAAAATGTTGCAAGAAAATAATTGCAACATTTTAAAACCTATTACTGTCTAATTGTCCGAACTTAAAATTTAGAAAAATGACTTACGTTGCTCTTTTGTCTGCACTTGTTATATTGGCAATAATAGTTATCGCCATATTAAATCATCGTATTAAGATACGGATGATAAAAAGAGGGTTGGTAGATGAAACCACAATTAAAACATTCAACGGGCTTAATTACGACTTGAAGATTGATGCACTGAAATGGGGGCTGATTCTTTTTTTTGGAGGCGCAGGTTTAATACTATTGAATTATATTACCTATCAGCATGATTCAACACTTCCTTATGGTATAGAAATCGTATTTCTTTCAGCCGGCTTTATTACCTATTATTTGATATCTAAAAAAATTAATTCCAATTCGTAATCCCAGCATTCACAATATGAATCTAATTCCATCGTTTTGTGTAATCAATTAAACCTTACAATCATGAAAAAATATTCGTTTGCTTTTATACTGATGCTTGCCCTATCGGTGCAACTCTTTTACGCTGGCAGGCTGTCGGCTCAAACAACAGCGACTTCTCAGCCGGTAGATTTAAAGCCATTTGTAGGCAAATACCAGTTTACTGATAATAAGAGGG
>Ga0207155_1138_pt1 | contig 16542 bp, 18 predicted proteins | sample Alteio_BWMinHeat_26_FD_153515 | JGI IMG/M metagenome (GOLD analysis project Ga0207155, IMG submission 153515) | Enriched cells from forest soil in Barre Woods Harvard Forest LTER site, Petersham, Massachusetts, United States -... | ecosystem: Environmental > Terrestrial > Soil > Temperate forest >... | reverse complement strand
GTATTATTATAGAGTAGTCTGCCAGCGTACGCATTTCCCGGCAGCGACATTGCATCTTGCCTTGAACCTCCCTTATTCTTACTGTGCCAGCAAGCAGAGAGAAGAACTATTAAAAAAAGACCACAACACCATTTCATTTTAAAGGCTTGTTCACAACAATTTAGTGAAGATTGTGTAAATTTTGTTGTCAGAATTTTGAAAATTGAAAAAGTACTAATGGGCGTGTTAAAATTCAATTTACTCTTGTCGATAGTCTTTTTATTAATCGCTTCCGTGAATTTGTTTTCACAGCGACTCTTGGTTACGCCTTACCTTCAACCCGGAAATGCTTCAACATTATCGAAAGAACAAAAAGTTTTAATCTGGCAAACCGATAGTATCCCAGGAAATTTTAATGTCAACTACAGTCTACAGGAATTTGGCAAGGCTGACAAAATTCTTACTGCTGGCGTTTCATCGGTCGATCTACAATTAAAAGGTAAAACCACGCGACTCTACCGAGCTGTACTAGAAGATTTATTTTTTGATACACTCTATTATTATGAAGTTCGCATCAATGAAAAAAGTATTGCGAGCAATTCATTTCGAACACGAACGAAAAAACCTTTTACAAAATTTGCAGTAATGGGTGATTTTGGAGCAGGTACTTCTCAACAAGCAGCTATCGCCCATCGCATCGCTCAGCAAAATCCTCAGTTCATATTAACTACAGGCGACAATGTTTATCACAACGGGCTTGAAGAAGAATATCGTAAAAACTTCTTTCCTTACTATTTGCCACAAGGCAATGAGCCTGCTAAAGGAGCTCCACTAATGAACACGATTCCTTTTTATATGTTGCTCGGCAATCATGATGTACGTATCGACAGTCTTAACAAAGAGCCTGGCGCCATGGCTTACTTTTATTATAACGACTTGCCGTTGAATGCTCCAATATTGAAACACAAAGTTTCCATTCACGGAAACGGAAAAGCCGTAAAAACATTTCGAAAAAATACGAGCCCCAGGTTTCCTGGAATGGCCAATTTTTCTTTCGACTATGGCAATGTGCACATCACTTGTCTTGATGCCAACGACTATGCTAATCCGCTCGATCCGATTTTGATCGATTGGTTGACTACTGACATTGGGCAAAGTAAGGCAGACTGGAAAATTGTTGCTTTCCATCAACCTGGATTTAACTCAAGCAAAGCGCATTATGATGAGCAAGTCATGAGGTTACTCTCTCCGCTTTTTGAAAAGCTGAAAGTTAATCTTGTTCTGGCTGGGCACGTTCATAATTACCAGCGAAGTGTTCCCCTTTTATTTGCTCCACAAAAAAACAAAACGGGAAATCGCTACATCATCTCACCTGAAGGAAGGGTAAACGGCACCTTTACCTTCGACAAAAAATTTGACGGAAGTATTACCACCAAACCTGAAGGCGTAATTTACATTGTAACAGGATCCGGAGGTGATGCTTTGTACGACCCTAACCTTACTGGGAAACCAGAACTTTGGAGACATGAACCGAAAGAAAACTGGGAACCCTTCACACAAAAATTTATTTCAAATAAATATTCCTTCACACTAATTGAAACAAAGGGCAAAGAACTAAACCTTCAACAGATTGATCAAACCGGCAAGGTGATTGATCAAATAAAGATTACTCAATAGTTTTTATTTAGTACGGCACTGACTCAATGTACTGTTATCAAATCGACGATCATCTTTCAAAATGACAAAAAATTCATCAAGGTAACTGTGCATATCTTTCAATTCACGCTTACCGAAACTTGAGACTTCTTGATCGATGATGAGGTGAATGGCAGATTCCTTTTGTAAAAACTCTTTTCGGATTTCTTCCATCGCTGGTTTCGATTTACAAAAACCACGATAAACCCTTTCCCGTATGTCTCCTGTTCCAAGTGTGGGTGCATTTTGTTGTGCATAGCTCGCATTAACAAATCCAGACATATCAAAATCATATGACAAGGGAATGTACTTCCCATTAGCATACATCGTGTTACTGTTGTGCTGGTAAACTGCCGACCAATCCGCGTTGCCAATCATGTATTGAAAAAAATCGTTGCGGATTGACTGCTTCTCATCAAACGCCTGGGGGTTAATCCCTTTGGTCTCCACTACCTTTGCTCCACTTCTTTTCGCAACCATGGAATTATCTTCAACAAAAAAAGTTAAAAGGTCATATTTCCTGATTTTCTTTTTCGTGTTTTCTGTTAGTTCAAACTTAGCTAGCCTAGTTTTAAAATAATAGGAAGACAGAATTTCATAAAACTGATAGCACAAGTATTCCTTAAGGATTAAATTATTCTTGTCGGATGAGGTGCGACAGGGCAACACTAGCTTTAAAGCTTTATTTCCGGCAAAAAGATTTGATGCCACGTCTTTCTTATTGAATTTTAATTTCAATGGCGGAAAATAACAATTCCGTAATCTGAAATTTCCCCGCGTGCGCGAATGCACTGGTACCGTTATCCATTGATTACTATCTTGCTGGTATTGAAACTTTCCTGTAACAAACGTGGAATCGTTTGATTGTTTTTTGATAGCTTTGATTGAGCCGGTGGCTTTAATGTTAATTGGCTCTTTGGATTTAAATAGTGGAACATCCTGAGCAAAAACATTTATAAAAAGAAAATATGCTGTAATCAGGATAAGATAACTTCTTTTCATAGCTATGAAAATTTTGAGCCTGTTCAATTTACGAACTTTTTTAGTTCTGCTAATTTCTCAAGTTGCTGCGTTTTTAGTGATCCTCTATCAAGTTAAATTTAATATCGACCTGGTTTTGTTTGGTCTTGCAATTGCATTTCCCTTGGCCTTTTCAATTCAGGCTGCCTTTAGGCGCAGGGATCGTGCGCTTGAATATTTCAGTTTGTTTAAAGGAGGTACATTAGCAATCCTTTATTCATTTTCCGTTTCAGAAGATTTACAGCCTGATAAGAAAACAGAAATCAAAGGAATACTGAAGTCAATGATGGATCAACTTATTCATCAACTTGAACAACGTATAATAAGCTATAATGACATGCAGCAGGCAGTTGATAAAATAATGGAGTTTATCGAAAAAAATCGGGAGTCTCTCTCGAATCGAAATATACTTCGCATCATCCGTTACATTCGCGACATCACTGAAAGTTCAACCTATCTGATCAGTCTGGTTCGACACCGTACTATGATTGGTTTGCGAGTTTATTCCATTGCCTTCATTCTTATTTTTCCAATTGTACAGGCACCGATTCTATATTATAAATTAGGCGATCTTGTTCCTGCATGGGCTTTTCATTTTCTGCTGGCTCTAGGGAGCTTACTTCTGATAACCCTAAGTAATTTTCAAAAAATGATTGAATATCCGTTTGATAGCAAAGGCATGGATAATATCCATCTACAGGATTTTACCTTGAAGATAAATTCATAGAATATACATTTCAATTTAGTTTGTCTTCTTGTAATTAAAGACAGCCCAGCCATTCAGCACGGTGGCCATAATAATTACTACAATGAAATCGGGTAAAATATCGTGAAAGCCGCTGCCCTTTAGCAACACCAACCTCATCACATTGATCATGTAATTCACGGGATTGATCCGCGTGATCGTTTTGGCCCACGCTGGCATGCTATCGATGGAAGTAAATAGTCCTCCCATTAAAATAAAAATCATCACAAAGAAAAACATGAGGAACATGGCTTCTTGTTGCGTGTTGCAAAAGGTAGAAATGAGTAATCCAAATCCCAACACTGCCAACAAATAAATCGAGATGAATGAGTACAGCACAAGCAAGTTGCCTTGAGGAACGATGTCATAAATAAAATAAGCGAGTGTAAGCCCAAGCGTAAATACAATCATCGCCAAAATCCAAAAAGGAATCAATTTGCCAAGAATAAAATCGCGTTTGAGAATAGGTGTCACGTTGATTTGCTCGATCGTACCAGATTCCTTTTCCTTCACGATGTTCAAAGCAGAAAGAAATCCTCCAATCATCGTAACAAGAATAGCGAGGATTCCCGGGATTAAAGCAATTTTGTAGTTGAGTTTTGGATTGAACCAATATGAAGTAGTCAACTCGATTCCTTGATTTAAGTTTGCAGCTGGAAGAAACTCGGTGACAATGTTCTTGTTGGTTTCTGCAAGAATTCCGATCAGGTAATTGCCACCAATCATTGCCTTAGTACCATTGATGGCATTGACGGCTATAAAGACTTTTCCAGAGTTTTCTCGAACAAGATTCTTTTCGAAATCCAGGGGTATTTCAAGAATCAGATCCGACTTATCGGTTTCAACCAATTGATAAGCTTTTTTGTAAGAAGAACTGTAGTCCACCAACTTAAAATAACCGGAGCCTGTAATTTGCGTTAGCAACCTTTGCGACATACTGCTGCGGTCGTGATCAACAATTGCAAGGTTAATATTTTTGATTTCAAAACTGGCAGCCAATGGCAAAATCAAAAACTGTACGATGGGCATTAAGAAGGAAATAGCCAGAATGGTTTTATTACGGAAAATCTGCCGAAATTCTTTTCTCAATAAAACTCTAAGTGTGCTCATCTTACTTCAATTTCAAGCCAACCGTATTTTGAATTTTTTCATACTCACCGCGAAGAAGAATAAAGCCATTCCGGCAAGGACCAATGTTTCTTTCCAAATCGATTCAAAGCCAGCGCCTTTTATCATTACATTTTTTACAATGATATAGTACCACCGTGACGGAGCAACGTTAGAAACAATTTGTAATACAAGTGGCATGTTTTCAATCGGAAACATAAAACCGCTAAGCATCACTGTAGGCAACAACATCCCAATCAGTGAAGCAAACATAGCGGCCTGCTGTGTATCCGTTTGAATGGAAATGAGAATACCAAGCGACAGACACGTGCCGATGAAAAGTGTGCTAACAGAAATCAGAAGAAAAATATTCCCCTTTACTGGAACGTCAAGCACAAATACGCTTAATGCAATGATCGTTAACAAATTGATCAGCGAAAGCAAAAAATAAGGCACCGCTTTAGAGATGATCACCAGTGCCGGCTGCATGGGCGACACCAACAATACTTCCATCGTACCCATTTCCTTTTCTTTTACTATCGCGACAGCGGTCATCAACACACATACAAGCATGAGCACCATTGCCATTACTCCAGGAACAAAATTGGGCGCACCGAGCAACTGCGGGTTGTAGAGCATCCGCACTTCAGGTACAATACGGTAAGGCACCAATTGTTGATTGCCTTCGGCTACAAAATCATAGACAATGGAAGAAATATATCCATAAATCGTGTTGGCCTGGTTTACATCGGTGCCATCGGTAATGATTTGTAATTGCGTTTTGCCACCATGCTGCAAATCACTCTGAAAGTTTACTGGAAATACAATGGCTGCTTTTATCCGCCCCTCCTTAAATTCAGATTCGATATCGGTTTTGCTCGTACTCACACGGTCTATTTCAAAATATCGGCTGGCATCCAGTTTGTCAATCAGTCTTCGCGAAGCTTCATCATGTGCTAGGTCCACAATCACAACGCGAGAATCTTTCACTTCGTTAGACAAAACAAAACCAAACAACAATACTTGCACCACCGGCATACCAAACAGAATGAGCAACACTTTCTTATCACGCAGCACGTGATAAAATTCTTTTCGAACAAAGCTGAAGAGTTGGGTTTTTAAAGATGCGAAAGATGATTGCATATTAATTGTCTCCTCGTTTTGCTCCTCGTGCTAATTCATAAAAAACATCATCCATCGACTCGGTATTAAATTTCTTTTTAAGATTCGTTGGCGTATCGAGTGCGGCAATGCTTCCGTCTACCATAATCGAAATTCGATTACAATACTCTGCTTCATCCAGATAATGAGTGGTAACAAAAACAGTTATGCCGGTATCGGCCGCATCGTAGATCAAATTCCAAAACTGTCTGCGTGTGATAGGGTCAACTCCTCCTGTCGGCTCATCGAGAAAAACAATTTCTGGTTGATGAAGAATTGCGACTGAAAATGAAAGTTTTTGTTTCCAGCCCAACGGCAAACTACCAACCAGTTTTTTGACTTCTTTCTGCAGTCCAAGCTTGGTAATTAACGCTTCGCTTTTGTTTTTCAGATCAGCGCGAGGCATTCCGTAAATACCGCCAAAAAATTCAACGTTCTCTACGATGGTGAGATCTTCGTATAACGAAAACTTCTGGCTCATGTAGCCGATACGTTTCTTGATTTGTTCCACCTCTTTGTAAACATTGCAGCCTGCAATCACTGCTTCACCGGCCGTTGGTGTTGACAAGCCGCATAACATGCGCATCGCTGTTGTCTTGCCGGCACCATTGGCTCCTAGAAATCCAAAAATTTCACCGCGCTTTACATTCATCGTGATCTCATTCACTGCAGTGAAATCGCCAAACCTTTTCGTCAGCTTCTCAGCTTGAATGGAAAATGACGAGTCGGCTGTCATGCAGTTTGTATTTGAGTGAGTGATATAAACACGTCTTCAATTGTTGGCCGCGAAGGTTTCACTTCTATTTCTTCCAATCCAAGTTGCCTCAAATGATTTGTAACACGATCGATCATTTCGTCGTCAGATTTTTCAACCACAAGGTGCGCAAACTCACCGAAGCCACTGGAACTAATCACTCCATCTAGTGACGAAAGTGACCGAATCACTACTGACATTTTGTTGGCCTTCACTTTCAGAATTGGATGAGCAAAAGAATCAGAAATACTTTTTGGCGAATTGATCGATAAGATTTTTCCGGATTGAATCAAGGCGATCCGATCGCATTGATTCGCTTCATCCATGTAAGGAGTTGCCACAAGGATGGTGATGCCTTGTTGTTTCAGGCGTTTCAGCATTTCCCAAAACTCTTTTCGTGAAACCGGATCAACGCCGGTGGTGGGTTCATCCAAAAACAAAACAGCAGGCTTATGAATGAGTGCGCAACATAGTGCAAGTTTCTGTTTCATCCCTCCCGACAATTTTCCAGCGCGCCTCGTTTTAAACGGTTCGATCTGAACGTAAATGTCTTTTACTAAATGATAATTCTCTTCGATCGTAGTATTAAAGACTGTTGCAAAAAAAATCAGATTCTCTTCTACGCTGAGATCCTGATAAAGCGAAAATTTGCCAGGCATGTAGCCAACACAACTTCGTATCTGTTTATACTCTTTAACTACATCAAATCCATTCACAGTCGCTCTTCCACCATCGGGAAGAAGTAGTGTAGTCAACATCCGGAAGATGCTAGTCTTGCCGGCACCATCTGCCCCGATGAGACCAAAAATTTCTCCCGGGTTTACTTCAAAAGATACATTATCAACTGCAACAATTTTTTCTTTGCCATACCATTTAGTGAGACCATTGGCCTGAATGGAGAATTGAGAATTGAGAATTGATGATGTTGTCATTTGTAATGCTCAATTGAATTTTACTTCCCCGTACATTCCAATTTTTAATTGGCCATCGTTTTTAACGCGCACTTTAATCGCGTATACCAAATTCGCGCGTTCATCTTTTGTTTGAATGGTCTTAGGTGTGAACTCAGCTTTGTTATTAATCCAACCGATCGTGCCTGGATAAATTTTCATCTTACCTCCTTCATCATCCACTTGCACATTTACTTGTTGCCCAACTTTTATTTTTGAAAATTGATCACTCGTGATAAAAGCTTTCAAATTTATCTCCGAAAGGTTGGCCACTTTATATAAAGGTTTCCCGGCTGCGGTAATTTCAAATGGATTGGCGTAGGTAGAAAGCACTGTTCCATCCACCGGGTTAATAATTTTACATTTTCGAAGTTGATCCTCCACTTGTGCCAATTGAACGCTTACCGTGCGAGCTTGCTCGTTGAGCGTGGAGGTAGTAGAAGTGAGGACGCTCTTCTGCGCATCAATCCGCGATTGAAGAAGTGTGATTCGAGCATTCGCATCATCTAATTGTTTACTGGACGCAACCTCGCCTTTTACCAGGTTTTCAATTCTTTTTTTGTCGTTAATCGCAACTTCCAATTCACGCTCTAGCGACTCCAGTTGTGTTTTAATATCCGGGCGGCCGGATAAAATTGCTTTTTGGTTTTGCAGCAACTGCAATTTGTTAAGATGAAGTTGCGTACTGTCGATGTATCCTATTACCTGTCCGGATTTTACTTCATCGCCTTCCTCAACAACAAGCTTCATGATTTTGCCGGTAGCTTCTGAAGACACGATGGTTTCAGTCGCTTCGAATGAGCCTGTGGCATCGGCACTGTTTTTCTCGGAGTTACAGGAAAAGGCGAGCAACGCGATGATCGCTAATTTTGCTGAATGTAATTTCATAAATATTGTGGTTAACAGTGTGTTTTAATTTCCGTTAATCGTTTGATATTGATAAAGGCTCATAAGCAACTGCACCTGATGCAACGCTTCCTGGCTGCGTGCTTCACTTTCTTTGTTCATCGACTGGATTACATTATTCATGGAACTAATTCCGTTGTCGTATCTTTTTTGATAATCCCTCCTGATTTTTTCTTTTAACGCAACAATTTCATGATCCTTCGCAAGAACAGCTTTCTGTTTTTCAATGTCGGCTTGGGTTTGCTTCAGTTGAAGGTTGGTTGTGAACAAAAATGTTTCTTCCTGGTTTGAGATTCTATCCACCCTAATCTTATCCAACTGATTATTATTGAAAGTTTTATAAAGTCCACCTGTGTTCCATGAAAGACTCACACCTCCAATTGCTAATGACGAGAGCGTACTCGTTCCGAAGGCGATTCCCGGCTCTATCAAAACAGCTGCACCCAACACACCAATTTTCGGCATATTGTAAACGCGGTTTAGGGAAGCTTGCGCTGTAGATAGTTTTCGTTGGTTCGCATAAAGTTTTAGTTCAGGTCTGTTGTTGGAATCAGAAAGTACCGAGTCCAACACAACCGGTTTATTAAAGCTAGTTTCTTCTGGCAGTTGCTGACCAATCATGTACGATAGCATTTCCACAAAACCTTTTCGTGTGTATCGAAATTCGATCTTGTGTTGATCCAAGTTCATCAACTCGGCCTTCAATTCGTCCACATCCGTTTGGTAGGCAAGGCCATTGTCTTTAGATAACGTAACAGCATTCAAATCTCTGTTAATGACTTCCTGTGCAATTGCAAGTTGATTGAGCTGTTCATCGATCAAAAGGATTCCAAAGTAAAGTTGATTGACTCTTTCTTTAATCGAATAAAGCACTACATCAATGTTTGCACTTTCTACTTCACCGCTTGCTTTGGCAATTTCTTTTTGTGACCGAGTTGCTCCACCGTCCCAAATCGTTTGATTAACCTGACCGATCCCGATCATTTGAAATTTATCCGGCTCTTTTGCAGGTACTCCGGGAAGATTAGTAGAAGGCAGGCCTTTAAAGATATAAGCTCCAATACCCGTTACACTGATTTGAGGAAGGTAACCTTTGTTGGCATTGGAGAGAGTATACTCCACCGATCTTGAAATCAAATCATATTGTTTGATCAATGGATAATTTTTCTTCGCTTTCTCCTGGCATGATTCTATTGTGAGTTGCGCCAAAGCAAATTCGCATACAAGCATCATCGAAAAAAGAAGAAAGTATTTTTGAAGGTTTTGGTTTAATGAATGTGTCATAACCATAACATTTACAATTTTGTTTTTAAGAGTGCGGTCATCCAAAGGGGAATCAGAGCTTCTCTTTCTTTCATTAAGGATTGAAAATTCTTTTCGCTAACCAATCCACTTTGCGTAAGGATGGGCTTAGCTACAAATGGAAATATCGTCATGCCCAAAAGGCTAACCAGAAAGTGAATAGGATTAATGTCACTTCTGCGTTCTTTCAGTTGCATCATGAATGAAGATTGCAGTAACACCTTTTGAATTGGAATGTTTGATATAAAGTTGACGTTCTCTTTTCTCAATTCGTTGAGCACAAAAATCGGAAGATCGTTGTTGGCTATAAGCACCTCGATATAATTGGAGACAATGAGTTTCATTTTATCTTCGAGAGAAGTCGAGGGATTAATCAAAACGGGAATTAGCGTTTGCAAAAGAGTTTGGATCTTTTCCTTCATCACTTCCTCAAACAACTTTTGCTTGCTGCGGAAATAATAGTTTAGTAATGCCAGGTTAATACCAGCTTCTTCAGCAATATCGCGGGTGCGGGTAGCCGAAAAGCCTTTTCGCAAAAAAACTTTCCGCGCGGCTGCCTTTATTTTTTCTTCCGTAGAGAGTAAATCTGAGCCAACTTTTTTTTTCTTTGCCATGGCTGGCAAAATTAAACAAATAATTTAATCATTTGATTAAATTATTGAAATAATGGACAAACCAATTCCAGAGCTTGGTCTAGCCTAGTTTTAATTGTAGAATATTAAATGAATTTGAGGTTCAATCCTCTCGCCTATCTGGCTTATGTTAGATCAGCGAGCTTCAGATAGTTCTCTTTCTCTCATCCGTGACATGAACACCCCTTTACTTCGAATTTTCTCAGGAAAATGAGGTAATTTGAAAACCTTCTTTGGTTTAACAACCAGAATATCCTTCTCGATTGGCTTAGCAATTTTATATTTTTTTAGTTCGAGATTAGATATCCTAGAATGAAGTTTAAATATTTCTACTAAGAACCCAACCAAAACTCCAACTGCAACAACAAAAATTAGCGACAGCGCGAATATTGGCGCACCGACTAGGAGTGTCATGAATATGGGAAATTGTACAATTTTTTTTCTCATAAGCCTTTTAAAGCTAATAACGGGCCAAACCCTCTATCTCAATTGGTGAATATAACAAAGAAGAACCACATTATTTGGTCCTTCATACCCCAAACCAGCTAATGATAACCAATTCTTGGGATTTAGTTCATTTTAAAACCAATGCCCAAATTTACGGAATTTATTATACCACTGCTATACGAGCTATTGGTGAGGTAAAGAAAACCATAGTCCAAATTTAGATACAAGTATTCCGTTAGCGTATAATAAACTCCTGCCCCTGTGGTAAGAGCAATTCCAAAATCATTATCACTAACGAAGAGGCTTGAGCTTTCTAAGCTTACTCTAGTGAATTGTACGCCCGCACCAGCTTTGGCATAGGCCTGAATTTTGTCATTCCCAATTAAGTACTTTCCATAAAAGGTGAGCGGAATCGTGTGAAACTTGTTTACAGAATTAGAGGCAATCTTTGATGGGCCTGTTTGTTTAAAATCAATGTAATCCGCCTCGATGCCCCAGCCCCAGTGATCCTGAACACTAGCCTTCTCCCATTGACCGCTGAGTCTAAACCCATTCACAGAAACATCGCTATAATTAGGAAGTGCAACAGCCCATCCCCCTGTCAAAATGAAAGACTTATCCTGGCTTAAGACTACAAGGGATGAGAAGAAACAGACAATAAGAATTAGATATTTCATGTTGATTATTTATAAATGAATTCGCCAACCATCAAGGAGCACAAGAAAGGTAGAATTTTCTTAGTTTAAAACAAGATGGTCGTCATGAATGCGTACTTTCGATATATATAATATTTTGTTAACCAAATGTATTGCAAGTGAATCGGCTCATTTTAATTTTCCTTGTCGTTTTCATTCCTTACTTCTGCACAGGGCAAGTACTTATCTCTTTGCTATTGGGCGACAAATTGAATTCTGGAAAAGTAGAGTTTGGCCTGGAAGGAGGAGCGAACTTCATGACACTTGGTGGACTGCATCAAGCCAAATCCTCAACCGGTTTCAACCTTGGATTTTATTTTGATATTAAAGTAAAAGAGACTCCATGGATGGTTCACACTGGCGTGATTGTTAAATCGTCAATGGGGACCGAAGGTCTTCCACCCTATTCGCTCAATGATCCTAATCTCGACAAACTTTTTGCTGCAGGATCTGTTGAAAGAAACTTTCGTTATTTCAATGTTCCGGTAACAGCCAAGTACAATTTCAAAAATCATCTTTCTTTGGATGGGGGAATCATGCTTGGGTTACTCTACAAAGCGTTTGACAAATTCAATGCAGACGTAAATGGAGGTAAACTTAGTTATCAAGTAGACATTCTCGACCAATATCGCCGAATCGATGCTGGCGCTACAGCGGGGCTAAGCTATAAACTAATGAAAGGCATGGGTATGAATTTTACTTTGCGATATTATTATGGTCTCTCGGACATTACGAAATCTGGAATCCAACCATCGCAATATAATCGCTCGCTCTACATTGTTGTTGGTATCCCTATTGGAAGAGGAAAAGCATTGAAAAAAGAAGGGAGTAAGAACTAAATTTCTTAACAGCAACAAACCTATTCTCATTAATTTTTTTTCTGAAGTATTCAAAAAATATTTAAGATCTCAATTTTCTAATACAAGTGTCCTTAAAAATTAAATGATTATATTCGTTGGCTTTACCTCAAGAAGAACCAATGAAAATCGTAGGTCGTTCCGATGCAAAACTCATTTACCTCGGAGTGGCTTTGATTATCATCCAGTGTGCTGCTTCCGATGGACTTTATGCTCAGAAAAAAGATAGCGTCCAGCAGTTTGATATAAAGACCGAAAGTTTTCTACTACCGCTACCTCATCCAGCCCGTAAATATTCTCATCAGATTGCTATTTACTATGTCGTCCCTCCTAAAGATTGGACGATGGATATAGTGAAAGCGCCAATGTTTAACTACACCGGAAAATACAGATTGCCGAAAGGCTTTAATATTCAAGGAGGCATTTCCACATTAATTATTTCAAACCGACTTAACCTTGGGCCTTTCTGGAATTATAGCGTAAACAATTTTCATTTTGGCGTGGGCTACCAGATAGCTTACAACTACGGTGTTTTGAAATCGTTTGGATTCCACACCGTTTTAACTGGCTGGGAGCAGCAACCTTCGGTTACTGTTGGCTACAGCTTTGCGCGAACTGCAGTCACCTTTAGAGGCGACTTATATTACACCACGGCACTTTATTTAAGCGAAGGTGGATACACTGTACCCTCGCCCGATCCTTTTATGAATGGTTACAGTATTACAGGAAGCTTTGAACAACGCTTAACTAAAAACCGAGTAATGTCACTGGGACTAAAAATGAATTATTTTCGCTATCACATTATCGCCTGGCCTGCTCTGCCAGTGAATAGTTACCGGTATTTTATTCCTGAATTTCAAGTCGGTTTAAATTTTTAATGGTTTAGTATATGAAGTATTGGAGTTCATTCATTTCGGTTTTCTTAATACTACTGATCTCTTGCTCAAAAAGTGAGATTACACTTCCTCCAAAAAATTCAGATGCTAACCTAAATGGTACTTCGTTCATTGATGGAAGTGTGATGAAGAAAATGGAAGGAATTTACGTTCAGCAAAACGGAAGCAACAATTTAGGACAACAGTTCGTTTGCAAAGTCTCGAAATTCAGAGTGTCCTTCTTCAGTGATAAAGATGGAATCTTTATTATTTTAAAATATGGATTTAATCCTGCCGATGGTTCAATTCAGTTCTCAGGGTTTTGGAGATACTCTGAAACAACTAACCAAGGCAACATTAACTTCGCAATGTCAGCTGCTGATGGAGCAACTGACCTTTTGAATGGTATTATCTCCACTATAAAATTGCAAGGAGAATTTTTGAATGGTGGTTCCTCCGGAACAAGTCTTTCACTGAAATACGACAAGCCCTTTTCTCAATATGCTATTGATCACGAGTTCATGGTTTTTGCTCACCACGGTGTGCAGACTACGGCCAACCCTCCCTACGCGGAAAATTCATTGGGGGGAGTATTGCACGATGAAGATTACGGTGTAACAGGGCTGGAGTTTGATGTACGCATGACCAAGGACAATGTGCCTATCTGCATTCATGATGCTTCTATCAATGTTCGTTTAACTCAGAAAGGACCAATATCTGGTGATTGGGATCAATACAGTTTTCCTTTTATAACGCAATACCTCCGCTTAATTGATGGCCAAAAGCTTCCATCGGTTGAGCAAGCGTTAACTGCCTTTGTAGACTCCACAACTTTAAAATATTTTTGGATGGACGTTAAGGGGAATCCCAACATATTTAAGTACCTCGAACCTATCGTTCGAAATGCCTACGCACGAGCTGCCAGCAAAAATAGAAATGTTACAATTTTTGCTGGTCTGCCTTCCGATGACGTCATTTCAGATTATAACAACAATCCAAGCTACGGTCTAGCGGCAAATCCACTGCCAACATTATGTGAGCTAAGTGTGGATTGTGCTATTACAAATAAAAGCAGCTTTTTTGGTCCTCGTTATTCTGAAGGTTTATTACTGGCTGACGTTGAGAAAGCACACGCGAATAATATTAAGGTTATCAGCTGGACGCTAAATAGTAAAGGTATTATTAAAGATTATTTGAAAAATGGAAAGTTTGATGGATTTATAACCGACTATCCTGCTTACGTAGTGTATAATTATTACACCACATTTTAAAATATTGAAATGCCCAATGTGTATCCCTTACTGAGTTTAACAAAAATATTTATCGGTGTATTGATGTGCTGTTCAATACTCCAGGCATCAGCACAGAATGAAAATGTTCCAGCAAAAAAAAATAGACGTTATACTGTCTATGGAGGAATCGGGCCAAGTTATTATTTCAACAACCTGGTAATAGGAAAACAAGGAGTCCACGAATTTGGCTATTCCGTTGTCGGAAGATTCATGTGGGAACCAGAGTATTTTCTTAGTCTCGGATTTGAAACCGGATATTTTAGACTCTACTCCGCAGACTATGCTACAGGAACGAACACTGCTCATATTACAAACTCTATTGTTCCCATTCAGCTTATCATCTCCATGAAATTTTTGAAAAATTATTATTGTAATTTTTCTATGGGTCAATCGATCTTGATAAACAAGGTGACCACCACTGTAAGTGGGAATTTTGACGCCACCACAATTTCTCTTGGTGACTTTGGCTTAACCGCTGGATATCGGCGCACGATAAGTGAAAGATTTTATTTAGCGACTGAGCTAAAAGGATACTATGCATCTAAACTAGATGACAAAAATATTGCTCTTGCATTTTTAGCCGGTTATCGGTTTTAATCGCAATAAAAAACAATCTCAACTTCTTTTTCAATTTGATTCGCTATCTGGCACTCTCTGTGTTTTTGCTGGATTGAGAAATATTTTATATCTCAACTGCAAAACATTGTCATTACTGATGAAGTCACCATGAATTTCGTTGCGCGATGATTGCAATGTGTAAATCAGCTCAAAGCGATTTTTGTAATTCAAGCGATAACCAATCCCGAAGCGCGCGCGAAGACGATTGGCAAAGCGTTCATTAACCTGTTCATCGACAACAACGAACTCTTCATAGTCAAGTATGGCATACCATAGTTTATCTTGATAGAGATTAATTTTGTTGATGCTTATCCAAGCCTCAGCCTTCAGGCGCATACGATTACTTTTTTCCAAAGTATGTGTTTCTAGATTTTGAAACAATCGTTCTTCCAGTTTGAAGATCAATCTTGAATCGATCCTTTTGTTTTGCGAAATGTGAAATCGGGCTCCGACATAAGGATCTAACTCGAAGGAATTGTAAGTGCTTGTTTGGTTCGTATAAGCAAATGGTATTCCACCGAGCAAATCAAGCTGTGTGGTGAGTTGATATTCAAAAACTGGAGAGATACTCATGCTTCTCCACTTAGCAGAGTCAGTTAAAACTGTTTGATAACTGGTGGTAACTTCAAAAAGATATTGATTGGCAAAAGGATAATCGAGTTGATAATCGAACCACAGCTGCTGGTGCTTTTGTGCAATGCTCGGATAAGCACAGACCAAAAGAATAACTAACGCGCAAAGTTTATGCGTATGTACTAGAACCGTTATTTTATTTCTTGCTTGCACTTTCCCACGCACGCACTTTTTTGCGAGCCTCATCAAAAAGTCTAATATAATTTCCTTTTCTTATTTTTTCGCTGGCTTCTGGAGTCAGTGCCCTCCAAAGTGGTGCGTACATTTCATACACAGCCATATAAAACTCTTGAGTAGGCGGCGCCACAACATCTGTTCCAAACAGAAAGCGATTCGGATTAGCATTAAACAAATTTGCACTGCGTTGAATGGTCTTATCTGTTGACACAATGTACTTTGCTACTTCGTCCCAAGAAATATCGAAGTAGACGTGATTGAGCGTTGGATCAATCAAGATATCATCAACCACATCAACGTGCGATGAAATTTGTCCTCCGCTAGATGATGAGCCGTATCCAACTGGATGCACAATGCGACCAAGACCAACATGTGCCCAAATGATAGTGGTTTGAGGATGGCGTCTAAGTAAATTTTTCATCTTACCAATTATGTACAGGAAGGGATTACTGCTTCGCGCTTTCTCGAGTTGATGGGAACAAAAGTAGGTGGCTCCACACTTTTTGGAATTCCACTACAACAACAATGGTCATATCAAAACTCTGGATCGTACGCGCCAACCTATTATTTGCAGAGCGATGCTCCGTTGTATTATTATTCATTTACGGACGCTTACATCGCCATGCAATATAAGTCGTTGACGAAGGAACAACAGGCGAGGTTAGATCCGATGATCACAGGATTTAATCCTGCTGAT
>Ga0207155_1122_pt3 | contig 16873 bp, 13 predicted proteins | sample Alteio_BWMinHeat_26_FD_153515 | JGI IMG/M metagenome (GOLD analysis project Ga0207155, IMG submission 153515) | Enriched cells from forest soil in Barre Woods Harvard Forest LTER site, Petersham, Massachusetts, United States -... | ecosystem: Environmental > Terrestrial > Soil > Temperate forest >... | reverse complement strand
ATTGATTGAGCAGGCGGCCAATGGCGCTGGAATAGAAGGGAAGGGCCAGCGGGCTGACGACGGTGATGCCGTCCTCGGTTCGGCGAATGTACCTGGCGTAGCTTGAAATCTTGCGCTTGATCTTGGCGATGAGGTCGGGACTCGATAGGGTCGGCAATCCCATCGATATCGAATTGACGAAGAGGACTTTGTTTCCGGAGCGCGCGAGCCGCTTCATTATGTGATTCTTGGAGTGGGGATGGTGGTACCACCAGTCCTCGCCGGCGAAGCAGATGATCGACTGGTCTTTAAGCACGGGCTGGTCCTCCCGCGCCCGCCTGGGCATCAGGTGCAGCATCGGCGTCGGGCTCGGCATCGTTTTGCTGGCCGAGATATCGCTCGAGCGCCCCAAACGCCCGCGCCCCGTTGTGCCGCCAGGTGTAATTTGACATTACAGTCGACCTGGCATTGGCTCCGAGTTTTTGGCGAAGCGCCCCGTCTTTGGCTAACAGGAGGATCGCACCGGCGAGGGCAGACGCGTTGCCAGGCTCGACAAGGATGGCGTTCTCGCCGTCCGTCAAGATTTCGGACATCTGGCCGAGGCGGCTGGCGACAACCGGCCGCGCCATGGCCAGATATTCGAATAGCTTGGTCGGGGAGCCGAAATAAGCGCTACCGTCAGGCATCGGAACATGTGGCGGACAAGTACGAAGCCAACCAGATGGACCATGCCACTTCGTCCCAGGTCATCAGTTCGATGCACGTGGGTCTCCTGGCCCGCGCGGATATAATCTACTACTCGGGCCGAAAACTCTATCAGGAAGCCCTGTCTTCCCATCCTGAGACGGCATCAAAATCAAAGCTCCTGGAACAGGCCGTCGACTTCGAGCACTTCGCACAGGCGGCGACTTTGGCGGAATCATCGACACCCGAAGACATTCGGCGAATCCCGACCCCTCGCCTCGGGTATTTTGGAGCTATTGAATCCTGGCTGATGGATCAGAAGTTGATTCGCTACGTCGCGAGTCGACGACCGGATTGGCACTGGGTCTTGATTGGACTCAGAGCCGCGCCTCTGGACATCGAAACTCTCCCTACGGTCCATTACCTTGGCTCGAGGCCCTATGATCAGGTCCCGCTTTATGCCGCCGGTTTCCAGGTTTGTGTCTTGCCCTGGGTGACCGACAATGAATTCGTAAACTATGGCAGCGCCATAAAGGTCCGGGAGTACCTGGCCACCGGCAAGCCCGTTGTCATCACGCCGCTTTACGAATACGAGCATATGGATGGTATACTCCGGATAGCTCGAAGCGGCGACGACTTTATCGACAAGATTGAAGACGCGCTAGAGCGCGACAGTCTGGACAAAAAGAAGGCCCGGCAAGCGGCAGTGGTGGGTGCGACCTGGGACGCTAGAGCTGAGGCCGTCAGCAACGATATAACCGCGATCATCGAGAAGCGCGAGCGCTGATCGTGACAGGCCGGCTTGTCGGGGAAGCAGGACCGGACCCGGGCGTCACAGCGGCCAGTGTCAATCCGCGCCAAAGAACAGATCCGGGACCAGGGAGGACTTCGTTTGCCACATTGATGGTAAGATCTGAATCGGGTATCAACTCTCTCCAGCGTTACAAGTTTCTAGTGTAACCAGACAAGAATCCACACTTTATCCGAACGGAGTGAACCACGCCGAAATGAACCGAGCTAAATTATTCATAGGTATATCGCTGACTACTCTTGCCACTCTGATTCTCGAGCTTACGCTGACTCGATTGTTCTCAGCCACGATGTATTATCATTTCGCCTTTATGGCCATCTCGCTCGCCCTGTTCGGTTCCGGAGCAAGCGGTGTTTTCATATACGTGTCACGCCGGATATTTAGCCCCGACCGCGTGGCCCGGCAACTGGCGCTGTTCTCGCTGCTATTTGCCTTATGTTCGCTCCTCGCCCTATACGTGATTCTCAGCAACCCGCTGACACTGGATCCTGGCAGCGACAACTATTACAGGCTTGCTTATATCTACGTTGCGACCTCGGTACCCTTCTTCTTTTCGGGATGCGCGGTAACGCTCGCCATCACTCGCTTCTCTCACGAAATAACCAGGCTGTACCTGTTCGATCTGATGGGCGCCGCCACTGGCTGTCTGCTGCTGATCCCGTTCTTGAACACGATTGGCGCGATCAACACAGTCCTTGCGGTCGCCCTCATATCGTCGGTGGCAACGATGATATTCGCAACGTCGGCGGGCCGCTTTGAAATGGCGGCGGCGGGCTTGATTTGCGCCGGTCTGGCGGCCCTGGTCGTGTACAACTGCCTCACTGGCAGGATAGACATCCACAAGTCCAAAGGAAAAGAGGAGACCCAGGTGCTCTTTTCCAAGTGGAATTCCTTCTCCCGAATCACGGTAACCGGCGACCTTGCCACCGGCGCCGAGATCCAGATCGACGCCGATGCAGCGACGGGCATAGTCTACAACGCCCCCGATCTGGCCGCACATGAGTACCAGCAGAATTCAATCGGCGCGCTGGCTTATCGCCTCAAGCGCGGAGCGGATGTGTTGATCATCGGTCCGGGCGGCGGCAGCGATGTAATGGCCGCACTGGTTTCCAACGAGCGCAATATCACCGCCGTTGAGGTCAATCCGATCATTGCCCGTGATGTCATGTCCTCCGAGCCATTTCGGTCCTTTTCCGGCGGAATCTACCAGCGGCCCGGCGTCAAACTGGCCGTTGACGAGGGCCGCAGCTTCATTCGAAGCTCACCCGCAAAATACGACATCATCCAGGCCACCATGGTCGATACCTGGGCGGCAACGGCGGCCGGCGCCTTTGCCCTAACCGAAAACAATCTCTATACCGTCGAGGCTTTTGAAGACTATGCCCACCACTTGAATGATGACGGCATTCTTACGATGACTCGCTGGTATTTCGAGCCGCCTGCTCAGTTGCTGCGATTAGTCGCCATAACCCGCAAGATGATGTCTAATCTGCGAATCTCCGACGCCTCTCGTCACATAATAATCGTGCGAGACGCTTCGACCGGCGACGACCGTACTCCGGCCACGTTCCTGTTCAAGAAGAGCGCGTTTACGGATGACGAAGTTGCTGCCGTCCAGTCTCATGCGCGCGCCGTGGGTTTCCAGCTCCTTTACAGTCCCATCGATCCGCCAGACAACATCTTCACCAGGGTCATACAGTCACCCGATCCATCAGCGATTTTTGATTCGCTTGAGGAGAACGTCGCTCCCACTGGCGACAACAATCCGTTCTTTTTCAACTCGATCAGGCTGTCGCGGCTGGCCACGGCGTTTCAGGGAGTGGAAGAATGGCACAAGACCAATCTCGGTACCGTGATCCTGCTTGCGCTCCTCGTGATAACGTCGATAATGGTGCTTGTATTTATACTGGGACCGCTCGCTGTGGTGCGCGGCGATACATTTGCCAGGGGAAAATCCGCCAAGCTGGGATACCTGTCATATTTCGCATTCCTGGGCGCCGGATTCATCATCATCGAGGTGGCGATGATTCAAAAGTTCATCCTATTTCTCGGCCATCCCGTCTATTCGCTCACCGTGGTGCTCTTCTCTCTTCTGACTTTCAGCGGGCTCGGCAGCTTTATCAGCGGCCGATTTGACGACAAACGATTGCCGCATACCCTTGTCAGGATCGTTGGTTTGCTGGTGGGAGTCGTGCTGCTGTACATCGTGCTGCTTGCGCCGATCTTCTACGGTCTTGTCCAGCTTCCCAGGCCGGCCCGCATCATAATTGCAGTGGTTCTGATGGCGCCATTGGCCATGCTCATGGGAATGCCGATGCCCACCGGGATCAGGATTCTGAGGCAGCATGCGCCCGAGATCATCCCCTGGGCCTGGGGAATCAACGGCGCGGCTTCAGTGACGGGATCAGTCGGCGCATTGGTCATCGCGCTTGTCACCGGCTTCAACCAGGCATTGATTGTCGGTGCCGTCCTCTACCTCGCCGCCGCCTTTGTTATCTCCAGAACGGGAGCCTCGAGTCCTGAGTCTCGATTCTTGAGTCCCGAGTCGGAAGGATCGGAAAGGCTGGAGGCAGCACTCACAAACGAGAGTCTGCGATGAGCCGCATCAAACCCGACGAGTACGGACCGAGGGAAAGAACACCAGGTGTCTCGAGACTCACTCATTCAGCCTCTCTCTCAGCAGCACTCTTACCCCGCCGCGCCAATCGTCGTTGATGCCGATTCGATAGACCGGGATCCGATCCGATACACTGCCGGCTATCAACGCGGTCGTCGCGTGAAACCGGAAAAGCGGCGCGACCAGATAGAGCAGCGGAGGCAGGGGCGAGATATCGACTCCCTTGAAATAGCCCCGGCGCTCGAAATCGCCTCGCTGCTGGTGCCAGCTCACCTTCAAGCAATAGTCCAGAGCCTGCAGCGGAAAATCCGCATCCTCGCTGACTTTTAGCTCCATCACGACCGGCCGGCCCGTGACCGTCGCCGACAGCAAATCGATAAAGGTCCGCTGCTCGCCCCTGTAAATCGGGACCTGCGAATAAATGTACCGTGTGTCGATGTTAGTATCGATGGCCGAGGCATCACGTAGTATCGCCGACTCGAGCCATCGTTCCGCGTAACCACGATAAATCGGGCTGTTGCGATCCTCGGACCGCGGAGTCCTGAGCGATATTACCTCGGCAACCAGATCCTCAAGTTCACCTCGATTGCCTTCGGTCAGGTCTGTCTCAACCCCATCAAGTCCGAAGCGGGCGCGCCTCGCGCCGATTATCACTCTCGCCACCGGCAGACCTCGTATGGATAGAACAACCGAGCCGGCCTTTATGTGGGCTTCTATAAACTCTGGGGGCGATCTGGACAATGGACTCGACAAGGGACCGGATCGCCGCGGGCAACGCGTTCTTATCGGGCCATATTGCCCGTCGCGCCGATTTCCCGAAATTCTCCGCGAGGTCGCCCTGGTCAAAAGGCTCGACGAACACAATCGATCCCGCGCGTTCGTCGACTTCATACAACGACACCTTCACCTTGTCTTGGCTGATCGAAGTCAGGCGTGTCGCCAGTGTCAATGCCCGCCCCGCCGGCACAAACAGAAAGAGTCTGTCTACTGACCGCCCGGTCCGGCCAAGCTGATCCGCCCAAACAATGCCTGCCCCCAGCATGCGATCGACGACTGTCTGGTGTTCAGCCGGCGATGCTCCGAGTCCCGCTATTACGCCCTTCCGGCCATCAACCGAATCACCCATATTCCCATGAGTCATTATCAGCCTGGCATAGCTTCCCGATACATTACGCTGGTCGTCTCTGGCGACTATCGCGTGCTTTACCGTTAGGCCCGCCAGAGCTGATTCGACCAGCGCCGCCAGTTTCTTACAGTATTCTCTGCGCGACATCCCGCCCCGATCGGAATCCGGACCGCGCCTCAGGTCCAGTGTAGAGCGCGCCAAACCCATCTGACGGGTGCACTCGAGGCTCAAGCGATCCGGTGTCGCGCGGCATCCGATGATTCGCCAGGATTTCGACCACCCTTCGCCCCAGCATGAAAGGATCAATTTGCCATACGATAATTCAGCCGCCGTCTGGTCGGGGCTGATAGCCGAGACCAGGCGCCCATCCTCATATATTTCAAACTCCCCGCCGAGCAAGAACAGCTCCAGGGCATATCGGGCAGCACTGAGATCGTCTTTCTGGAATTGATTGGTCATGGACGAACTCCATGACGACCCATTTCGAAGGCCGGCCCGCTGCGGCAGAGCCGCACAGCGAACCAAAGATCAATGACGTTCAAGGCTAAGCCGCTATATTGGTTGAATCGGCCGATCAACCATTCCCAATCTTCAGGGTGATGTACGCAAGCCACGGGTAAAACAGTCCAACTCTGGCGGGCAGAAACCGAGGCCCTTCAAACTCCTACGGCCTTTACGGAACTGAAAACTCAAAACGGTAAACTACTTCGCCGCTCTCGCCGTCTTCCCTTCTATCTCGTCCGCAAGCACTCCGGCGTCATACAGAGCCCTGAGCGCGTGAATGATGCCAGCGCTGTCCACGGCGACGGCGCGATTTGTTTGCTCGTCATAAACGAACCTGCCGACAAGGCTTTCGATGTTGCCATCGAATATGATGCCGACAAATTCACCATTCCTGTTGATGACAGGTGAGCCTGAGTTTCCACCGATGATGTCCGCCGTGCTGACAAAGTCGAGCGGTGTCGAGAGGTCCAGGCGGTCTCGCCCTTTCTGATATCTCTCCGGCAAATCAAAAGGAGACTTGCCGCCAAAGCTGTACGCACGATCGTATAACCCGTAGAACGTCGTCACCGGCGGAGCTACGGTACCGTTCATCGGATATCCCTTGACTGTCCCGTATGACATCCGCAGTGTGAAGGTGGCATCAGGATAGGCGGCCTTACCATAGACGGCGAACCGCGCTTTGCCGAGCTTCTCGCCCGCCGACGTCTCGACGCCGATCACATTATCTTCCAACCATTTCCTTTGCTCGCGCAACAGGGGATCGATCCGCCGCGCGAACACGATAAGCGGATCGTTCGAGGCCGCTACACCTTGATCTCCCCCTTCAACCAGCGACTTCCGGACTGCTGGTTCGTCCAGCTTGGTTCCGCGCATGATTTGCGCTGCCGCTTCGGAGGGCGATTTACCGTTCAGGGCAGCCTTTATGAATGGATCATCCGGCCCGAGCTGTTCTAAAGATTCCTGAAGGCTGTCGGCCAGCAAGGCCTCATCAAGGGCAGGATACTCGGGCGCAGGCGAGAGCAGACTGAACTTCAGCGATTCAACCTGCGAATCGTGAAAGCCTTCCAGTCTCTCGCCATCCGGCTTTTTCAGCTCGGCCACATAGCGGACTATCGTCAAACCCTGGCTCGGCAGACGGGCCAGGCTTCGCCCAATGGAGCGGAATCGCAGCGGCTTGATGTTGCCGATTTCCCTCTTTTCGGCGGCGGCTATCTCGGTCCAGGCGTCTCCATATTCCGATTTGAGCTTGGGGTTCTTGTCAACCAAAGCCCGGAACTCCTGCTCGTCTTTCTCCTTCTTTGTGAATATGGCTTTGTTATTCAGACCCTGGTTCTCTCCCGTCTGCGCCTTAAAGGCATTTTCCAGTCCGAACTTCAGTTGGCTTGCCTGCCGCTCCTGTTCCGCTCCAAGACTCGAATATCGGCTCAATACTTCCAGCCGGCGTTTCTCAGTTTTCAATGTCAACGGGTAGGCATAATCCCTGAGCGTCTCGAGCTCAGCAACAGTGTCTAGCCGGTCGGTCGATCCCGGGTTTCCGATCACGAAAACCAGATCGCCGTCAGCGGGACCCTTGGGATTCCATCTGAGATAATGATCATTATGGACCGGCTTTCCATTCTCATATACTCGGAATAGAGCTATGTCCAGATCGTATCGCGGGTAGGTGAAGTTGTCGGGATCACCGCCGTAGAAAGCGATCTGCTGCTCCGGGGCAAAGACCAGCCTAACGTCAGTGTATTTCTTGTAGCGGTACAGCCAGTATTCGCTTCCGTTATAAAGCGGAATCACGTCAGATCGCAGCCCGGTTTTATCCTGGCTTTCTTTCTCTATTTTTGCGATCTCGGCGTTTCTTGCGTCTAGCGCCTTCTTCTCGTCCATTTCGGGCTTGACCGCGGCTGCGACTGTCTTAGTGACGTCCTCAGTCGAGATCAGAACATTCAGCTCCAGGTCTGGGCTCTTCAGCTCATCAGCTTGCGTGCGGGCATAGAAACCATCCTTTGCGTAGTCCTTCTCAGGAGTCGAGATCTTTTGGAGCTGGCCTCGGGCGACGTGATGGTTGGTCAGTACTAACCCATCCGCGCTCACCCAGGATCCTGAGCCGCCGTCATTGAATCGCACGCTCGAAAGGCGGATGTGGTCGAGCCATTCCTTTGTGGGCGTGAACCCGTATCGCTCTTTGAGCTGCTTCAGCGGCGGATTGTCAAACGTCCACATACCTTCATCGGCGGCAACTCTGGGCCCGCCCAGAATCGATGCGGCTATCATAACGGCAATCGCGATCGCGGCCGTTTTAACACGCAATGCGGCTGTTCTCATCGTTCACCTCTCTGAATGGGTCCTTAAATCGCAGCAAGCCCGGCTGGATGCGCTAAATAACAGTCTATTTGAGTTCGGGTTTGCAAGTCAAATTCACGATGTCAGTCACAATAGATGTCTATCCGCCAATATCAGCTAGCACGAACATAGATCCAGGGGCATTCCAGATTTATCGACACAATTCGCTGTGCCGCTCTAACTTAAGCAGTAGCCCCGTGCCGGGCGGCGAGCTGACCGCAGGCCGCCGCAATGTCCTGGCCTCTTGGTTGCCGAATAAAGGCGGGCAGTCCTAACTTGACCAGAATCGATTGAAACTGATGAATGCGGTCGATAGGGGATGAGAGATATGGCAATTCGGGCGCCGGGTTGTGCGGAATCAGGTTGACTTTGGCCCGGACCTTGTTCAACAGTCTGATCAAATCCCGAGCGTCGTGATCGCTGTCGTTGACCTCGTTCAGCATCACATACTCGAACGTCAGGCGTTCCCGGTCAGCAAGGGGATAACGCTGGCACGCCTCGATCAGCTCACCCAGCGGGTACTTGCGGTTTATCGGGAACAACCTGTTGCGAAGCTCGTCCGTTGCAGCAGTCAGCGAGATCGCCAGTCGCGGCCTGACGCTTTCCCTGGCAAGATCATAGATGCGAGGAACGACGCCGGCAGTCGACAACGTTATGCGGCGAGGCGCAATTGCCATACCGTCGGAGTCTGCCATCATTAAGATCGACTTCATCACTTCGTCGTAATTGAGCAAGGGCTCGCCCATTCCCATCATCACTATGTTGGTCCCGTGCGGTGGACTATTGCCAGGGCCATAAACCTCATTCAGGATCAGTACTACCTGGCACACGATCTCACCCGCCGTCAGATTGCGCATCAGGCCCAGCACACCGGTCATGCAAAAACTACACGCCAGCGGGCAACCAACCTGACTGGAGATGCAGATGGTGTCTCGATGCCGTTCGGGCATAAAAACCGACTCGACCTCACGGCCGTCTTGGAGCCGCAAAAGAAATCGGCGCGTGCCGTCGTTTGAGAAGAAGACATGGGCTATTTGAGTCTGAGTTATGCTCGCTCGTTCGGCTAGCGCCCCCCTCAGCGAGCGAGGAAGCTCAGTGATTTGGTCAACCACCGAAACCCTGCGCCGGTACACCGCGTCATAAAGTTGGGCGGCCCGGTAGGCTTTCTCCCCCATTCCCGTCATCAGCTCCGCCATGTCCTGGCGCGTCAGACCGAGCAGTTCACTACCGTTACTCTCCATAAAGTCATCCGCCTGATTAATTATAGCCTGATTGGGCGCGGATTGGCACTTAAGCTGAGCCGCCGCAAAGAATAGTAACGCGGTTTTGCGAATTGTCGTATAATGCAGTGGGTAGCGAACCAGTTCCAAATCGGTCCCGTGCACTAGAAGAAGCTGTCTCTATAATCAAACAATATCTGCGGCAAATCTTGTTAATAACTCTGTGCTCTTTGGAGGCCCCTATGAGAATGTCAGGCAAGCGAATCATTTTGCAGGCCGCTCTAGCCTTGGCTAGGCCGCGATTGACCCGCATTTTCGGATTTGTTGCCCTGGTCGGCTTGACAGCGGGTCTGGGATTGCCAGGCACTTATTGGGCCCATGCGCTGGACGTCATACCTCAAGCGCCTGGTGACCTCGATATCACCTTCGGAGGCAGCGGAAAGGTCACCACAGCCTTCTCCGGGTTTGGAGACCAGGCTAATGCCGTCGCCATACAGGCCGACGGCAAGATAATCACAGCGGGCAGTACCAGGGTCGACAATACCGGCCTTAATTCTCTGTTCGCGGTGGTGCGTTACAATACTGACGGAACACTCGATACCACCTTTGGCACAGCGGGCAAAGTCACTACGGAGTTTGGTGTAGCAGCCGAGGTCGAGGAAGCGCGCGGTATCGCTCTTCAGTCGGATGGCAAGATAGTCGTGGCCGGTCATCGGGCGACCGGGCATGGCGATAGCTTTGCCCTCGCCAGGTACAATTCGGATGGAACACTCGACGGCACATTTGGAGGAGGCCAAGTATCCACGGCATTCCTCGGTTTCGACCAGGCTTTCGCGGTGGCAATCCAGCAAGACGGCAAGATCGTCGCCGCCGGCTCGGCCTCCGATGGCACGGTCCCCGGCACTCTGGTTGCTCTGGCCCGCTATACCTCTGATGGGTCGCTGGACACAAATTTTGGCACCGGGGGCAGAACGTCGGTTCGCCTGGAAGAGGCGATCAAACCCGGTTTTCAGGAGGCTCACTCGCTCGCTATTCAGGCGGACGGCAAGATAGTGGTTGCAGCGGTACACAAGATCGATGGCGTCGCCACAGACGGGTTCACGGTGGCTCGATTCACTGCCACCGGAGCGCTTGACCCGGCATTTGGAGGCCTTGGATTTGTCGGCGTGAAATTCCAGGCCGGCGCCGAAGTCGCCGAAGCGCGGTCCGTGGCCCTTCTCCAGGACGGCAGGATACTCGTTGCGGGAACAACCAGTGATGGCGGACCAACAAGTGAATTTGCCCTGACCCGCCTAAACATCGACGGGAGCATAGACCCCAGCTTTGGCACCGCCGGCAAGGTGATAACCAGCTTCTTCCAGGGCGCCGATAGGGCCTCCGCTATCGCCATTGCCCCGGCTGGCAAGATTGTCGTGGCCGGCACCGCGAACGGAGTCGCTTTTGGGCTCGTCCGTTATAACCCTGATGGAAGCCTCGACACTAGTTTCGGCACTGGTGCTAAAGTGACCACCCTTTTCTCGAGCGGCGCTGAAACCGCGAACGCGGTAGCCCTTCAATCAGAAGGCAAGATCGTGGCCGCAGGCTCAGCTTCTCCGCAGGGGGCCGGCTTCTCATTCTTTGCCCTGGGACGCTACAACTCCGGACTGGAGGTCGAAAGCTTTACTGTTGCCGCGAGCCCTCAGAGCATGACAATTCAGCCGGGCGCATCGGCCACTTTCCTCGTGAGCGTCCAACCGGCGTCGAGCCCAACGCTCGAATCGATAAGCCCCGAGGCCCTCGAGGTAACCCTGACGGCTTCAGTGGCACCTCAAACGGGCGCAGTGACGGCATCCATCATTCCAAATCAGGTGAATACTGGCGGCCTGGCCTCCATGACGGTCGCTGTCTCGTCCCAGGCTGCGGGCGGTAACTATACAGTGACTGTTACTGGCACTTCTGGCGCCATCGTCCGCACCGGGCAGGCGACCGTGATCGTACCCGGCGCGCCTACCCCCGATTTTTCGATCAGCCTCGCCCAATCAACAATTAGCGCGAGCCGAGGCACCAGAGTCCCATTCACGATCATCATTACCCGTACCGGCGGATTCACCGGCGCTGTGACGATAACGCCTCCCGCGCCCGGAGACGGGATCAAGCCCAAGCCGGCCGATCCGACGACAACCACCGACCCGAGCGTTACATACAAGTTGAAGGTCGGAGGCGGAGCGACTCCCGACCAGCATCTATTAATCATCACAGGGACAGATGCTGCAGGCAGGACCCGCACCACAACCCTGACCCTGAATGTCCAATGAAGAGTTGCAGGTTGAAAATTGCACGTTGAAGGCAAGGCGTTGAGAGTCCGCGCGCGAAAGCGCAGAGTTGATCTGCCTCAATCCGCGTGATCCGCCCAACCCGTTCTATCGTCCCGAGGATCGGTCTTGTAGAGAGTTGAGGCTAGGTGCCGCTTGCTTCTGAAAACTGAAAACTTTCCCGCTTGCTGCTAAAAACTGAAAACTATTCCGCCGGCGCATCTTCGAGCGTCTCGGATGCAGCTACTAAATGCTTGACCTCAGCCAGGCGGTTGGACCTCGCGTAGATGTAGCCTCCCGCCCCTATCGTGACGAGAACAGCGGCCACGATGTAATACAAATTTCGAATGCCGATTACTGAGGCAATCGCGCCGGCCACCAAAGACGACATCAACTGGCAAACAGTGACCAGCGACATTGATGTGCTGCTGACTCGACCCAGAATCTCATGCGGGGTCTCCTCTTGCATCAGCGTCTGGCCCGGCACCAGCACATACGCGGCTGATATGCCTAACGACAGCGCCGCAGCCAGGGCAAGCGCCGGCGTACCCGAAAGCGCCGTGCACAATACTGACAGGCCCAGCGCGAGAATTCCGAACGAGATCATGTACACTTTGGTCTGGTTCTGGCCAAACCTGCCGATGATGATCGAACCAAGGATTATTCCCACTCCCGTGGCCGATATGATCTCACCGAAGAGCCTGGAGCTTGCCGACAACACATCTCGCAAATATACCACTATTAGCGAGTCAAACGCCCCAATCGCGAAGATAGCGGCCATCATCGAGATTACGAGGAACAGTATTGCGTTGTGTCCCAAGATGAACCTCAAGCCCTCGGTCATCTCTGCCCGCACTGCGGCAGCGCCCTTCTCGGACTTGGTTTTTTCGCCCTCTGCCATCACAATGACGGACACGAGGATCGCTGAGGCGATAAAGCTGCCGCAGTCGATCCAAAAACACGCTTTCTCTCCGAACATGCTTACAAGCCATCCGGCGATGGCCGGGCTGATGACTCGATTGAACTGAATCGTCTGGGAATTGATTGAGTTCGCAACCAGCAGTTCCTCTTTCCGTACCAGCTTGCGTATGGCCACGGTCTGGGCCGGCATGAAGAACGAAGATACCGCGCTCAGCGCGAATATCAGCAGGTATATGTGGGTCAGGGCCGATGCCATAATCAACAGCCCGACTATCAAGGCCCTTATCAGGTCGCTGGAGATCATCGTCTTCTTGGTGTCCCAGCGATCTACGAACACTCCCGCGAGCGGACCCAGAAACGCCATGGGAATCACGAACGCGATCATGATCCCGGCGACCTGGTATGGCGTACCGTGATACCGGAAGCCGATGAGGCTGAATAGCGCCAGTATGGCCAGCCAGTCTCCAAAGTTGCTGATGAGCTGGGCCAGCCAGAGAAGCAGAAACTCCCTGTTCTTGAGCACCTGGCCGAACGTCACCCTCGACGCTGCCCTATCTTCCGCAGACATATTCTCTCCAAGGATCCTTTCGAACAGCGCTGTCACTCGCCGACATCGTCTCTCCTCGATCCGTTCAAGCCGACGATTTCCAGCGGCTCTGCCGCCCCCAGTGCTCGCGATTCACTGTGACCAACCCGACCTGGCTCTACCCCCCGGTAAAGTCAAGTACGACCGCCATAACTCAAATGTTGCTTTGAAGGCCCCCAGCCAAGTCACTACCCCAACCCCTGAGATACCCGTTCCCCCCGTTCGCGCGCAAGGGGCCTCCGCGCAGGGGTCGTCAATCCACCGCCGCAGATCTCTCAAAGGGCCAACGGCGCGAGAGCCGACTCCACACCAGAAAGACCGTCGCGCCCAGCGCGAGGCTCCCGGTTCCAAATAGGATTATGCTCAGGTCGGTAGTCGCGAAGACAAAGATCCAGCCGATCAGCGCGATGAGGTTCGGAATCGGATATAGCCAGATCCTGTAAGGCCGCGCCATTCCAGGCGCTCGCTGGCGCAGTAGCGACACCGCGAGAATCTGACCCATGAACTGGACCAGAATCCGAGTGGTAACAAGCGCATCGATCACTGTCCCCAAAGAAAACAAGCTGCCGATGATCGAGAGCACGCCTATCACCAGAAGCGAGACGTGCGGAAAGTTTTTCGTCGGATGAAGCCTGGCGAATATGCGAAAGAAATTCCCGTCCACGGCAGCCGCAAACGGAATGCGAGAGTAGCCAAGCAGCAGCGCGAATACCGAACCGAACGCCGTCCACAAGACCATCGCAGTGAATATGCGGGCGATCCTGGCGCCATAGATCCTCTCCATGAAAATCGATACGACGAAGTCCGAGCCTGGTCGGGAGCTGGCAGGCACGAATTCTCGCCACGGAATGACGCCGATGATCGAAAGGTTGATTGCCAGGTAGATCACCGCGACCGCGATAACGCTGATTATTATCGACCGAGGTATCACGCGCCTGGGCGACTTGACCTCTTCCGCTATATAGCAAACATCGTAATATCCCAGATAATCATAGACCCCGATTCGCGTGGCCGTTCCCAGGCCGAGAAAGAACCCGAATGAGAACCTGAAGGCCCAGGGCGGAAAATCGAAGGCAAGCTTTGAGTTGAAATGAAACGCCCCGGTAACAATCACCGCGGCGGTCGTCAGCAGCGTTCCGACCCACAGGCTAACCGTAATCTTGCCGATCGAGCCGATCCGCCGGTACAGCAGGATGATGTTGATGATCCCGATCGCTGCCGAGACCACGATGACATCGAGATGGGTCATCCCGTTCCATATATAGCCAGCGTAGCGGGCGAACCCGATATAGCCTGATGCGATCTCGAGAGGGCCGCTCAGTATAAATTGCCAGATGAAAAGGAAGGCGACCATTCTCCCAAAGGCTTCGCGGCCGAATCCTTCCTTGAGGTAAACGTACGAGCCGCCCGAGGCGGGCATTGCGGCTCCAAGCTCGCTCCAGATCATGCCATCGGGTATCACAATCAAAACGGCGATGAGCCAGCCGAGCATCGCCTGTGGCCCGCCCATCGCCGACATCAGGAGCGGGATCGTGATAAAGGGACCGATCCCGATCATGTTTGACATATTCAGGGCCGTCGACTGGATTAGCCCAAGCCGCCTGAGCAGGTGTCCTCCCCTTCCCTCTTCTTCGACACCCGGCCGGTCAGCCTCGCGCTGATTCTCGTGCCGACCGGCCTCGTGCTGTCCGTTCCCCTGCATCTGCTCTCCGCTCTTCTTAGGACTACCCCGCTGTCTTGAGTTGTCCCTCCCCATCATCTAGTCACTGTCAGTACAGCGCGCGAAAATCAATGCTATCCTATCCTCATAGACTGCAAAGCCTTCTTGGGACCAGTATTTTTAGTAGCACAATGTTGGGCTGGTAGCTGGCGCAGTCTACTGATAAGCATCCGCTGCATTGAGGATCGGCCTAATTCCTAATTCGTAATTCCCAATTCACAGTCCCGTCGAAAGGTCGACCTTCTGCAGCGGGAGCCTCGCCACATTCAACTCGGCCCAGGCCGCCGCTTTGGCGTTGAGCGGGCTCTTAACATTATAACTCTGATAACAAAGCATCTCCGCGATCCGCACGATCAAGTGTGCGAGAGATTGGCCGGCACTCCAGTGATCGCCGATGCAGATCTTCTGCGGATCTATGTTCGGGTGAAAGACAGGGCTGGTCATCCGACAGAACGGCGGACGCCGGGGATAATCCAGCGGCAGAAATACTTCGGCCCGGTGAACCGAGCCGACGCCGATCTCGTCGCCGGCGCCCGGCACCATGCTGGATAGGTGAAACTCGAATGCGTACCGGTCCGGCGGGTTGCCCTCAACGTTTATAAGGCGAATATAGGGATGCTCGGCGAACCGCTCAGCGACCCGTTGATAATCGGCGGTCAAGCGCCGCAATCTTGCCTGCACGAATCACCTCCCGTTGAGCTAAGCTTGATGGAACGCCGAATAGAATAATGCCACCAGCAAGACCAGCACGCTCTGCGCAAAGCCGACACCAAGCCCAACCTTGGCGAGGCCGGAATAAAGCGTCGGCGCCGATCCGAGCGCGTCGCGGTTGACCATATACCATATGAGGCCGGCGATACTGGCGGGCAATGCCGAGCACGGAAGCGCGCAAAAGACAAAGACAAGCACCGCGTTACGCTTGAGGGCCGGCAAGCGCGCGATGGTCTCTTCCCTCTTGTGGAATTCGGCCGAGTCCTCCGGCCTGCTGGAAGAAAACGTCGCCCCGCAGTGGCGGCAGCGAACGGCCGCAGCCAGAATCTCCTTGCCGCACTGAGGACAGGGCTTGTTTTCCCGCCCCCAATAGGCGGCTGGGATCTCGAGCGCGGCGCGCCCTTCGGTTGGCGGAACCTGAGCGCAACCATATACGGCGCAGCCGCCGTTCTCTAGCCAGCATTCCTCATGGTAGGCGCTGCGGCATTCGGGGCATTCGGTCTGCTCTTCCCCGTGCGACAAGGACGACTGGCAGATGGCGCAAAGCGCCGAATCGGTTTGCAAGGGACTCGGATGCATCGCTCACCCCTGGCGTTTTTGAAACAGAAAGACGGTACGGCCAATTGTAATTTCGTCGCCATGGCGCAACCGGGAACGCCTGATCGGCCGACTGTTGACCAGTGTCATCGCGACGCTGTCGTCGCATTCGATCTCGCAGGCATCGCCGACAGCCCTCAAAGTGGCATGATGGCCCGCGACCTCACCGTCATTGAAGAGGTAAATGTCGGACTTCGGCGACGACCCGATCTTCATTAAGTCCTTAAATATCAGGAATTCTTTGCCGGCCAGCGGACCCTGCATCATACGCAGCCAGGCGTCTCGAGAGAGCAGCTCGACGATGCCAATCATTGCGCCGACCGCGGCGCCAATAACCGCCAGACCGATCAGCCGGCTCCAATGCGCGCTCGACGATTTGCGCACGACAGTCTACCGAGTCTGCTTGACCCTGGGAATGATCATCGGAGTTGCCGTCATCGTGTGGATCGGCTATTCAATGTACAGCAGCTTTACGAGTAGCATGCGGCCGCCCGAATTGCTCAACTACGCGCCAGTGCCTGTGCAGATCGGCGACAAGGTCGTGTTGCTGGGGGTGGGCGTCGTGAAATGGGAAGTGCCGCCCTCGCTCATACCTAAACTGCAGCAGGACAGGAAGCCGGATAGTAACGAGCAGAACCCCGCGGGGGCTGCTACATCACCGGCCGGGTCCGAAAACCAGAATCGACCCGCGGAGGCGTCGAGCCCTGTCCAGCAGGTGAGTCCGGCCCAACAGGCGAGTCCGGCCCAACAGGCGAGTCCCGGGGTACAGCCG
>Ga0207155_1137_pt1 | contig 16890 bp, 14 predicted proteins | sample Alteio_BWMinHeat_26_FD_153515 | JGI IMG/M metagenome (GOLD analysis project Ga0207155, IMG submission 153515) | Enriched cells from forest soil in Barre Woods Harvard Forest LTER site, Petersham, Massachusetts, United States -... | ecosystem: Environmental > Terrestrial > Soil > Temperate forest >... | reverse complement strand
TCGAGGAAATCAAGAACTGCCGCGGCTATCTGGTTCGCGAAGTGGAGTGCTTGACCAGGCTTCGTGTGATTGTCGCACTGGGCCGGCTCGCATTTGACGCCGCAATTGCGGTGATCGGCGGCGCGAAAGCCGGTGCGGGAGAAGCGAGGTCGAGGCCGAAGCGGCCTCAGTTTTCGCACACTGCAACTTCCGAGATCGCGCGAGGTCTGACCTTGATAGCGTCGTACCATCCCAGCCAACAGAATACATTTACGGGTAAGCTTACGGAGCCAATGTTTGACGACGTATTCAGCGCGGCTCGCTCTTTGCTCAACCGGCAAGGTACTCCCGGCTGATGCCTTCTTCTGGCTGGCGCATCAGGAGTCAAAGCCGGCTTTTCTAACGCTCGTCCAGCATGAGAGGCCGGAGGGAGGACAAGCTGGCAGCTTGTCCTCCTTCGTAGCGCGGGGACTCGGACCGCTCGTTGATCTCGCTGTCCGTCCAACGCTAACAGTGGAATCGGCCTTCCCCGTGAAATAAATCCTGAGGGTTCCCTTGCCCTGTATTCAACAACTATGGAGGAATGGATGACTAAATTGTATTGTCGACGGTTAGCGCTGATCGCAATCGTGTTGGGCGCCCTGACCGGCGCTTCGACGGTTTGGAGTACCTGGTTTAGCCTTGGTTTCCCATTTCCTGCGGCCGCACACGGTTCGCAAGCGCCTGCGCCGGACAAGGGTAACACTACTTTGATAAAAGCCGGGAGATTGATCGATGTAAAGAACGGCCGCGTGCTTGCGGATCAAGGGATTCTTATCGAAGGAGAACGCATTAAACAAGTGGGCTCCATCGCCCAGGTCCAGTCCAGCGCCGGAGGTGCTGCTGTTATCGACCTTTCAAACGGGACTGTGATGCCCGGCCTGATCGATTGCCATACCCATATTCTTCTTCAAGGCGATGTCACGTCAGCGGATTACGATGATCAGTTGCTCAAGGATTCGATCCCGTTTAGAGCTATACGGGCAACGACCGCGGTTAAGGCGGGACTGATGAACGGCTTCACTGCGATGCGTGACCTGGAAACCGAAGGAGCCATGTATGCCGATGTCGACATCAAGCGAGCTATCAATCTCGGGTATATTGACGGGCCGCACATGTTCGTCTCGACCCGCGCGTTATCGAGCACCGGAACCTATCCGCTGATCGGGTATTCCTGGGAGCTGAAAGTACCGGAAGGCGTCCAGATCGTAGACGGAGTCAACGAGATTCGAAAGGCGGTGCGAGAACAGGTGAAGTATGGAGCTGATTGGATCAAGTACTATTCAGACCGCCGATACTACTTGAAGGACGGGACGCTTCATTCATGGTGCAATTTCACGGACGAGGAGGCCAAGGCGATAGTGGACGAAGCGCACAGGCTGGGTAAAAAGGTTGCCGCTCATTCAATCGGGAAAGACGGCATTGCCTCTGCCTTGAGGGCCGGGGTCGATTCCATCGAACACGGCGACGGGCTCGACGACGAGCTGATTGATGAAGTAGTCAGGCGGGGCGTCTACTGGTGTCCAACCATTTACGTTGGTGTTTATGTAGCGGAGGGGCGCGCTGCGGGAGGTGCTCCGATATGGAAGACGATGATAGACCTGGAAGCCAGGGCCTTTAACAAGGCTGTCAAGAAGGGCGCTAAGATTGTCTTCGGAACCGACGCCGGAGGATTCCCGTGGACGGAGAATGAAGCCAAAGAATTCAACTACATGGTCAAGTACGGAATGACGCCTATGCAAGCCATACAATCAGCTACTGCTGTCGCTTCAACGATGCTCGGCGCCTCGCAGGAGATCGGGTCCATCGAACCGGGCCGCTATGCGGATGTGATTGCCGTCGTTGGTGACCCTCTCACCGATATCTCCCTGATGGAACATGCCGGCTTCGTCATGAAAGCGGGCAGAATGGTGAAGGGAATGAAGAATTAGGAATTGGGAATTGAGGAATGGTCGTGAGTGAATGAGTGATGATTGAAGTAATCTTATGAGTCGCGAGCGTGGAGTCGCTTGTAGGGGCGGCCGTTCTCGGGCCGCCCGAGCCTCGGATTTCAAGGAGTCATTAAATGACCAAGAAAACTCTGTCTCTGGTACTGTCGCTCCTGATTGCAGGGTCATGGGCGATTGCCCAGTCGCCCGGCCGTGAATACACACTGGTCCGCGCCGGAAAGCTGATCGATGTAAAGAGCGGCCGCGTCCTGACGGATCAGGCAATCTTGATCGAGGGCGCCCTGATAAAGGAGGTCGGGCCGGCCGAAGAGGTCCGCCGACACGCACCTGCCGCGGTCAAGATAATCGACCTGTCCGACAAGACGATCCTTCCCGGATTGATCGATTGCCATACTCATCTGACGTTCGACCCGACATCGCTAGGCTATGAGTCGCTCGGCATATCGATACCGCGCGAGGCCCTCATTGGGGCCAAGAACGCGCGCTTAACACTGGAAGCCGGTTTCACTACGGTCCGCAACGTCGGAGCGAACGGCTATTCAGATATCGCTTTGCGCGACGCTATTAATGCCGGGGACGTTCCGGGTCCTAGAATGGTCGCCTCGGGACCTGCAATAGGCTCGACGGGTGGGCACGTTGACGTAAGCCTGCTCGCCCCGGAATTCCACTATCATGCGGAAGGCGTCGCCGACGGAGTGCCCGCGGTCATTAGCAAGACCCGAGAGATAATCAAGTACGGAGCTGACGTCATAAAGATAGCCGCGACAGGCGGTGTATTATCCAAAGGGGACTCGCCCGGCTCCGAGCAGTTCAGCGACGAGGAAGTCCGCGCGATCGTTGCTGAAGCGCATAGGCTGGGCCGCAAGGTTGCCGCGCATGCCCATGGCGCGGCCGGCATAAAGCAAGCAGTGCAGGCGGGCGTCGACTCGATCGAGCACGGCTCGTTCATCGACGACGAAGCCATTGCGATGATGAAAGAGCATGGCACCTATCTGGTGCCGACTCTATACCTCGGGGATTGGTTCCTGGAGAACTATAAGAAGGTAGGCGTTCCTGAATTCATGGTGGCAAAGGCTCGAGTCGTGATGCCGGCGGCGCGCCAAAACATAGGCCGAGCTTTCAGCGCCGGCGTGAAAGTGGCCTTTGGTACCGATGCCGCCGTCTATCCACATGGGTTGAACGCGCATGAATTCGCGGTGATGGTCAAGCTGGGTATGACACCGGTGCAAGCCATACAAGCAGCCACCGTCAATGCGGCGGACTTGATCGGATGGCCCGAGCGGGCGGGAGCAATCGAACCCGGCCATTATGCGGACATCATCGCAGTCTCAGGTAATCCAACGAGCGATGTCACAGTGCTTGAGAACGTCGACTTCGTGATGAAAGGAGGCAAGGTGGTGAAGAAGTGAAGAGTGAAGAGTGATGAGTAAAGAGAGAAGACCGGTTCTCAAGATTTCGGGGCAGTGACACTTCGTCGTTAGAAGTGTAGCTTCGTGCCGGGTCTCCCGACTCTCAAGACTCTCCGGGCTCTCCGGACTCTCTAGACTCCCTTCTTCTTTTTGATGATGAAGGCGCCGCTGGTGCCCGATGCCGTCGATCCATCCGTGGCCGTCAGATTCACTTGTATCAGGGCACTCGACGTCTTGATCACAGGCACACTCCAAGAATAGCTGTCTGTCGCTGCAGACAGACCGTTCGCGACTGCGGTCCAGGTCGCTCCGCCGTCAACCGACAGAAGTAGGTCGACTAACCCCCCTGTTGCTTCAGGCGCCACTTGATCCTGTGCCGCGATTGGACTCAGGGACCATGTCACTAAGCTCGTACCGCCGGCTTTGATGACAACCTGAGCGGCAGGTGACAGCACAGTGACGACGGCCGCCGGTGGAGCACCAGCCGAGATCACCGCATTCTGTATTGTCGCGCCGGAGCCGTCCAGCACCGCAGCTCCCTGCAACGGGTAGGAAAGTCTGGCTACGCTGGTGTAAAACACGCTGCCGTTTCGGTAGTACTTTACAACGCCCGATTCGACTGAGACACGAAACACATCGCCCGACCTGTAGTCGCCGAAGTATCCCTTCGAGGCTCCCGATTCGACCACGTAAAAGGCGCCGCCCGTGTTCAGGTGAGCCGCGTATGTCACGTCGACCCAGTCCTGATTGACTGTGTTCACGCTCAGCCCGCACATCCTCTCCTCGTTGGTTTCCGCTGCGGTGAATTCGATGTAACCGTTTCCCGCCTGAATCGACTGTGTAGATGTAGCTCCGGCGTTGCCCCACATAGAATCGGCGGTCTTGGTGATGCTGCTGCCTGACGCCGAAACGCCGACCATGCTGGTCCATTGTACCGGCTGGGTCGTCTTGAGTACGCCCGGGCTTACTGCAATGGTGATTGACGCTGCCGCCGTCGCGCCAGCATTATCAGTTACAGTCAGGCGAGCCGCAAACACGCCCGCGGCGGTGAATATGTGTTGCGGAGAAGCGGATGTCGAAGTTCCTCCATCGCCGTAGTCCCAATGATAGCTAGCAATCTGGCCGCCCGGATCGGTTGCGGTCGAGCCGAAATTCACCGTGAGCGGAGCGGCGCCCGAGGTCGGCGATGCGATGACGCTGACCTGGGGAGGAATATGCCCGGGGCCGCCGCTCACAGAAATGTTTAACGAGGCGCTCGCGGATAGCCCGTTGCTGTCGGTCACCGTCACTCGAACCGCGAAAGTGCCTGCAGCTCCATAAGAATGGCTCGGCGAAACGGCGGCCGAACTCTGCCCGTCGCCAAAATCCCAGAGGTACCTAACGATATGTCCCGATAAATCGGTTGCGGTGGCTGTGAAATTGACCGCAAGCGGCGCAGTCCCAGAGGTGATAGAGGCGCTAACATTTACCTGGGGTGGCTGCGGTTGCGTGGATGATGGAACCTCGAAAGCCCCTATGTCATACGCGCTACCTTGCGGCCTTGTCGTCCCCGCATAATCGACGGTGACATCGGCAAGAGTAAGCCCGTGGTCGATCGCCGGGCTTCCAGCCAGAGGTCGATATAGGATCACGGGATCGAGCCTCGGATCGCCGACCATTGAATGCTGATCGGCAGAAAGTCCTGATTGCCAGGCGGCAATACTGGTCCAGTAGTTAGCGGTAGCGGCGTTCTCGCTCCAGAATCCATACGATCCGCCCGCCGGCCTGAAGTAAAGATTCGCATCGCTGACAAGCTGATCAGAGAGCCCGATCGAGTAGAACATCGGACGAGCGCTGGTTACGATCACGATGTTGTTCTTGAAAGCGATCTGCTGTGACGGCACACTGCGCGAATTCCACGCGATATACAGGGCACCGTTGTATTGCCTGGCCACGTCGTACAGGGTGTTGTTCTCGAATCGGACGTTGCTTCCTGAATACGTTCCGACACCGGCGCCGCCAGTCGCGACCACGATGTTATTGCGAGCCACGCAATTGATCGCCTCGTATTGGGTCCCGCCTCTCATGAATCCAATATCTGTGTCCTGTCCAAGCAGGATTCCCGAATAGGCGCAGCGCTCTATAAGGTTCAATTCGACGACACATCCCGACGATCCGCCTTTGAAGTACAATCCATTGTTGGCCGAGTCGTGGAAATGGCAATGACGCACCTGGGCCCCGTTGCATGCAACGGCGTTTATGCACTGTGCGTCGGACGGGTCCCGGACGCCTGTAGGCCCCATGTCGCAGCCGTCGAAAATCGCGTTGTCGGCCAGGTACATCTTGACGCTATCGCGGCCCGTATCGTGAATGTGGCAGTTGCGGATCACGGTGCCGATATTCGACTCGACCTTCACTCCATAGTAGGAACCGCCATGTATTTCCAGGCCGACGAGCTGCACATTGTTTCCAGTTATGTACAGCATGTTGAGCAGATTGGTTGTGTCGGTGATGACTCCACTGAGCGCAGCGGCCTCGCCCTGATAAGCGGAAATGACGAGTCCATCCTTGCTCACGACCAGAGTCTGAGTGAGAGTGTAGGTCCCGGCCCTCAGATATACGGTATCACCAGCCGATGCTGTCGAAATCGCGTGAGCCGGAGTGGCCAGAGGTGAGCTTGCGGTGCCGGAGTTGGAATCGCTTCCGCTGGGAGAGACAAATAAGGTCGCCGCTTGAGCTTGCCGCTCAGTAGCGCCAGCTATCGCCGCTAACAAGGTAAGCGCCATCAGCCCAATCCTGAGCCTGGCTCGATACATTCGCACACCCCTATCCTCTTCCCCGGATGATCCCGGCGACCCATTCTTGAGAGCCTTGCAAAAAAGGCGGAAGCTGAGCGGGGCCTGCGACGACAAAACGGACTCCTGAACCTGGGAGCCGAATCCGGCTCTCCCCGAAGGTCAGAGCGAAAGCAGATTGGACCTGCGTCCACTGGCTAAGCCCCGACAGCTATTTCACGTGAGATGATTTGACCGAGTCATCCCACTTCGGCAGCCAGACTTTCTTTGGCAACCAGCCTCCCCCACGCTCGGGGACCAGGCTTCGCCTCCTTCGCTCGAGGCGCCCAAAGACCTTGGCTTTGCGACCCAGGATCACTCCTGGTGTGCCCTTATCGGTGAAACAAACTCGCTCGCAGATGCAGCGATGAATATCGCTCGTTGCGGGCGATTCAATTCGTTACAGCTTGTGAACACCCGTTCCTCTCAGAGGCCTGCTTCAACCTGAGGATCCATGTTCACGTTCCGGTCACAGCCAGAAATTGGAGCAAGATCAAAAACACTTGCTTGTCGATTCACAATAACGCCCACCACGTGATTGCGTCGGGACCTCGCTTCTTGTTCCCCCTTGACTCCTTGCTGTAAACTCATCTTTTTAGAAGGCAAGTGCTATTCCAATGTCAGTCAGGAATCTAACAATCGATCTTTGCAATGTCCAGAAATGCCTCCCGCGCATACGGTTACGGGTCAAATTTGTTGGCATTGGATCACCACGATGGGTGAGTGATCGGTTCGTTTTTAGGACGCTGGCGGCTATTCTTGCACTCCCGCAATGTAAAAGATTCATACAGGCGATGACCCAGGTCCTTGCCGCGGGAGCGCGTTTAGGAACTCATTTCTGGCAACTGAGTTGACGCGATTTGGGACTTTTCTGGCCCGCTCCCGGTATTTATTAGTAATGGATCCCAAGAAAGCACCTGAAAGCGCTGCCTAACCGTTCACCCTCCGCAATAGGAGGAGGTAAGGCTGGGTATTTTCCAAAAAGAAGGGGAAACGAAATGCGGATGAAAATCGTGTTCTTAGCCGCGGCCCTGACCGGAGGACTGGCCATCCAAGCAGTGGCCAACCCGATCGGGCGGCGAACAATGATTTACGATGGCAAGACCTCCGAAATCGAGGCGTCGCCGATCGAATCAGGCGATTTGTGGATTACCACTGCAGATCTCTCTAGCGCTGCCGGCTTCGTTATTAAGCCTCAAGGCGTCTGTCGCGACGAGCTATGTTTTCCGCTTCCTAAGTCTCGGCAAAGCGAGTTCGTAAGCAAGAGGGGCTCTGTGACCTGGTTCAACTTGACGGCCTTTGCGGCGCTGATCAAGCAGCCTGTCGCGCACGACATTAAGAATGGCGTGTGGGTATTCGGACGGCGCTCGGATATTCAGAACAACCTGTTGAATACACTCGAAGCTCCAGATTTCAAACTGGCCGATATGAACGGCTCGGTGCATTCACTGTCAGACTTTCGCGGCAAGAAGGTGCTTCTGGTTACCTGGGCGTCATGGTGAGGTTGCCGGCTGGATTTGCCAGGCTGGCAAAAGCTTTACGAGGAAGAGAAGGGCAAGAACTTCGAGGTGATAACGGTCGCCGAAGATACCGGCGGCGTGAAGGCTGCGGGGCAGTGGATAACAGCGGCAAAGCCGTCATATACCGCGGTGATAGATGACACTCATATAGTCAGCACGCTCTACGGAATGATCAATGTCCCGACTGGCGTGTGGATCGATGAAAAAGGGCGGCTGGTGCGACCTCCTGAAACAGCCTTCATCGACGATCGGTTCAAAGCATTTACACACTTCAGCTCGGCCACCTACCTTAATGCGCTTCGCGACTGGATCGAAAAAGGGGCCAAGAGCCAGTACACGCTCAGCGAAGATGAGATGAGAAGGCGGCTGGCGGTAAATAGTCCTGAACAGTCGATGGCCGCGGCTGAATTCACCCTGGCTGAATATTTATACAAGGCCGGAGCGGGCCCCGATGCGATTCAGCATTTCAAAGAGGCGCAGCGACTAGACCCGGGCAACTGGAACTATAAGCGGCAGGCCTGGGCGCTCGGGGACCCGAAGCGTGATTACAGTACAACTCTATTGGATGAAATGAAGAAAAGCAGCAAGCCATTTTATCCTCCGCCGTATCTGCCTGGCGTGAAGATAGAGGAGAAGAAGGACGAAAAGAAGGATAAGTGAGGCACTCGCGAAGGGCGGAGATCTGAGTCTTTGACTCGACCGCGCCCAAAAGGCTGAGCACGACTTCATCCCAATGACCGATTGGCGCGGCATCGGTCCTACTGTTATCCTTGCCCGATCATTATCTAGGGCTCAGGGTAAGATTTGGCACTAGCAGCGCAACAAGGCCTGAAACGGCGGATAGGCTTGCTTTCCGCCGCGGCTGTCGTGGTCGGTGAGGTGATTGCTGTCGGCATATTCCTGACGCCGGCCCAGATGTCAAAATCGATCGGATCACCGGCGATTTTGGCCGGCGTATGGCTCGTGATTGGCGCGATGTCGGCAATGGGAGCGCTGTGTTATGGAGAGCTGGGCGCCCGCTATGCGGAAGCCGGCGGAGGCTACGTCTATTTGAGGGAAGCCTTCGGACGCCGCATCGCTTTTCTCTACGGTTGGAAGTGCTTTCTTGTACTGGATCCGGGGCTGACTGCCGCGCTCGCCGTCGGGCTGACCAGCTACCTTGGCTACATCGTTAAGCTCACAGGGCTTGAGGCAAAGGCCATCGCTATCGCGGTAATTCTAGTATTTGCAGTGGCCAACATCCTCGGAGTTCAATTCGGAGCATTCTTGACGGAGTGGCTTACCATTTTGAAGGTTGGGGTATTGCTATTCATTGTCGTGTGGGCGATCGGGTTCCGGCTTGGAGATTGGTCTCACTTTGTTCCACTCGTGCAGCCGAGACCAGGATCGGCTCCGCTCGGCGTCGGACTCGGGGGCGGCCTGATATCTGCGTTCTTCGCATTTGGAGGGTGGTGGGACCTGGCCAAGCTCACCGGCGAAGTCAAAGACCCGCGCCGCACACTGCCCCGCGCGCTGATTCTAGGCATCGTGACCGTCACCATTGTCTACCTGTCAACCAGCACCGTATTTTTGTACCTGGTGCCGATCGACCGAGTGACATCGGGCGAGACATTTGCGGCCCAGGCAGGCGATGCGCTCTTTGGCAGGATGGGCGGATTCGTCTTTTCCTGCGTAGTAATCGTATCGGTGCTCGGGAGCATAGCTGCGGTAATCATGTCAGCGCCCAGGGTCTATTACGCAATGGCCCGTGATGGTCTATTCCTGGCCTCTGCGGCTGTTCCTCACCCGAGGTTTGGCACGCCTGCCCGCGCGATAGCTCTGCAAGCGACGGTGGCTTCGGTGCTGGTGGCGATCGGCACGTTCGGCCAAATTGTGGCCTATTTCATCTTTGTCACTGTCGCATTTGTGGCTTTGACGGTTGCGGGACTCTTTGTATTGCGGACGAAACTGGATACCGAACTCTACTACCGCACGCCAGGCTACCCTGTTACACCTGTAATCTTCGTGGTTCTCATGAGTCTGCTGCTTTTCATCATGGCAGTCAGCAATCCGATGCAAGCGCTGATAGGAACCGCGGTTGTGGCACTGGGAGCGTTCATCTATCCTTGGGTCGTCCGAAAGGGCCAGCCCGGCAATCTAGGACAGCCGCTTAGTGCCCAGGTTACGAGTCCTGAGGCGGAACAGACCGGACCTTGAAAGGAAGTAACGTCATGACATGGATCAAGACCATTCCCCTATCCGAGGCGTCGAAAGAATTGCTCGAGGTACTCGAAAAGCAAAGGGCGCTATATCCTCAGGAGTACGCAACCCCGGTCCAGCCCACCAGCGAGGGGATGTCAGGAATAGTAGGCTCGCACAGCTTGATTCCCCAGGCGCTTTATCATGCCTTCTCTACCTTTGGCGCGCTAATGTCGCCGGAGTTGCCACTCGGCCGGCGCCAGCATGAAATGATAGCGACGATGGTGTCCGTAACCAACCGGTGCCATTACTGAATAGTGTCGCACGCAGAGTTTCTGCGTCGGGTCACCCTGAACCAGGAAATGGTGGATGCGCTGGCCGAAGACTATACTACGGCGCCTATTACTGAGCAGGAGAAGGCAATGCTTGATTACGTGGTCCAGCTGACCAGGGACGCCGTAAAAATCGGACCCGAGTATCACGACAGACTTAGATCGGTAGGATTCGACGACAGAGCGATACTCCAAATAACCCTGATAGCATCCTGGTTCAACTACATCAATCGAGTTGCTGATGCCCTGGGTGTCGGACGGGACTGAAATGATCGCGCCATCCGCGTTCTGTTCCGAGCTATGTCTGGAAAATGAATCCGCCGCCCTCGCGGACTATTAATCCGGCCGTAGGAGCATTGAAATGAGTGCCGAACACAATCGTGCCTGAGTCAGCGTAGCGTTCCGTGAAGTCTAGTCGCGTCTTGCTCGCTGCCTTTGCATCCGTATCAGCTACACTAGCCCAATCGGGTCTCGCGATCTGAGACGGATGATGCATGAGGTCTCCGGTTATCACCGCATCCTTGCCACGAGAAGAGATTTTAACAGACATATGGCCCGGTGTATGACCGGGAGTACCTTCGAGCCAAACATCCTCAGAGATGTGAAACCCGGCGTCGGTCATATCAGCGAGGCCTCGATCTAGAATCGGCTGGATGGATTGCTCAATGACGGTGCCGGTCCAGCCTTCGCGTGTTCGATTCCAATGATCCCACTCGATGCCGCCGAACAGGTACCTGGCGTTGGGGAAGGAGGGCGCCCACTGCCCATCCACCAGCATCGTGTTCCAGCCAACATGGTCCATGTGGAGATGGGTGCAGACAACCGTATCTATGGTTTCGCGGGCGAAGCCAGCGCCTGCGAGGTCCTCTAGAAACGACCCGCTGCGATTGCTCCAGGCCCGAATAGGCAGCGACTTGTTGTTGCCAATGCACGGATCGACCAGGATGCGCTTACCTTGCGATTCGATAATGAGGGCCTGAACACTTCCGGCTGGGCCGCCGTCTTGCGCTAAGAAATGGGGAGCAAGCCAGCGGATGGGCGCGAGGTTTTCTGGTGTGGCGTCAGGGAGCACGAAACCAAGCGGGCCCTGGACCTCGAGGACTCTGGTGATCCTCGCGTCGCCTATGTGCCATTCAGGTATTCCAGTCTTGTCAATCATGATATATCCTCTCTCTTCTCTTGAGACAAATCGAGCGCGCTCTTTCGCTCTGAAAGCTGGCGCATTCAATCCCCTAGTAAAGGCACACCGACAGCGCTGGCAAGATTATCATCGGCGGCATTCGGCGCGGAACCTGAATAGATGGACGGGGCTAGAATGCCTTCGCGAGGCTGCGCAATATAGTGCATAGCGATGATCGGTCAAAGTGCAGTATATGTACGTGGAATGTGCCTTGGGTGCATAATACAAAGTGGAAGAAATGAGAATCGGATTCGATCTGATATAATCAGTCGTTCGGAACGATGAGCGTCTTGCAATCGCGGCAGCTCGATCCAGTCTCGTGTAGAATTCATGAGCAGACCTGTAACAATCACTTCAGAAGCTGGAAGAAGCAAGCGGCCTAAGGCTCATATCGCTCTTACACTCAACGGCGAGGCGATCGAGGCGTCGTTCGCTCCGCACAAGACGCTGCTCGAGGTCTTGCGCGAAGACCTTGGGCTGACCGGCACAAAACACGGGTGCGAACTGGGAGAGTGCGGAACGTGCGCGGTTCTTATCGACGGCAGGCCCGTGCTCTCGTGTCTGGCGCTGGGGCTGGACGCCGAAGGCCGCGAAGTGATGACGATTGAGGGAATGGCCGAGGGGCCCGATCTGCATCCGCTCCAGGATACGTTCGCGGATTTGGGCGCGGCCCAGTGCGGCTACTGCACGCCGGGGTTTTTGCTGGTTGCTTTAGCCCTGCTGGATAAAAACCCGAATCCATCACTCGAGGAAATCAGGCAGGCGCTCGCGGGAAATCTGTGCCGGTGCACCGGCTACATCAAGATCTACGAAGCGGTCCAGCTTGCTGCAGCGCGGCTGAGAGGCGAGCTAGCTGAGCCGGCCAGGGAAAGCATCTATGGCTTCGAGGTGTAGCCATGTAGGACAAGCTGGAAGCTTGTCCGGCGGCGGCGTAGCCGAAGAAGAGGAGAGGGGCGCCGACGCCCGGCGAGGCACAGCGGCACAGCGACCGGCAGAGCCGCGGGAGAGGTGTCCAGAGACCTGAGCCGAACGTTAAGAGCTATTGAGTATATTGGCCATGGCAGAGAACAACGACAGTAATGGCAAGCCGCTGAAGGTTATAGGCAAGCCTTTCCGCAAGGTCGATGCCCGCGCCAAATGCACGGGCCAGACTCGATTTGCGGATGACATAACCTTGCCCAGAATGCTTTTTGCCAAGCTCTTGCGCAGCCCGATGCCACACGCGCTCATCAAGAGCATCGATTGTTCTGGAGCCTTGAATTTACCGGGTGTAATCGCTGTCATCACCGGTAAAGACCTTCCTATCTCTTACGGCATTCTCCCCGTCAGCCAGGACGAGCACGCGCTGTGCATTGACAAGGTCCGCTTCGTCGGGGACCCGGTCGCCGCGATCGCTGCTATTGACGAAGACACTGCCTTTGAAGCGATGGATTTGATCAAGGTCGAGTACGAACGGCTTGCATCAATCTCCTCGATTCCTCAGGCGCTCGCCACCAACGAGCCGCGAATTCATGACTACGGTGAAGGCGGAAACATCCACAAGAAGGTCTCGCTCGAATTTGGCGACATGGACGAAGGCTTTAATGAAGCCGACCTCATTCGCGAGGATGTGTTCTTCTACGAGGGCAACACGCACTTGCCGATGGAACAGCATGCGGCCCTTGCCCATTTTGATCCCGACGGAAAGCTGGCGCTGTGGAGCTCGACCCAAACCCCACACTATGTCCACCGGGCGCTCGCCCGAGTGCTCGAGATTCCAGCGAGCCATATCAGAGTGATCGCGACTCCTAATGGCGGTGGCTTCGGCGGCAAGAGCGATCCGTTCAATCACGAAGTCGCCATCGCCAAGCTCGCGATGATTACCGGGCGGCCGGTCAAGATCACGCTGACCCGCGAAGAGGTCTTCTACTGTCATCGAGGCCGCCATCCCGTCCTGATGTGGGTCAAGACCGGCGCCAAGCGCGATGGTTCCATCACCGCCATGCACTTTCGATCATATCTGGATGGCGGCGCATACGGGAGCTATGGCGTAGCCAGCACGTTTTATACGGGCGCCTTGCAGACAGTGACTTACGACGTCCCGAGATACAAATTCGAAGGGGTCCGCTGCTTCACAAACAAGCCGCCGTGCGGCCCCAAGCGAGGGCACGGCACGCCGCAGCCTCGATTCGCCGTCGAAGTCCAAATCGACAAGCTCGCCGAACAGCTTGGAATCGACCCGGTAGAGATGCGCCGGCGACACCTAGCTCCGGCGAATTCGCTTACCGCCAACTACCTTCGGATAGGAAGCATGGGGCTTGGCAAATGTATCGACAAAGTCGTCGAAGGGTCGGAATGGGCAAACAAACATCGCAAATTGCCTTACGGCCGAGGGATCGGAATCGCATGCAGCTCGTACATCTGCGGCGCCGGGCTGCCCATATATTGGAATAGCATGCCGCACTCGGGCGTTCAACTCAGGCTGGACCGCCAGGGCGGCGTATGCGTGATGTGCGGCTCGATCGACATAGGACAAGGCTCGGATTCGATTCTGGCCTATATCGTAGCCGAGGTGTTGGGCATCGATCCGTTTGATATTAGGGTCATCACCGCCGACACAGACCTGACCCCGGTCGACCTGGGGAGCTACTCGAGCCGCGTGACGCTGATGACCGGCAATGCCGCGCTGCAGGCCGCTGAGCGGGCGCGAGAGCTGCTCACGATCGCGGTCTCTGAAAAGCTTGGCGTCCCGCTCGAGAGTATCTCCTTCGCCGACAGGCGGGCATTCAATGTCGAAGAACCCGAGACCGGTGTCAGCTTTGCCGAAGCAGTTCAGCTCGCCGAATCCAAGTTTGGAACCATCGGGACCGTTGGTTCTTACACACCACCGCCTTCCGCAGCCAAATATAAGGGAGCCGGTGTCGGGCCATCGCCGGCATACAGTTATTCAGCAGCCGTGGCCGAAGTAGACGTAGAACCGGATACCGGCATTGTCAAAGTCGGCCGGGTCTGGATCGCCCACGACATCGGGCAGTCGATCAATCCGGCGCTGGTCATGGGACAGGTCGAGGGCAGCGTCTACATGGGACTGGGTGAAGCCTTAATGGAGGAAATGGCGTATCGGGGGAATCGCAACGTCGTCCACAAGTTCCCATCGCTGCTCGAATACAAGAGTCCTACTACTATGGAGATGTGTGACGTCAAGACATACCTGATCGAGGACCAGGACCCCAACGGCCCATTCGGCGCCAAAGAGGTCGGTCAAGGACCGCTGCTGCCGGTACCGCCCGCAATCGCCAATGCGGTGTATGACGCAGTTGGAGTGAGGATCGATGAAGTGCCGATCACGCCCGATAAGGTGCTCGCGGCAATTCGAGCTAAACGACAAGGAAAGGAAGGCCGCTATGGCCCCAAATCGGTACCTGAGGTCATCTGGCCCGCACCGATACGGGTTGCGACACCGGCTGAGGGCGGAGATGGCCGCAGCCTGCCGCGAGAAGCCGTACACGCGCGTGACTGATTTGCAAGGAGTGAAGAGTGAAGAGTAAGAGATGCGAGCGCGTTGAAACAATTTGAATGGCCACCTGTAGGGGCGGCCGTTCCCTGGCCGCTCGTGACTCCGGTCGGCCAGTTTCCATCGGCGAGGACACCCAACGAATAAGCCGAACTCGAAAAATCTGCGAGCTGATCCTCATGATGCGTTTGCCACAATTTGATTATCTCATACCAAGGACGCTCCCCGAGGCGGTGCTTATGAAGCGTGACGCCGGTCCTGCTGGAATGTTTGTAGCGGGCGGCACCGATCTGTATCCCAATATGAAGCGCCGTCAGCAAACACCTGCCACCGTGATCTCAGTGACTCGTCTGGCTGAACTGGCGAGCATTAGCGGCGGCGGACAGGCTGGCATGAGGATCGGAGCCAGCGTCTCCCTGACCGACATCGTCGAGCACTCGCTGATCAATCGCTCTTATCCAGTTGTGGCCAAGGCGGCGGCCTCGATTTCGACGCCGATCCTGCGGAATATGGGAACCATCGGCGGAAACCTGCTTCTGGATACCCGGTGTAACTATTACGATCAGAATTATGAATGGCGCAAAGCCATCAACTTTTGCATGAAAAAGGACGGGGAGATCTGTTGGGTAGCGCCGAGCAGCCCGAAATGCTGGGCGGTACAGTCTTCAGATCTGGCGCCGGTAATGGTGGCCCTGGACGCTCGCCTTAGATTCGCCTCACCAGATGGAGAGCGCACCCTGCCCGCCAGCGAGGTCTATAACAACGACGGAATAAGCTATCTGCGAAAGAAACCCGACGAGCTGCTGGTTGAGATAATCCTCCCTCCGAATGATTCAGTTCGGGCGAGCTACGTCAAGCTACGGCGGCGCGGTTCGTTCGATTTTCCGGTGCTCGGCGTTGCCGCCGCTATTGCGACATCCGGCGGCGGGATTGTCTTATCAGCAAAGGTCGTACTCGGCGGAGTGGCGCCGGCCCCCATCCAGGTCATAGAGGCAGAACAGGCATTGATAGGAAGCCGGCTGGACCGAGAGCATATCGAAGCCGCCGCCGAGGCCTGTTACCTGAAAGCGCGGCCCCTGGACAATACCGATTTCCTTATGAACTGGCGGAAGCAGATGGCCCGCCCATATGCCACCAGGGCACTGGAACAATTGTTAGAACTCGGAGACCCCAGGTGGTGACTGGCGTAGAGCACGATAGCAACGGAGGGACTGACCGCTTTTACACCCCAGGGGCGCTATTCACTACACTCCAAATTTCTTCCACAGCTTCGGAAACCTGTGCATCAGCTCGTCACCATCCTCAGACCATTCCTTCCCTGCCGGTGAGTCGGGGCGGTCTACATCCGGAAAGGGGAATTCGTCGAGATCCTTGCCGGTTTTTCGCTCCCAAACCTGGGTGGCGACGTATCCAAAATCCTCAAATTGACAGTCGTCCGGGTCATCGATAATGGAGGTGAGAGTCTCAGGGTCCTTCAGTGCCGCTTCATACACTTTCTGGCCCTTGGAGATGAGCCAGTCTCTGAAGTATTCAAAGCCGTCGTCGGAGCAGCCTCCGTTGATCACATAGGCGGCTCCCCACAGGTCCCATCGATACGATTCTGCAATAAGATCATAAAAGCAATACTGGAAGCCGACAATTTCATCTGCCGAGAGCGTCTCTAGCTCCCGGCGCAACGCCGCCAACTGTTCCTCCTGACTACCTTTACTTTTCTGAGAGCTCTTCTCGATGATAGCCCAAAAGCGTTTCTTGTCCACGAGGACCTCCTCTAGACCTTTCATTGTCAGGGTCGCCAAAGTTGTTACCGAGACCAGGGCGACCCGCCTGGTAATCGCAGATCTATTTCAATTAGCCGATTATATGATAATCAAACGTTCAAAACACGGCCTTTTTCGGCCCCCGGTCACACCGGCTGGCGGCAGTTGTTGAACCAACCCGCAATCCAATAGAATCGGGCTTTGATCGGGGAAAGCGGTCCGGAGGGATCACTTGCAATCA
>Ga0207155_1136_pt1 | contig 16919 bp, 12 predicted proteins | sample Alteio_BWMinHeat_26_FD_153515 | JGI IMG/M metagenome (GOLD analysis project Ga0207155, IMG submission 153515) | Enriched cells from forest soil in Barre Woods Harvard Forest LTER site, Petersham, Massachusetts, United States -... | ecosystem: Environmental > Terrestrial > Soil > Temperate forest >... | reverse complement strand
AATTGATTAAAGCGAAAGCTGGCAAACTTCAAGGACTTAAAGTAGTAGACAAGATTGATTTACCTGTTGCGTCTTCTGATCCAGCGAAAAGTGCCGCTTCTCAACATCAAAAACGACCTCGCAAGCGCATTCCTAATTTTAATGAAGGCAAAGGCCCCAGACCTTCTGGCGGTGGTGGCGGTCCTAAATCGAAACCAGCACCACGAGTTCAGAAAGTTGAACCCACGGATAAGGAAATTCAGGATCAGATTCGTGCAACACTCGCTAAACTGAGTGGAGGACAAAAGAAATTTACTGGTGCCAAATACAGGAAAGAAAAAAGACAAGCTGTTTCTGATGCTGAGGAAGAGCGCCTGCAACAAGAGCAGGAGCAGTCCAAGACATTAAAAGTGACTGAGTTTATTTCGGCCAATGACTTGGCTTCGCTGATGAATGTGTCAGTGAATGATGTTATTTCTACCTGTATGGGACTGGGCATGTTCGTTTCGATCAACCAGCGCTTGGATGCAGAAGCCATTACGGTGATCGCTGATGAATTTGGTTTCGAAGTTCAGTTTACAACAACTACCGAAGAGGAAACTGAGGCAGAAGAAGAACAGGAGGTAGAGGAAAATTTAAAACCACGCGCTCCAATTGTTACCATCATGGGTCACGTGGATCACGGAAAAACTTCTTTGTTGGATTATATCCGTAAAGCGAAAGTTGTAGCATCAGAAGCAGGCGGTATTACTCAACATATTGGCGCGTATGATGTGACTACACAGAGTGGTCAGAAAATTGCGTTCCTTGATACACCAGGTCACGAGGCGTTTACTGCTATGCGTGCTCGTGGAGCTAAACTTACAGACATTGCGATCATTGTCGTGGCGGCCGATGACGATGTGATGCCACAAACAAAAGAAGCTATTAACCATGCTCAAGTAGCAGGTGTACCATTAGTTTTTGCCATAAACAAAATTGATAAGCCAGGAGCTAATCCTGAAAAAGTAAAAGAATCACTTTCTAAAATAAATATTCTAGTAGAAGACTGGGGTGGCAAATACCAGAGCCAGGCAATTTCTGCTAAAACAGGACAAGGAATTGACCAACTTTTGGAAAAAGTTTTATTAGAAGCAGAGTTACTTAATTTAAGAGCGAACCCTGACAAATCAGCAGTTGGTTCTATCATTGAAGCAGAGTTGGATAAAGGTCGCGGCTATGTAACTACCTTGATGGTGCAGTCAGGTACTATGAAGGTTGGAGATATTATGGTGGCTGGTTCGAACTATGGTCGCGTGAAAGCGATGTTCGATGATACAGGTAAGCGAGTGAATGAAGCAGGCCCGTCAACTCCAGTTCAAGTTTTAGGGTTGGATGGCGCTCCGCAGGCTGGTGAAAAATTCCAAGTAATGGAAACTGATCGCGAAGCTCGTGAGGTAGCTAACAAGCGAAGCCAGATTTTGCGTGAGCAAAGCATTCGCACGAAGAAACATATTACACTGGATGAAATTGGAAGACGTCTTGCCATCGGTTCATTCAAACAATTGAATGTGATTGTGAAAGGTGACGTGGATGGATCAATTGAGGCACTTTCCGATTCGTTGCTGAAGCTTTCTACTGAGAAAGTTGCTGTAAGTATTATTCATAAAGCGGTTGGTCAGATTTCGGAATCGGATGTATTGCTAGCTTCAGCGTCCGATGCGATTATCGTCGGTTTTCAGGTTCGTCCTTCAGCATCGGCACGAAGAATTGCGGATGCGGAAGAAATCGAGATCAGACTATACTCTATCATTTACGATGCGATCAACGAAGTGAAGGCCGCAATGGAAGGCATGCTTGAGAAGGAGCTGGAAGAAGTGATCGTGGGTAATGCCGAAGTGCGCGATGTGTTCAAGATTTCTAAAGTAGGAACAGTAGCCGGTACTATGGTCACCGATGGTTATATCAAACGCAACAATCCGATCCGTCTCATCCGAGATGGTATTGTGGTGTATGCAGGCAAATTGAATTCACTGAAACGTTTCAAAGACGATGCTAGCGAAGTGAAATCCGGTTTCGACTGCGGTATGGGCATCGAAGGATTTAATAATATTGAAGTTGGCGATGTGATCGAAAGCTACGAAATGAAGGAAGTGAAGCGATCGCTGTAACAAAACTAGATTGAAAAAAGAAAAGCCGGTCTATTCAGATCGGCTTTTTTATTTTTTTAATTGTGATTGAACGTCAGCTCAAAGAAGTCGACCTGTTTAGTCGGTTCTTTCTTTAGAAGAAAAATTATTTATTCACTACAAGTGTGCTCGCAATCATATCATGCAGTGCTTGTTTCTTGTCGGTAAAGCCTGCCATGATATATCCAATACACAAAATCATACTGGAAATAATTTTGCAAATGTTTCTCACAAATGCTTTAGAGAAGTCTAATTTATTTCCGCTTGTATCAGTAACAATTATACCCAGCGCAAGCTTTCCTACCGATGCTTGATATTTTGAAGATTCCATGAAAGAGTAGTAAAGGATCCAAATGGCGGTGGAGATCAAGGCAGAGATACCAGCCATCGCCATGATAGTTCCAATAATTGGCAAGGCAGTAGATGGATCGTCAGAATCCAGTGATTGAATCTCTGAAGCTACTCCAATGCCCATAGATACTAAAATTGGTGCGATAAGAATCCACCTGACGCATCCAATAATAAGGCCATCAATAATTACCGCCAAAAATCTTTTCCAAAATCCCGCATAGTTTGTATTCATAGTTTTAGAGTTTAGAGTTGGTATTTAGGTAGACTAAATGTAACGAAAACCTTGAAGCCACCAAAAGAGATGTTTCATAATTAATACTTTTACTCTAAATATGGATTCTCGCCTTCAACACCTTTACAACAAAATTGAGACACAGAGAAAGGCTTTGCTTCTTTCTTTAAGTGGGCTTTCAAATGAGAAACTTAACGAGCACCCACCTGGCAAATGGTCGATTAATCAAATTATCGCACACTTAATTGCTGCAGAGGATTTGTCAATATTATATCTCAATAAAAAAATATTGGGGATAAAGGAAGTGACGGATAGCGGCTTAATGGAGGAGTTAAAAATGATTTTACTCGTTGTTTCTCAACGTTTGCCTTTAAAATTTAAAGCGCCAAAAATAATGGCAGATCGGACTTCAAATGAAACTGATTTGAATAAGCTAATCGCCGCATGGGACTTGACGCGTCTTGAATTAAAAAATATTTTGGATCCCATAGAAGACCATTATATCAAAAGAAAAATATACAGACATGTGCGTGTGGGGATGTTGAACATCCAACAGGCTCTAAGATTTATCGGTGAACACATTGGTCATCATACTCCGCAAATAAAAAACCTGTTGAAGCGGAAATAATTTTTAATCATCTTCCTGCCTTATACCTTATTTATGAAAAAATCTATCTTGGCTTTTCTACTGTTCGCTCTAAATCATTTTGCATTTGCACAAACTAAACTTCAAAGCCCCGCAGAATTTCTTGGCTATGAATTGGGCGATCGCTTTACGCGGCACTACCGGATGGTGGAGTACTTTAAGCATGTAGCAGAGGCGGCTCCTCAGAATGTAAGCGTTCAGCAATATGGAGAAACCTACGAGCACCGTCCGTTGATTTATTCCATAATTACTTCAGCTGATAATTTTAAAAATCTGGAGCAGATTCGTCAGGATAATTTGAAAAGGGCGGGGATGATCAATGGAACTCCATCTACTAAAGTGGCAATTGTGTGGTTGAGTTACAATGTTCATGGAAATGAAGCCAACTCGATGGAGGCTTCTATGAAAACAATTTATGAATTAGTTAACCCGAGCAATTCAAAAACTAAGGAGTGGCTGAAAAATACAGTAGTGATCATCGATCCGTGCATCAACCCTGACGGTCGCGATCGTTATGCTAACTATTACAATCAGTATGGAAATATTCCAGCCAACAGTGATCCTCAAGCACGTGAACACCGAGAGCCATGGCCAGGAGGAAGAGCGAATCATTATTTATTTGACTTAAACCGCGACTGGGCGTGGGAAACACAAACAGAAACACAATCGCGAATAAAAATCTACAATCAATGGATGCCACACGTTCACGTGGATTTTCATGAACAAGGCTATAACTCCCCTTACTACTTTGCTCCTGCAGCCGAACCATTTCATGAAGTAATTAGTAATTGGCAGCGTGAGTTTCAAACCATCATAGGCAAGAACAACGCGAAGTATTTTGATGAGCAAGGATGGTTGTACTTTACAAAAGAGCGCTTTGATCTTTTTTATCCCAGTTATGGGGACACCTACCCGGTTTACAGTGGGGCTATAGGAATGACTTACGAACAAGGTGGGATTGGTGCAGGACTGTCTGTCACAACAAACGAGGGAGATCCGCTCACTTTAAAAGATCGGCTCACTCATCACTTTACTAATGGCTTAAGCACTATTGAAATCTCCTCATTAAATGCCGCTAAACTAAATGATGAGTTTGAAAAATTCTTTAAAGAAAACATCACTAACCCTGCTGCTCTGTATAAAACTTATGTGATCAAGGCTGAGAACAATCCTGATAAAATAAAGAAGATGGCGGATTGGCTAGCTACTCACAACATTCAATTTGGTCACACAGGCGCAGGCAAAGCCTCTCGCGGGTTTGACTTCTCAACTCAAGGTCAAAATAATTTCAACCTGACAACCGAAGACATTGTTTTCAATGTCCATCAACCCAAGGGAAGATTTATTACCACCGTATTCGAGCCGCAAAGTAAACTCAACGATTCCCTCACCTACGATATCACCGCCTGGAATTTATTTTACAGTTATGGGTTGAAAGCATTCGCGCTTAACGAGAAAATTGCCGTAGCAAAAAATTATCAACCCGCAACAGTTGCATACTCAGACATTCCTGATAAACCCTATGCTTATGTTTTCAAATATCAAAGTTTAACTGATGTTGAGTTGCTTGCCGCTTTAATGAAGAAGGGAATGAAAGTCCGGGCCTCTGAAAAAACGTTTACACTCAGTGGCCAAAGCTTTGATCCGGGAACGCTCATCGTAACGCGAAGAAATAATGAAAGCATCGATGACTTTGATAAGACTGTGCAGTCAATTGCCAAAAATATGAATCGTAAAATTTATTTTTCAGCAACTGGATTTGTTGACAAGGGATTGGATTTTGGTTCGGGTGATGTTAATTTTTTGAAGACGCCTAAAGTGGCATTGCTTGGAGGTGATCAAACTTCTTCACTGGGTCATGGAGAAATCTGGCATTTCTTCGAACAGCAGGTTCATTTTCCTGTGAGCGCTATTCCGACAGACTATTTCAAGACCGTTGACTTAACAAAATACACTGTACTCATTGTGCCCGATGGCAATTATAGATTATTTGATGACATACAAATTGGAGTCATAGAAAAATGGGTGAATGATGGTGGTCGATTAATCCTAATTGCAAATGGAGCAGCAGCATTTGCTGACAAGAAAGGCTTTGGTTTGAAAGAATTTGTTGATGAGGATGCCAAGAAAAAAGTTGAAAAAGAGGAAAGAGAACTGAAAGAAAAAGAAGGACCAGTAAAATATGCAGAGGCGGAGAGGAAAGAATTGAGTAACAGTATTTTTGGAGCGATCTATAAAGTGAATTTAGATAAAACGCATCCGCTCGCCTTTGGATTGGATGATTTTTATTATTCAATGCGCACCAACGAACTGCATTATGTTTTTCTTGAACACGGATGGAATGTGGGTACTTTACGGGGCAAACAAAAACCAATTATTGGTTTTGCAGGAAGTAAGATCAACAAGAAATTAGAAAACACTTTGGTCTTTGGCGTGGAAGACAAAGGCAAAGGCCATGTAGTTTATATGGTTGACAACCCTACGTTCCGTTGCTTTTGGGAAAACGGCAAAATGATTTTTGCTAATGCTGTGTTCATGGTTGGGCAGTAGCGTTTAGCCAAACAAACTGTTCAGTTCCAAATCCACCTTCCCTACAATGGTTGAAAAATCTTCAATATTTTTAACGAAGTCCAGGTTGTTCATATCGATGGTCAGCACTTTGCCGTGTTTGTATTCGCTGATCCATTTTTCGTAATGCTCATTCAGTGTTCTAAGGTATTCTAGCTTGATATTGAATTCAAAATCACGATTACGCCTTTGTATCTGCTCAACCAATTTTGGAATATCCGCTTTTAAATAGATTAACAAATCGGGAGGCTGTACAAAGGAAATCATCGAATGAAAAATATCAAGATAACTTTGATAATCACGCTCGTTGATGTGGCCACTGGCATGAAGGTTCTTGGCAAAGATGTAAGCGTCTTCGTAGATGGTTCTGTCTTGAATGATTGTCTTTTCGCTTTCGCGGATTACCCTTACTTGATTAAACCGGCTGTTGAGAAAATAAATCTGAAGATGAAAGGCCCAGCGAGCCATGTCTTCGTAAAAATCGCGAAGGTATGGGTTATGTTCAACGGATTCATACAATGGAGTCCAACCGTAATGTTTGGCAAGTTTTTCGGCTAGTGTAGTTTTTCCTGAGCCTATATTTCCTGAAACAGCAATGTGTTTGAGTGATTTCAAAAGTAAGTTGTTAAGCCTAAAGTTGAGACAATTCTTTTATTCAAAAAAAAGTAAATTCCTTACTTATTCTTCAGCCACGAAGGAAATTCAAACAGGCTCTCATTGGTGTCTTTATATTGCTCAAGTTGCAACGTTCGGGGCACTGTATTTTTTACAAACCATTCTGTTTTATAGAGCATGAGTAACAGGTACAATATGGGAATGGCCGAGAAGAAGAAAATTAGTTTTGGAGAATTTTTTGGGTTGCGTTTGTTCAACACTAAAAAGATATAAGCTGAAATTAAAAAAATTACGATAGCCATGGTGACATACAGGGGGTCAATACTTGACAAATGAGTTTCAAAATATTTGGCACCTTCAATTCCCCCCTCAAGGGTGATACTCGCATTCTTGTTTCCCTCAAAAATAATTTGCCCAACCAGCCCATCATCTTTTTCTAACGCTTTGAAATTGATGGACAATGAATTGTTCATTGTATCACGCACCAACTTAATCCCGGATACAGGTCGAGCCACTTTCAATAATTTGAAATCTAATATTTCAGCTTTGTCGCGGAGCACGATTTTTAACGGCTCGTAGACATTTTCCCTTTTAATAGTTTCTGAGCCCTGGTTGAAAAAATAAAAATACACTGAGGTAACATCAGCGTGGATTGTATCACCATTTGATTTTAATAACATCAAAGGTGCATTGGCCGCATTGATTTTGTCCAAAATTGTAGTGCGAGTCGGATCAAGATAAAATGTTGGCTTTCGCTCACGATTACCGATGTACAAGAAATAATAGCCAAACACAATGGTTATGGCAATGGAGATAACCGAACTGATAATAATATCCTTCGATCGGTGAGATGTGGTTGTCGTGCTTGGGTTTTTTGCAGGCATAGGCGTAAAAATACAGACATAAATTTATTTGATAAACTTATGTCTGCATTCCTTTCGACAAACCAAATTTTATTTAGTTAGTCTTAACTACCTGCTGGGGGAGGATTTTTTTCGAATTTATAGACATCAGGCATTTCCTCATCACTGTGCATGGATACTTTCAAATCTTTGATCAATCCGTTCCGTATATCATAAACCCAACCGTGTACCGCTGGCGCACCTCGCTTCTGCCAAGCATTTTGAATAATAGAAGTTTTGCCCAAGTCATAAACCTGCTCGATTACATTCAACTCAATGAATCGGTCCGTACGTTCTTTCATATCACTAATGGCTTCCAATTCGTCCTGGTGCATGCGATAAACATCTTTTATATGCCTGATCCAATTATCGATCAAGCCGATTTGCTTGTTGGCCATGGCTGCTAATACACCGCCACAACCATAATGACCACAAACCACCACATGTTTTACTTCCAACACATTAACCGCATAGTCTAGTACACTCAACATACTCATGTCGGTATGGTTCACCATATTGGCAATGTTGCGATGCACAAACACTTCTCCGGGATCTGTTCCTGTTATTTGATTGGCGGGCACTCGGCTATCGGAGCAACCAATCCAGAGGAAATCAGGCGTTTGTTGTGATGACAACCGTTTGAAGAAATCTTTGTCTTCATTGTTTCTTTGCTCCACCCACGCTTTGTTTTGAAGTAGTAATCTTTCGTATGATTCGATGTCTTTCATGCTCAAAATTTATAGACTATTTTTTTAAACTGACATTGATACTCTTTGTTTTTCCCTCCAATATAAAATCTTCGATCATTTCCTTGATGTCGGAATCAATAAAATGTGATTGAGATCCGTCGATGATCACTTGTGAGTTGTTAGGATAGTCTGCAGCTTCCCACGCAAAACTCCATCAGGATGGCATCAATGTACATTTTTCTGTGAGTCTTCATTCTCATTGTAGGCACAAAAATAGAATTAGAATTCAAAAACCCACTTCTTATTTTTTAATGAATATCAGTTCTGCGAATTGCAAGAAGGTTTATGAAAGTATAACTTGGAAAGTTTAAAATAGAAATACGATGTCTATTGAAATTCGGCCGGTGGAAAAACAAACTGATGTTGTGCTCATGGGCGCAGGCATCATGAGCGCTACATTGGGCATGCTCCTGAAAGAACTTAATCCAGATATTACTATTCAGGTTTTCGAGCGATTGGATCAAGCAGGCACCGAAAGCTCTGATGCTTGGAACAATGCGGGCACAGGTCATTCGGCTTTTTGTGAATTGAATTACACTCCAATGCTAAAATCGGATGGCTCTATCGATACTTCGAAAGCATCTAAAATTGCTGAGTCATTTGAAATCTCCAAAGAATTTTGGTCGCACCTGGTTCGCAAAGAATATTTACCTAATCCATCTGCGTTTATTTCTGCTATCCCTCATATGAGTTTTGTTTGGGGAAATGACAATGTTGAATTTTTGAGAAAGCGTTACAAGGCGATGCTACCAAGTCCATTGTTTAAAGACATGGTTTGGTCAGACGATCGTGATCAAATTGCTACGTGGGCTCCGATTGTAATGAGCAATCGCGACAAAAATCAACCTGTTGCTGCGACACGCATGGAGATTGGCACTGATGTGAACTTTGGAGAGCTTACCCGCGGTATGTTCAATCAACTTCATAAGATGCCTGGAGTCACGATCCATTATAACATGGAAGCGCTTGATCTTGATCCTGATGGCAAGGGAGGTTGGAATGTTTTTGTGAAAAGCCTTTTGACAGGTGAGAAGAAAAAAAGCAATACCAAATTCGTTTTTATTGGTGCGGGAGGTGCAACACTTCACCTTCTTAAAAGAGCTGAAATCAATGAGCGAAAAGGATATGGAGGATTTCCTGTGAGTGGCTTGTGGTTGAAATGTTTGAACGAAGGTTTGATCAAACAGCATCATGCGAAAGTTTATGGTAAAGCAACCGTTGGCTCACCGCCTATGTCAGTTCCTCACGTAGACACGCGAATCATTGACGGTAAAAAGGAACTACTCTTTGGTCCGTTTGCAGGATTCTCGACCAAGTTTTTAAAAAATGGTTCGCTCATGGATTTGCCTAAGTCCATCGGAATAGACAACGCCATTCCCATGATTTTTGCTGGAATGAAAAATATGCCGCTCACGAAGTATTTGATCGAGCAGGTTCGACAAACTCCCCAGCAACGATTGGCGGCGCTTGAAGAATATGTCCCGCTTGCAAAGTTGGAAGATTGGGAATTAAAAGAGGCAGGACAACGTGTTCAAGTAATTAAGAAAGACAAAAAGGAAGGTGGTGTTTTAGAATTTGGTACAGAAGTAGTTGTTTCAGAAGATGGTACAGTGGCAGCTTTGTTGGGTGCCTCGCCTGGAGCCTCCACTGCCGCAGCTGTAATGCTGAGCATCCTTCCCAAATGTTTTAAAAAGGAAAGTCAATCGGAAAAATGGAAAAATAAATTAAAGGAGATGGTTCCTTCTTTTGAACAATCGCTTTCTCAAAACGATAAGTTGTTGCAAGCAACTCGCGAGCAGACTGCGAGGACTTTGAAGTTGAATGGAAAATAGACGACCTACAAGCTATGAGAAAAACAAAAACTTATTTCCCTTATTTTATTTTCGCTCTGATTTTATTTTCGTGCCAGCCTGACTCTGAACGGTGCTCAGTAGCACCAGATTTAAAAATTGAATTGAATTTTTCTTCACTCGAAGATTCTATTCCAACCATTCATACTAAACAAGAGTTGGTTGATTTCTTTTCACATCACGTTGCATTGCGCGATGTCTTCTTTGGACGAAGAAATTTTCCGAGCGACTCAGTTTTTATTAATCACTATTTCAAGAAGTTTACTAATCAGGCTCTTGATACGGTACTCATAGACGTAAAAAAAGTATTTAGTGATGGTACGTCATTAAAAGAAGAATTCCGTGTGGCATTTTCAAATATGAAATATTACTATCCTGAGTTTAGGGTTCCACGAGTCGAAACTGTAATAACAGGATTGGAAAGCGATTTATTTGTAAGCGACACCTTGGTGATTGTGGGACTAGATTTTTTTCTTGGTAAGAACGGAAGGTACAAACCAGACATGCATGACTACATGCTTCGTAGATACGAGAAAAATTTCATTGTCCCCTCTACTTTATTACTCTACGGTATTGATGGCAAATATAATTTTATAAACTTAAGTGATAGAACTGTTTTAGCAGAGATGATTGCCTATGGTAAGGCATACTATTTTGCAAAACACATGTTGCCTTGTTCACCCGATAGTGTTTTCATTGGGTATACATCAAAAGAAATTGAAGGAGCGAAAGTAAATCAGGACATGATTTGGAAACGACTGGTTGACGATGAAGCTTTGTTTTCCACCAGTCAACAGATGAAACAACGTTTTATTGGTGAGCGACCAAAGACATATGAAGTGGGCAACGAATGCCCCGGTCGTATTGCCACCTGGGTTGGCTGGCAGATGGTGAATGAATACATGAAACAAAATACCAGCACTTCATTACCTGAACTAATGAAAATGACGGATGCCCAAAAGATTTTTAAGGGATCGAAATACAGTGTGAAGTTAAATCAGTAACCACTGCACCATCCGTAGCCAAACCGATTGGCGATTTGAAATTTATTCTTTACGTTTCAATAAACTTTTCAAGATGAAAGCAACCATCTTCGCCAAACTTTCGCTCATGATGCTGCTCCAGTATTTTGTCTGGGGTGCTTGGTATGTGACCATGAGCACATACATGTCTATTTTCCTTAATTCGAGTGGAATCCAGATAGGAGCTGCTTACAGCGCACTAGCAATTGCTACAATGATTTCTCCTTTTCTTATTGGCACTATAGCCGATCGTTATTTTGCAGCGCAGCGAATCATGGGTGTGCTCCATATTTTAGGCGGAGGTTTGCTCTTTATAGCTACACAGATTTCTGACAATTCGATTTTTTACTGGATCATTCTTTTCTATTCTTTGCTCTATATGCCTACGATTGGGTTGAGCAACAGCATCGCTTTTCGGCAGATGACCGATCCAGGAAAGCAATTTCCGTGGATAAGAGTATTTGGGACACTTGGCTGGATCTTAGCAGGTTTGATGATCGGATTGCTTGCCATTGAAAAAACGGCTGCGACTTTTTATATGGCAGCAATCTCTTCCATTGCACTAGGCCTCATTTCTTTTGCTTTGCCAGACACACCGCCAAAGGGCAAAACTTCTGAAAGCTCTATTGGCACTGAGGCGCTCGTGCTCTTTAAGAATAAATCTTATACGATTTTTTTTATTGCCGCGATCCTGGTTTGCATTCCGCTTTCCTTCTATTACGGATTCGCGAACTTGTTTCTCAACAAATTGGGAATGGAGAATGCTGCAAGCAAAATGACGCTTGGACAATTTTCGGAAGCCGGCTTTATTCTTGTCATCCCATTTTTGTTTAATAGCATTGGCGTAAAAAGAATTTTAATAATGGGGATTTTAGGCTGGACGCTTCGCTATCTCTGTTTTGCATTCGGAAACATGGAAGCCAATAGTTGGATGCTCTATGTGGGTATAATTCTTCACGGCGTTTGTTATGATTTCTTTTTTGTGACAGGTTATATGTACACAGAGAAAAAAGCTGGAGAGAAAATAAAAAGCGCAGCGCAAGGCTTATTCACTTTTGCTACCTATGGATTGGGAATGTTTATTGGTACTTGGTTTTCCGGATTCACTGCCGATCACTATGTAGCCAATGGAGAATATATATGGAAAGATATTTGGCTTGTACCAACTTACATTGCGACAGGCGTGTTAGTGTATTTCATTTTATTTTTTAAAGAGAGAACCGAATTAAGCAAATCGTTATGATCAAAGAATACATTCAATCCAATCAACAGCGTTTTTTAGATGAGCTTTTTGAATGGTTACGAATTCCATCTGTCAGTGCTGATAGCCGCTACAAGGGTGACGTGCGTAAAGCTGCAGAATTCATTGTACAAAAATTAAAAGATGCGGGTGCTGATTCATTAGAACTTTGCGAGACAAAAGGTCATCCAATTGTTTACGGACAAAAAATTATTGATACATCTGCGCCCATGGTTTTAGTGTATGGTCATTATGATGTGCAACCTCCTGATCCCCTTAATCTTTGGACCTCACCACCGTTTGAACCTGTAATCAAAGATGGAAAAATATTTGCCCGCGGCTCATGCGACGACAAAGGCCAAGTATATATGCATGTGAAAGCATTCGAAGCGATGATGAAATTGAACCAACTTTCGTGTAATGTGAAATTCATGATTGAAGGTGAAGAAGAAGTAGGCTCTGATAATCTTGGTGTTTTTGTAAAAGAAAATAAAGAAAAGCTAAAGGCAGATGTTATTCTGATTTCGGATACATCATTAATTTCTTTGAATCATCCATCAATAACTGTTGGATTGCGCGGATTGAGTTACCTGGAAGTAGAAGTCACTGGGCCTAACCGCGATTTGCACTCTGGAGTCTACGGTGGCGCAGTCGCTAATCCTATTAATGTATTGAGCAAGATGATCGCTTCTTTGCACGATGAGAATGGACGCATTACAATTCCTGGATTTTACGACAAGGTTGTTGAGCTTACTTCAGGAGATCGAAAAAAATTGAACGAAGCGCCTTTCGATTTGATGGATTACAAAAAGGATCTGACGATAGACGACATACAAGGTGAGAAGGGTTACACCACTGTGGAGAGAACCGGCATTCGCCCGACACTAGATGTCAACGGAATCTGGGGAGGTTACACTGGCGAGGGAGCGAAAACGGTTTTGCCTTCTAAAGCATCAGCAAAAATTTCCATGCGCTTGGTGCCCAATCAAGATAGCCAGCAGATTGCGGAACTATTTACAAAACATTTTCTGTCGATCGCGCCAAAGTCTGTGAAAGTGAAAGTTACCCCGCATCATGGAGGCCAGCCTGCTGTGACTCCGACTGATTCGAAAGCCTTTAAGGCGGCAAGCGATGCGTTTGTGGAAGTGTGGGGCAAAGCACCCATCCCAACGCGCGATGGTGGAAGTATTCCTATTGTCTCGCTTTTCAAAAAAGAACTTGGGTTGGATACTGTGTTGATGGGCTTCGGCCTAGACAGTGATGCAATCCATTCACCGAATGAGCATTATGGTGTGAAGAATTTTTTGATCGGAATAGAAACGATTGTGACTTTCTATAAATATTTCAACAAGAAATAATAAGATGAAAAGATTCATTTTTCTCCTCGGCATTTTGCCGCTGACGTTACAGGCACAAACTTTTACAGGACGCAGTGAGATGCGAGATATAATCGCGCAGTATCAAGCTGATGTAAGTAGCTTAGATCGAAAGTACGAGATTGAAGAATCCAATGAGTATTATACGCGCTTCGATCACTTGTACAGCGATTGGCAAAAGAAAATGAACGACATTCCATTTGATGGAATGAGTCAGGATGGCAAAGTTGATTACTTATTGTTAAGAAATACAATCGAGAAGGATATCAACAAGTTAAAGCAAAGTAAAATTGACTATGATCAAATTCAAACTGCAATTCCATTTGCCCATAAAGTCATGCAGTTGATACAACAACGAAGAACCGGTGCGCAATTGAACGGTGAGCAGACGGCAAAAGCTTTCAGCGAATTAAAAAAGAATTTGCAGACAACGCAGAAAGAAATTGAAAAACTGCCAAAATATTCTGAAAAACTTTCTAAGAAAGCTGTAGCGGCAACACTAGGCTATCGAAAAGCAATTAATGAATTGTTTTCGTTTTATAATGAATACGATCCACAGTTTAGCTGGTGGATGGGTGTTCCTCATACTGAGTTGGATTCTGCGTTTAGCCAATACATTCGTTTTTTGAAGACATGGAAATCTGCAGGAAAAGATGACGGTAGTGGAATTATAGGAAACCCAATTGGTAAAGATGAAATCATTAGGAGTCTGCAATCTGAATTCATCTCGTATTCACCAGAAGAGTTAATTGACGTGGCAAATAAGGAATTTGCCTGGTGTGAAAAAGAAATGTTGAAAGCTTCTCAAGAGATGGGCTTTGGCAATGATTGGAAAAAAGCTCTTGAAAAAGTAAAAGAAGATCATGTTGAGCCTGGTAAGCAACCAGAGCTTGTTGCCTTTCTTGCTAATGAAGCCATCGATTATCTACAAAAAAATGATTTAGTAACTGTTCCAGATCTCGCCAAGGAAGATTGGAAAATGACTATGCTATCAGTGAAGGAACAGAGGTTCGCTCCATTCTTTTTGGGTGGCGAGCACATCTGGATTGCTTTTCCAACGTCAACCATGTCGTATGAAGATCGAATGATGGGTATGCGAGGCAACAATAAACACTTTTCGCGGGCTACTGTATTTCATGAATTAATTCCTGGCCATCACCTTCAGGGGTTTATGACGGAGCGCTACAATCCTCATCGACAGTTTTTTCATTCACCATTTTGGACCGAAGGCTGGGCGCTATATTGGGAAATGATTTTATGGGAAAAGAATTTTCAGAAATCACCTGAAAACCGCGTGGGTATGTTGTTCTGGCGAATGCATCGCTGCGCCCGAATTATTTTTTCCCTCAACTATCATTTAGGCAACTGGACGCCACAACAATGCATTGATTTTTTGGTTGACAAAGTAGGTCATGAACGCGCCAATGCGGCGGCTGAGGTGCGCAGATCGTTTATGGGAGGTTACGGTCCGTTATATCAATTGGCATACATGATAGGAGCAAAGGAATTCTATGCGATGCGAACAGAGATTGTTAACACTGGAAAAATGAAAGAAAAAGATTTTCACGATGCAATTTTGCAAAGCGGCCCGATGCCTATCGAAATGCTACGAGCCTTACTGACTAATCAAACTTTGACCAGAGATTTTAAAACAAAGTGGAGGTTCGGGTATTGAATTTACCTGATAAATCCTTCAAAGTTTTTGTGATCGCGGTGATAGAGTACTTCTTTGGGTAAAGATTTAAAGTAATCGTAAGTGATCTTTAGCCCCTCAGCACGAGAAACCTTTGGCTCCCATTTTAAAATTTCCTTTGCCTTTTTAATATCGGGCTGGCGTTGTTTCGGATCATCTTTTGGCAGTGGCTGATAAATGATTTTTTGAGTCGTGCCGGTGAGCTTGATAATTTCCTCAGCGAACTCCCTGATCGTAATTTCGTTAGGGTTGCCAATGTTCATAGGCAAAACATAATTGCTCATCAACAGACGAAAAATCCCTTCTACTAAATCATCAACATAACAAAACGAACGAGTCTGTGAGCCATCTCCAAAAATAGTAAGATCCTCACCTCGCAAAGCTTGCCCAATAAATGCGGGAAGAACACGACCATCATTGAGTCGCATGCGTGGGCCGTAAGTATTGAAAATCCGAACAATACGTGTGTCTAGCTTATGATAAGTATGATACGCCATCGTCATCGCTTCTTGAAAGCGCTTGGCTTCATCATACACTCCGCGCGGACCCACTGGATTTACGTTTCCATAATATTCCTCGGGTTGCGGATGCACATTTGGATCACCGTAAACTTCTGAAGTTGATGCAATCATTAGCCTTGCCTTTTTTGCACGTGCGAGGCCAAGTAGATTGTGAATACCTAGCGATCCAACTTTTAATGTTTGAATCGGGATTTTTAAATAGTCAATCGGACTGGCGGGAGAGGCGAAGTGTAAAATATAATTCAGTTCGCCAGGAACATGAACGAACTTAGATACATCGTGATTATAGAATTCAAACTCCTTCAGCTTAAACAAATGTTCGATGTTGCGAAGATCACCAGTAATAAGATTGTCCATCGCAATAACTTCAAATCCCTCTTTTATAAAGCGATCGCAAAGATGAGAGCCTAAAAACCCAGCACCTCCCGTAATTAAGATTCGTTGTTTAGCCATAAATAGTTTGTCTGCCAATACTGAAATAGGTGTAACCCAGCTCTTTCATTTGAGGTAGGTCATATAGATTTCTGCCGTCAAAAATTACTTTGCTTTTTAATAATGAAGAAAGCTTTTCAAAATCAGGCGTGCGAAACTCTGGCCATTCTGTGGCAATAAAAATTGCATCAGCTCCAGCTGCAGACTCATATGGTGTTTCGTGATAAGAGATTTTATCACCAATTAATCTTTTTACATTGTTCATCGACTCAGGGTCATGCGCTTTTATAATTGCTCCAGCCTTGACTAGTTCATCGATGTTTACTAATGCTGGTGCTTCGCGGATATCGTCCGTATGCGGCTTGAAAGAAAGCCCCCACATCGCAATGGTTTTTCCTTTTAAGTTATTTTTAAAATGCTTCATCATGCTTGAAATCAATTTTGTTTTTTGAGAAGCATTCACATCCATTACCGCATCCAAAATTTTGAAATCGTAATTAACATCGTCCGATGACTTGGCCAATGCCTGTACATCTTTTGGAAAGCAGCTTCCACCATAGCCGATGCCTGGAAAT
>Ga0207155_1133_pt1 | contig 16973 bp, 16 predicted proteins | sample Alteio_BWMinHeat_26_FD_153515 | JGI IMG/M metagenome (GOLD analysis project Ga0207155, IMG submission 153515) | Enriched cells from forest soil in Barre Woods Harvard Forest LTER site, Petersham, Massachusetts, United States -... | ecosystem: Environmental > Terrestrial > Soil > Temperate forest >... | reverse complement strand
AAACGAGGTAAAAGTAAAAAAGGTAGTAGCCAGCGCTATCAGTAGTATCACCAAACTGATAAGGGTAAAATAGAGCGCAAGCCTGTTCTTTATCTTCATTGCTTATTGGCCTGTTTTAAAATATAACCCATACCGATCACGGTATGTATCAGTTTGCTTTTAAAATCCTTCTCTATCTTTTTGCGGAGATAATTCATATACACGTCGATAAAATTGGTGCCGGTATCAAATCCTATCTCCCAAACCTGTTCGGCAATATATTCGCGCGAAAGTATTTTATTGGGATTGCGCATAAATAGCTCGAGGAGGGTATATTCTTTCGCGGTAAGCGCTATCTGTTTGCCGCCGCGTTCGGCAGTTTTGCTCCAGGTATCCAGTTTCAGATCATCAAAAATAAGCTGGTGCTCATCTTCAGTATTCTTTTTACGACGTAGCAACGCTTCGATACGCGCCAGTAATTCACTGAAGTGAAATGGCTTTACCAAATAATCATCCGCACCTGCTTTAAGTCCCGAAACCTTATCATGTACCTGGTTTAGCGCGGTGAGCATCAGGATAGGAATATCACCGTCCTTTTCGCGTATATGCCGGCAAAGCTCGATACCGCTGGTATCGGGAAGCATCACATCCAGTATCAGTAAGTCGAATTGCCCCTGTTGTAAAATATCTTGCGCACCTGCGCCATCGCCTACGGTTTTGACGCCATAACCGTGTTCTTCCAGGCCCTTGCAAATAAAGGCGGCAACTTTTTGTTCGTCTTCAACTAAACAGATGTGGTTCATGCTGAACAAAGATGGTAATATTCAGCATAAATTTTACACAGGCAGATGTAAGGAACCATTATACTTGTATATGCAAAAACTAACCCCATTCCATGTAGCAGTCCCGGTTTATGACCTGGAAGCTGCCCGCAAATTTTACCGCGAAGTTTTAGGCTGTGCCGAAGGCCGCACAGATGAATTATGGACAGACTTTGATTTGTACGGGCACCAGTTTGTTATACATTACAAACCCAGGCCAGAAGGCGATTTGAAACATCATACCAACCCCGTCGACGGTCACGACGTGCCCGTGCCGCATTTCGGCGTGGTACTGGAATGGGACGAGTGGCATAAGCTTGCCGAACGCCTCAAAAGTTTTGGGATAAAATTTATCATTGAGCCCGGTATCCGGTTTAAAGGCTTACCCGGCGAACAGGCTACCCTATTTTTTGCCGACCCATCGGGCAACGCATTGGAGTTTAAAGCTTTTAAAGATATAGGGCAGTTGTTCGCAAAGTAGAGTCAAGAATCAAGAGCCAAGAAGCAAGACAAAATAAATCCTGGCTCTTGGTTCTTGAATCTTGATTCTGAACTTAAAATATCCTCTGCTGTATCACCACCATCAACTCGGGCCTGAATTTTTCGCTAACCGGTATTTGCTTGCCGGCAATATAAATGTGGTTATCCTGTATCTTTTCCAGTTGTTTGGTGTTTACGATGTATGAATTGTGCACCCGTACAAACGGCAGCGGTAACTGTTCCTGGATATCCTTCAGCCGGCGATATATAAGCAACTGGCCTGTACTGGTTACCAGTCGCGCATATTCCTTTTCGCCTTCAAAATAGAGTATCTCGTCCAACCTTATTTTACTAAGTGTTTTGCCTGATTTTACAAAGAAATATTCTTTCTCGTGAGCAGGTTCCGGTATCGCAACCGGCTCTTTCTTGCCAAAATGCGACTCTATTTTTTGCGTGGAGGTAAGGAAACGCTTCAATGTGATCGGCTTCATCAGGTAATCTATGGTCTGGAAGCTGTAGCTTTCGGCGGCATATTCGGAATAGGCGGTAGTAAAAACGATCTTGGTTTCGGTTGGCAGCAGGCCGGCCAGTTCCATGCCGGTTAACTGCGGCATATTGATGTCGAGGAAGATAAAATCGACCTTGTTCTTCTTCAAAAAAACCATCGCCTCCAGCGCATCGTAACATTTGGCTAATAGCTGCCACTCGGTAGTTTGCCGGATGAGTATCTCCAGCAAATTAACCGCGTTAGGTTCGTCGTCAATAATGATGCAGCTCAGCTTCATGATATAGGCACTTTTAAAAATGCTGTGAAAGTATGACCGCCATTTTTTTCGATATTGAGCTCGAACTTTGTTCCGTAAAGCATGGTCAGCCGCTTTCGTAAATTCTCAATCCCAAAACCATGGCACTCTTCCTTTGACGCTACAGGGTGTACCCGGTTACAAGTTTGGAAAAGTAAAAAGCCCTCCTGTTGTATCAGGGATATTTCAATTTTATTTTCTTTGCTTGATTTGTCTATACCATGCTTAAAAATGTTCTCAACAAAGGTCATCAACAGCATAGGCGGTATGCGCGATTCAGCATTATACTCCTTTACAAAGCTGATATCCGTTTTATGGCGGATGCGAATTTTTTCGAGTGCGATATAATTCTCAATAAAGCTCACTTCGGTTTGCATAGACACCTCATCCTTGGGGCTTTCATCCACAAAATACCGCATAATGTCCGAAAGGCGTTCAATCAGCCCTGCTGTGCGGGGCGCCTCGCGGTAAGCTTCGTAATAAATATTGTTCAAGGTATTGAAGAGAAAATGGGGCTGAACCTGTGACTTCAGCAGGTTCAATTCAGCCTGGCTTTTTTGGAGTAAAATTTCTTCCGCCTGCTGTTTCAGGCCGAAGTAAGCCAGCGCTATGCGGAAAACGAAGCTGAGCATGTAGTTTAAAACGCCTGCTATGATGAAATTGAGCGCCATGCCGGTGTCCATCTTCTCGGGCGGTGCCGTTACAAAATGATTGAACAGGTAAATGAGCAAATAACCGCGACCAAGGCCCCCGCCAACCAGCAGCACCACCACGCAGATGACATACGTAACCTTATGCCCCCTTTCCCATAACTTCGGGAACAGGAGCAAAATATTGCCATAAATCACCAATGTATAGAAGGCCACGCTGGTAGTGCTAAAGATGATTGCGTGTGCCAGGCCCTCTTCGGGTAAAATCGAGAAGAAAATAATAAGGAATACCGCTACCCATATCAACCACTGCAGCCGGACGATTGCAGGTTTGTCCTTCAAAAAATTCATTTTTAAAAATACAAAGGTTTTCGGTTTTGTAAGCGGTCTTTCAACAGCCATGACAAATTATTCAATATATGCCCTCATTATTTCAATGATTGCGCATCAATGATTTGCAATTGCGGTTATTGAATTTGCAGGACAGGTGGTTAAAAACACTTCCGGTGGGGTTGAAATAAATTCCTTTAGTCACAAAATAACCCCAGCTTTAGTCTGCAATTTAATTGCAATACTCCTTGTTTAACCGAATATGAAACTACACCACGTTGCAGAAAAATTAGCGCCCCTGATTGCGGCGATTTTATTGCTGCTGTCCCGCGCAGACCAGGTGACAAAACACATGCATAGGCTTAGTTTAACGGGTGTGGTTTCAGTTTGGGAAACCGGGGATAAACAAAAATAATGTTCACAAATTTTCAAACCATTCACATGAAAACAGCATTTAAAACTATTATCGTACTAGCTATGATTCAGCTTGCTTTTGCCGGGTTGGCAAACGCACAATTAACCGCGCTTCCTGACGGCGGCAACAAACGAGCTTCGGTTAGCGAAGGCATCGGCATTACAAATGTTTCCATAATTTACAGCCGTCCGGCGGTTAAAAAGCGCGACGGCCATATTTGGGGTGGACCTGTTCATGTGGGGTATGCCGATCTGGGATTTGGCAGCTCAAAAGCGGCCCCGTGGCGTGCTGGTGCTAATGAAAATACGATCATCGAGTTCTCAACTAATGTAACAATTGAAGGCCAGCCCTTAGCGGCCGGTAAATACGGTTTTTTTATCGCCTACGATCCAAATGAATGCACCCTGATATTTTCAAAAAACTCAAGCTCGTGGGGCAGCTTTTTCTATAAGCCCGAAGAAGATGCGCTACGCGTAAAAGTAAAACCGGTACCTGCCGATAAAAGCGTTGAATGGCTGAAATATGAGTTTACCGATGAAACGCCGTCGAGCGCTACCGTTGCCTTGCAATGGGAAAAACTGGTTATTCCTTTTAAGGTCGAGGTAGATGTGCCGGGTACTGTAATTGCATCATTCCGCAGGGAACTACGCAGCGAAAAAGGCTTCGCCTGGGAAGCCTGGGACCAGGCAGCACGATACTGCGTTCAAAATAAAACGAACCTTGATGAGGCTTTAATGTGGACCGACACGGCCACCAGCGCAAACTTTGGCGGCGATAAAAGCTTTACCGCATGGAGTACTAAGGCGACGGTGTTAGATGCATTGGGCAAAAGCCAGGAAGCTGCTGACGTAATGAAAAAAGCATATCCCTATGGCAGTATGAACGAACTATATTTCTACGCCCGCAACCTCACCCGCATGAAAAAGGGACAGCAAGCCCTGGAGGCGTTCAAATTTGCGTATGACAAATATCCTAACCAGTTCCTCACCAATGCAGGTATGGCGCGGGGCTATTCTGCGGTAGGCGATTACAAGAAAGCCCTCACCTATGCCCTCAAAGCACAGGCCCAGGTGCCCGACCCGGCCAATAAGAGCATTGTGGATACGATGGTCAAAAAACTGCAGGACGGACAAGATATTAATTGATCAACTAAATCTCAGCACATCTGTTATATGAAATCATTACTAAAATGGGTTGTACCGGGCGCCCTGGTACTCTGTACAGCCCTTACTGCTTTTTGCCAGGAAATTGTCGACCCCGCTGCACAGCCAAAAGTATTTTCGCAGGAAGGTAAATCGGATCTGAGTAACGAGTCGGTAGCCGCCTTTATGCCAAACCAAAAAACGGTTTACATTGCCGATGGTCAAACCATCGTTGTCTCCAAAAAGACGGGTAATAAATGGAGTATGCCGGTTACGGCGCCGTTTTCGGGACAATGGAAGGATTGGGACCCGGCAATGAGTCCTGACGGCAAGCGGTTGATCTTCGTCTCAACCCGCCCGCTGGAGGACATGCCGCAGGATAAAGCCCAAAAGAACGCCCACCTTTGGTATGTAGATCATCTTTCAGGCGACAACTGGTCCAAACCCAAACACTTTGATGCGCCTGTAAATTTAGAAGGATTTAATGACTTTGGACCGTCTGTAAGTGGTTTAGGGAGCGTCTGTTTCTGTTCGCGTAACCGTGACGGCAATAAGGGAATGAGGGGTTATTATATAAAATGGCTGGGCGACCACTACGACAAACCCCAAATGCTGACATTAAATGGCGACAACGAGGTCTTCGACCCCTTCATAGCGCCTGATGAGCATTATATCATTTTTGTTAGCAATGGCGACCTTTACATCAGCTACCGCAAAGGCGATGATTGGTCGCAGGGCCAAAAATTGGGCCCTAATGTGAATAATGGCAAGGGGAACTTCGATCCCTATGTCTCGCCCGACGGTAAAATGCTCTATTATTCGCAGGATAAGGCTCCCGGTATCCTGATGATACCCATAAACCTGCCGCCGGCCTCGAATTAAAATTTTGAGCAATGGATATTATGATATTTACCGGCCTGTTGTTAGTTGGGGGATTGTTGAACTTTATATGGGAGCCCTCCGTCAAAACCGTCCATTGTTTGGCCAAGTGTTACCTGTTACTTGCAATTTATCTTGCCTTTGTTGTTTGGGTATATTATTTCGCCGGCATCAAAAATACTTTCCTGTTAAATGCGCTCGATATTTTACTGCGTTATGGCAGCTACCTGGAGCACCTGGCCTTAGGGTTTTTGGCAGGATATATCCTGGTGGGTGTGCGTAACGCTAAGACGCCTGCCGACCGGTTTGACATACAGGCAATTTTGAATATCACACTTTGGGCCATTTCGGTTTCCATTGGTAACTCCTTTATCGTAGCTACAGTTGGCAAATCGATGAACATGCCCTACATGATTGGATTTTTTAAACAGTCGGGTTATGCAATATGGTTCCTGTACTTCATCATGATTGTCGAATCCACGGGTGCAGCGGGAATTTTGTTGCATTTTAAATTAAAAATGGGCGCCTTGGCCGCTATAGGGCTTGCATTAATTATGCTGGGTGCCATATACACCCATTGGCATAATAACGACCCATTTTCGGATTCTTACGCGGCTGTTAGCCAACTAATCAACCTGGCTATGATCTTATTGCTTTACTATTTAGAAAAACAGGTCAAACCTAAACCAGCCGACACCCAGATATATGTTGTTTAATTGATCAAATTATGAAAAAACCATTGACCATAATCATTGGCTGTTTAATCGGCTTCTCAGTTTTCGCGCAAACGGATACCATCCGTCTGCAGGATAAACGTTTGAATACTTCATACCTAAAACCAGCCTTAAATCAATACCTGGTCTATTTTCAAAATCCGAAGAATAAGCATATCCTCCGTTTTTGGTTTTGGCTGCGCAACGTAGCGGTAGAGAACAGGGACGGGAAAAAGGTCTTCGCTATTACGCAGCATTGGTACGGGAGCGATAGCGCGATCTACCGTTATATCTATTCGTTAAATAATGCCGCGGATTTTGCACCAATATATCATTCGGAAACAATTAATAACAAAACCAAAGCCTACAATTGGAGTTCGGCTAAAATTACGGGAACTGACAGTGTCGCCCAAAATCTGCAAAAAGGGTTCTCGCTCGATTTTAAGCTGCCTAATTTTAACTGGAACCTGGACATTGAGACCTTTGAGATGCTTCCCCTTGCTGCCGGAAAAACTTTCGTTATCAATTTTTACGATGCCGGGCTGGACCCACCCGCTTATGTAGATTATAAAGTTATCGGTAACGAAGTAATCACCACACTAAATAATGATAAAATAGACTGCTGGAAGCTTTTTACTGAAGGTGACAATAAAGGGAATCATTACTCGGAAACTTACTGGATTAGTAAAAAAGAACACGAATTTCTAAAAGAAGAGGATTCATTTAACGGTATGTACCGCTATAAAATAAAAATGTCGTCCGCTGCTCCCGACCTGTTGACCCGGTTCGACAAATAATATTTAATACTGAGATTAAAAGGAAAGTTTATATTTGACTGACCACCAATTATAAACTTTCCTTTTTATGCAGATAACCAGGTGTAATACCGTTGCAGAGTTGAATGAGCTGGCATCTGACCTGCTGCTATACGAAATAAGACAGAATACGCATGCGCTGATATGCGCGGCTACGGGCAATTCGCCGACAGGTATTTACCAGAAATTTGTTGAAAAACAATATTCGGTAATTGTCGAGAATTTAGTTTTCATTAAGCTGGACGAGTGGTATGGCCTGGGTGCCGGTGATGCCGGGTCCTGCGAAAGCTATCTTCATAAAAACCTGCTGACACCTTTGGCAATACCAGCCGAAAGGTATATTTCCTTTGATGGCAAAACCGATAAACCGGAGCAGGAGTTTCAGCGGGTAACCCAATATCTCGCCGAAAACGGCCCGATTAGCATAAGTATTTTGGGTTTGGGAACCAACGGGCATATCGCTTTTAACGAGCCTGCCGATGCCTTGCAACCTCATGCGCATTTGGCTACACTGAGCGAGGCCTCGTTGTCGCATAAAATGGTGACCGGCGCAGGTGTAAAAATCAAAGGCGGTATGACTTTGGGCATGGCAGATATATTGCAATCCAAAAAGATCATATTGCCCGTTTTCGGGAAAAGTAAAAGGGCAATAATGGAGCGGCTGATGGAAGGCAAAATAAGCAGCCAGCTACCGGCTTCCTTTTTATGGCTGCACCCGGATGTGCATTGTTTTTACTGTGAAAATGATAGCTGAAAATGAGCAAAGCGATAGAACAGCACACCTATGACGCCATAGTAATCGGTTCGGGCATTAGCGGCGGATGGGCCGCCAAGGAGTTATGCGACCTGGGTGTGAAAACTCTCGTTTTGGAACGTGGCCGCAACATCGAACACATTAAGGATTATCCCACCATGACAAAAAATCCCTGGGATTTTCCGCACCGCATTGATGAGCCGCTACAGGTTAAAAAGGATAACCCGGTCGTCAGTAAATGTTACGCTTTTGGTGAGGATACCCAGCATTTTTTTGTAAAGGATAAGGAACATCCCTATATACAGGAAAAGCCTTTTGACTGGATACGCGGCTACCAGGTAGGTGGCAAATCCATCATGTGGGGACGTGCCTGCCAGCGCTGGAGCAATTTCGAATTTTCGGCGCCGCAACGTTATGGCTATGCGATTGACTGGCCCATACGTTACGAGGATATTGCTCCCTGGTATTCTCATGTGGAGCAATTCTCGGGTATTTGCGGGGATAAAGATGGCCTGGAAGCTTTGCCAGACGGCGATTACCTGCCGCCATTCGAAATGAGTTGCGTGGAGGAGGAAATTCAGCGTAAAATAAAAGCGCATTATAAAGACCGCTATATGGTGAAAAGCCGTTGGGCACATCTTACCCAACCGAAGGAAATACATTTACAGCAGGGCCGGGGCCGTTGCCAGGCGCGCGATCTATGCGCACGCGGATGTCCATTTGGCGGATATTTCAGCTCTGTTTCATCAACATTGCCCTGGGCCAAAAAGACGGGCAATTTGACCATCAGGCCGTTTTCTGTGGTGCACTCAATAATTTATGACGAAAAGCAGGGTAAGGCGACCGGCGTGCGCGTTATAGATGCAAACACCAAAGAGGCAACGGAATATTATGCCAAAGTGATTTTCCTGAATGCCGCATGCCTCAATACGAATCTTATACTGCTCAATTCGACCTCGGGCCGTTTCCCCAATGGTTTGGGAAATGATAGCGGCTTATTAGGCAAATACATGGCATTTCAAAACTATCGCGCAAGCGTTGGCGGCGTTTATGAAGGATTTGAGGACCGGTATTATTATGGCCGAAATCCGACAAATCCCATAATAGCAAACTACCGCAATTTGCATAAACAGGATACCGATTATTTGGGCGGATTTTTAACTTTTGTTTACTCCGGCCGCGGGCCAAAGTTCAGGGAAGGCGAAGAAGGCATTGGTGATGCATATAAAGATGGCATTACAGAACCGGGCCCATGGTATGCCGGAATGTTTATGCAGGGCGAGACCATTCCGAAAGAAGCTAATCATGTGCGTTTAAGTAAGGACCAAAAGGATCCCTGGGGTATACCGCAGTTAATTACTTCGGTTGGCTATGATGATAACGACGATAAAATGGTGAAGGATTTTTTAGAGCAAAGCGCCCAAATGCTCGAAATGGCCGGGTTAAAAAACATACATAAACATGATACACACCAGGCGCCTGGTTTAGATATTCACGAAATGGGTGGCTGCCGTATGGGGCACGATCCAAAGACCTCACTACTTAACAAATGGAACCAATTGCACCTCTGCAATAATGTATATGTTACCGATGGCGCCTGCATGACAAGCACCGGTAACCAAAGCCCCTCTATTTTATATATGGCGTTTGCAGCACGGGCAGCTAATCACGCCGCAGGTGAATTAAAGAAAGGGAATATTTAGGATTGGTTAACCTGTGACTAATTAGCAGCTCAAAACTTGTGATACGGCTTTTCAAAAAACTCGTCGACCAATTTATTAAAATCATCGCGGTGCTGCTGCAGGGTTGGGTGCCCCGAATTGGGTACCACCCACAAGTAAGCACGGTCAATGGCCTGGTAAATTTTAACAGTGTGCTCAATTGGGATCACATCATGGTCACCACAGATAATGAGCGACGGGCACTTGATTGCTTTTAATGCTGAGAACGGAATGTTAGGCTGATCATAATCCAGCATAAAAATCTTCCAGTCATTTTTCTCTTTTGCAGTGGTGCGGGGTTTGTTTTTGTCCCTGTTATATTGATTTACCATATCATTCCAGGTCGGCGGTGTAAGCGCGGTGGAATCGGGAGTAAGGTTGGCCCCTGTGGAAGCCAGTTTAATTACCTTTTTGGGATGACGCATTGCCAGTACAAGCGCGTCAATACCACCGTCGCTCCAGCCAATTACATAAGCCGAATCAATGTGCATTTTATCCAGTAAAGCTGAAAAATCGTCAGCCATCATTTCAAAACTCAGCGAATCTTTGCTGTCGATGGTTTTTCCATGGGCACGGCTATCCACTGCAATTACCTTGTATTTTTTTGAGAAATAAGGTATCGTTTGCGAGAAGGCATTTATACTTCCGCCATTGCCATGCAACAACAGCAAAGGCTTGCCTTCACCGTAAACCTCCACGTACATTTTTATACCGCGAACGTCTTAATATTTGCCGGCCGGGGGATTATCGCCAAAATGAACCGGTTTTTCCTGGCCTAAAGCGGCAAATATTAATGACTGTAATAGCAGCAGGCTTAAAAGTATTTTTTTCATAAAGGTATAAAGTGTTGAAATATAGGAAATTTGAATTAATTGCTTAAATTAGATTGTCAATTTAAACCCAATTATCATGAAAAAATTATTTTTACTCATCACATTAGTGGGTTGTGCTGTAATGGCTAATGCTCAATCGACAACAGCACCAGCATCTTCACCATCCACCCAATCCAAATTCCACAAGTTTAAGGTCGACTTAACGGTTGGCTATGCTATTCCGCCGTCAACGAGTACCAGTGCAGGCGACAAGATAAAGGCGGGCGCAACATTTGTGCTCGAGCCGCACTACCGTGTAACAGATGCGATCGCGATCGGCCTCAGGATAGAGGGGGCGGCGTTAGCGTATGGTAATACCAGCGGTAGCGGGAGCGGAACCAGTGGCAACGCCAATGTTTCGGCAATCTACTCCTATTGCCCTTCGATTGATTTTTATTTGATGAACGGCGGCTTCAGGCCTTTTATAGGCGGCGGTGCCGGCATCTACAACCAGGGGTCGGTTAGCGTTAGTGGCAGCAGCCAGGGCACAAACAATACCGGCTACGTGAGCCTTGGTTCCAAATTCGGATTTTTCCCGCGAGCAGGTTTTGAAGCCGGGCATTTCAGGATATCAGCCGAATACAACGTACTTGGCAGTGACGCCAACGGCAATAGCTCTAATTATGCAGCGTTCAATATTGGGTTCTTCTTTGGCGGCGGTAAAAGATAAGCTTAGTCCGGGAGTCGGAAAAGACCGAAAGTCCGGAAGAATAGTTTCATAGGAAAAATAAGGCCTCGTGTCGCAACCATGGGGCTTTTTTGTTGCCGTATTTTCTATAAAAATCTTACCTTTCCTCCGCCAATTCAACCTGATTTATACGAATGGATTCTGTGAACAATAAGCCTTCCGGCAATGCGATTGATTACGATGCCATTGTCGTTGGCTCCGGCATAAGCGGGGGCTGGGCAGCGAAAGAATTATGTGAACTTGGATTAAAAACCCTGGTACTTGAACGCGGCCGGAACGTGGAGCACATCAAAGATTACCCTACTGCCAACACCCCACCCTGGGAGTTTAAGCACAGGGGGCGGATGAGCACTTCTTTTTTAAAAGAGAACCCGCTTATCAGCAAAGCAGCCGGTTACGGCGAAGATAATGCGCATTTTTTTGTTAAAGACAAGGACCATCCCTATATACAGGAAAAGCCTTTCGATTGGATAAGGGGTTACCAGGTGGGCGGTAAATCACTTACCTGGGGGCGCGCCTGCCAGCGCTGGAGCCAATTTGAGTTTACTAATCCCGAAAGATTCGGTTATGGTATTGCCTGGCCAATAGGTTATGATGATGTTGCACCATGGTATTCGCACGTTGAAAAATTTATTGGGGTATGCGGTAGCAGAGACGGTATTGAGGCTATGCCTGACGGCGAATTTTTGCCGCCGTTTGACATGAATTGCGTACAGGAAGTGATCAGTAAAAAAATAAGCGAGCATTACCCCGGCCGTCATTTGGTACATGCCCGCTGGGCGCATCTGACAAAACCTGAGCCCATACACTTTGAGCAGGGCCGCGTAAAATGCCAGGCCCGCAATATGTGCATGCGTGGCTGCCCCTTTGGCGGGTATTTTAGCTCGAACAGCTCGACGCTGCCCTGGGCAAAAAAAACGGGTAATTTAACCATTCGCCCTTTTTCGGTAGTACATTCTATTATTTATGATGACAAACTGGGCAAGGCATCCGGCGTGCGGGTTATTGATGCAAATACCAAAGAGGTTATTGAATATAAGTCAAAGATCATCTTCCTCAATGCATCAGCACTAAACAGTAACCTGGTATTGCTGAATTCTACCTCAAGCCGTTTCCCTAACGGTTTGGGTAACGATAACGGGTTGCTGGGTAAATATGTTGCTTTTCAGAATTATCGTGCGTCGGTTGGGGCCGAAATGGACGGCTTCCTGGATAAATATTATTTTGGACGGAACCCGACGGAACTTATCCTTGCCAATTATCGCAACCTGCACACACACGAAACAGGTTATTTCGGGGGCTTCACAACCTTTATGGGGGCATACCGCGATCAGCATGCTACGGATGATAAAATAGAACAAGTGGGGGCCGCTTATAAAGACTCGTTAAGTGAACCTGGCGGCTGGAAATTGTACATGTACATGCAGGGCGAAACCGTGCCCAAAATAACTAATCATGTGCGGCTGAGTAAGGATCAAAAGGATCAGTGGGGCATCCCGCTGCTGATAACCTCCGTTGAGTACGATGATAACGACGAACGGATGGTACAGGATTTCCTGAAAGAAAGTAAGGAGATGCTGGAGAAAGCGGGCTGCAAAAATGTGCAGACTTATGAGAATAAACAGGCTCCGGGATTGGATATACACGAAATGGGCGGCTGCAGGATGGGTAAGGACCCGCAAACATCACTGCTCAATAAATGGAACCAATTGCATCTATGCAAAAATGTGTTTGTGACAGATGGCGCCTGTATGACCAGCACCGGTAATCAAAGCCCATCGATATTATACATGGCATTGACCGCAAGAGCGGCAAATTTTGCGGCTTCCGAAATAAAAAAAGGGAATTTATAGATACATTGATAAACGTATTAGTATAGTTCACTAAACCTGGTAACAATGAAAAAAATTTACAAGAAAGTAATTTGTATGCTGATGGTACTCGCTTTTGCAGGATTATTCAGCAGCGCGCGCGCCCAGGATGACGCCATTGGCCGTAAGGTAGATTCTGTACTTTCTAAAATGACGCTGGCCGAGAAAATAGGCCAGATGAATCAATATAACGGCGATTGGGAAGCTACCGGGCCGGTAACCAAAGATGTGGGCAATAAACTGGACGAGATACGCCAGGGACGCGTGGGTTCGGTATTGAACATCATGGGCTCGGTTCACACCAAAACCTTCCAGGACGCCGCTATGCAATCGCGCCTAAAAATACCTTTATTGTTTGGGCAGGATGTGATACATGGTTACCGGATAACCTTCCCGATACCGTTGGCAGAGGCTTGCAGCTGGGATATGGATGCCATAGAAAAAGCTGAGCGGATTGCGGCAACCGAAGCAGCAGCATCCGGTATAAACTGGACATTTGCACCCATGGTTGACATTGCCCGCGACCCACGCTGGGGCCGTGTGATGGAGGGCGCCGGCGAGGACCCATATCTCGGTTCTCTTATTGCGAGCGCGAGAGTAAGAGGTTTCCAGGGCCGGGGCTTGGGTAGTATTGATGCTGTGATGGCCTGCGCCAAGCACTTTGCAGCGTATGGAGCGGCAATAGGCGGTCGCGATTACAATAGTGTGGATATGAGCCTGCGTAACTTATGGGAGTTTTACTTGCCGCCGTTTAAAGCTGCGGCGGATGCCGGGGTAGCCACTTTTATGAATTCGTTTAACGATCTGAACGGTACACCCGCTACCGGCAGTATTTATCTGCAGCGTGAAGTGCTGAAACGTAAATGGAACTTCACCGGGTTTGTTGTGAGCGACTGGGGTTCCATAGGCGAAATGATAAACCACGGTTATGTAAAGGACAATTATGAAGCGGCACAGGTTGCCATAACCGCAGGCAACGATATGGATATGGAAAGTCGCAGCTATATCAACAACCTGGCAAAACTGGTTGATGATAAAAAAGTGTCGTTTACTTTAATTGATGATGCGGTGAGCCGGATATTGCGAAAGAAATTTGAACTGGGGCTTTTTGCCGACCCCTACAAGTTTATTAATGCCGACAGGGAAAAAACAATGCTAAACCTGCCCGAGAACCAGGAGGCCGCAAGGAAGATGGCATGTAAAAGCATTGTTTTGTTAAAAAACGATCATCAATTGCTGCCGCTTTCAAAAGATCTGAAAAGCATTGCATTGATTGGTCCGTTAGTCAAAGCTAAGAAAGAACTAAAGGGTTTTTGGTCACAGGATATAGACCCAAAGGAGGACATTCCATCAGTATTTGAAGGCTTGCAAAAACAGGCCGGCCAAACAAAATTGCTTTATTCATTAGGATGCGATATTGATGCGCAGTCAAAAGCGGGTTTTGCGGATGCGGTGGCAACTGCCAAACAGGCTGACGTGGTGGTGATGGTGATGGGCGAAGCCCCTGATATGACCGGCGAGGCCAAAAGTAAATCCAATATCCATTTACCCGGGGTACAGGAAGATTTAATTAAAGAAGTAGTGGCGACAGGCAAGCCCGTAGTAGTGCTGCTCATGTCGGGCCGCCCGATGATATTTAACTGGACGGCAGACAATGCGAACGCCATTTTATACACATGGTGGCTGGGCAGCCAGGGCGGCAACGCGATAGCCGATGTGCTTTACGGCAGCTACAACCCATCGGGCAAATTGCCCATCACGTTCCCGCGCTCTGAAGGGCAAATTCCAATTTACTACAACCACTACAATACAGGCAGACCGGCGCAGGGGGATAATGACCTGTTTTATAAATCTGCATACATCGACCTTCCGAATTCACCGCGCTATGCTTTCGGTTATGGATTAAGCTACACCAATTTTCAATATGTGGACGACGAGCCATTTCCCACAACCAGCACTATAAAGGATAAGGAAACCTTGTCTGTATCGTTCACCCTAAAAAATACGGGTAAGTATGCCGGGGAGGAAACGGTGCAGCTATATATCCGCGACGTTGTGTCGCAGCCATTAAGGCCGGTAAAGGAATTAAAAGACTTTAAGAAAGTTTTTCTGCAACCTGGCGAGAGCAGGCGGGTTAGCTTTACTATCAGCCGCGATATGCTTTATTTTTATAATGATAACCTGGAGTACATAACTCAACCCGGCGACTTCCAGGTGATGATTGGCAGCGCATCAGATGATATCAGGCTAAAAAGAACATTTGCGTTGACTAATTAAATTGCCGGCCCGGAGTGCAATTCCTATTATTTATGTTGTTTGTAATATTGTAACATTTGCGTTACAATGCCGCTAAACTAATTCGCTTTAGAACTGGCGCTTATAAAAGTTAATCTTAAATTAATTTATTTCTTTATTTGACATATAAAATTAACTGGTAAAAAACCTAACAATATTTTATATCAAAATAATACCTGTTTAATAATAACCTTCTTCGGGTCTTTCGCGTATAAATACCTAATAGAAACAGATAAGGAAGTTACTTTTTAGCAATAGACTATTACTTAAACAACCAAACCGTAAATCAAACACAATTCAATGGGAACCATAGCTTACCCGCGAAACATATACTCTTATATAAAAAAGGGCCATATCATATCTAATTTTACAAAGAAGATATTCTCAACAAGCACTTATTATAGTAATACATCTTACTACAAAGCTGTTTTGGGCCAGTATGTCAATTACGCCAGTTACTTAGACATTTATAAGGGTACGATCCAATTAAGTTCTCTGCAAACAGATATCAGCGTTCAGCCCGATGTACTGGGCGCCGACGCCCGTAATGTAATTGCAAAACACGGCAAGCCCGAGTTTATCTTCAATGAGAAAGATTTGTCAATTTATGTTTATAAATGGAAGTTCAACGGGCTGAAAACCCGCTGCGAAGTTCACTTATATAAGAATAAGGCATTTTTGGTTAATTATATTTATAACCAATTGGATATAAGCGAAAGGGATTACATCATTAAATCCATCACTCAAAAATACTTAGATAAATACGTGCAGGAGGTGGATTTGGTAAACAGCAAAATCAGTGATAGAAACAACAATGTTTTATTTATTGATGATTACCTGTTGGGGCTGAAGGTTACCTATTTAAGCAACTGCGAATCGGATTGGTATGAAGCAATGACGGCCGACGTAAATACCCGCCGGACAAGACATGATGCCCGCGTAAGGACTGACGAACGAAGATTTTTTAATAAAATATAAAAGAAAATAAGCACTATCAGTGCGAAGCCATCCGCTTATCAGCGGGTGGCTTTTTTTGTTAAAACAATAATTTCTATTTTCAATTGTTAATAAATGTTAAAACTTATATTTATTAGCGGGCAGCAACTGAATTTCATCTCAACTTCAGAATGTGGGCTTAATATTGTTGTTACTGCATATGATAACGACATTGGAAAATAGGCATACAGGTATATCAACAGCCAATGGCATGAGCGAACGGATAGTTTTTAAAAGGGATTGCAAATTAATGGGCAACCGTTTTGAATTGAGCGTGGTATCTGATAGTGAGAAATGGGCTAATGAAAAGATTGATGCAGGAATAAGCGAGATACAAAGGATAGAAAAACTGCTGACTACTTTCAGCGATGACAGTGAGACCAACCAGGTAAATAATAACGCAGGTATTATGCCCGTGCAGGTAAGCCGCGAAACTTTTGATCTGATTAACCGCTCTATTCGTATATCCGAGATAACACAAGGGGCATTTGATATTACTTATGGGTCGATTGATAAGCGCCTGTGGAACTTCGATAAAAATATGACGTCGCTCCCGGATAAGGAGACGGCAAAAAAAATGGTCCGGCTCATCAATTTCAGGAATGTTATACTGGATAAAGAACAGTGCACAGTTTTTTTGAAAGAGGAGGGGATGCGTATTGGTTTTGGAGGAATTGGAAAAGGTTACGCAGCCGAGCGGGCGCGCCAGGTGATGAAAGAAGCAGGTGCAGATAGTGGCGTTGTAAACG
>Ga0207155_1120_pt2 | contig 17101 bp, 17 predicted proteins | sample Alteio_BWMinHeat_26_FD_153515 | JGI IMG/M metagenome (GOLD analysis project Ga0207155, IMG submission 153515) | Enriched cells from forest soil in Barre Woods Harvard Forest LTER site, Petersham, Massachusetts, United States -... | ecosystem: Environmental > Terrestrial > Soil > Temperate forest >... | reverse complement strand
GCACACCAACTCCAGGTTCCATCCGTCACCGCACACACCGCCGGAGCACGACGCAATCCTCTTTTCGCGCGCTCGGCACGCCCGCTCGAGCGCATGCTTGCCCGAGCGCACGCATGCCCCTGCGCACGGACGCCCGAGCACACGCTTGTCCCTGCGCACGGACGCCCGAGCGCACGCATCCCCGCTCTTCGGTGGCAGGTGCGGGCTTTAGCCCGCACATTAACCCGTCGCGCGAAGCGCTTCCGCGCTGCCGCAGGCCCGCCTTTTCCTTCTTCCGCAAAACAAGGACCCTCCGCAGAAAACAAGGGCCGCGATTATCGCGGCCCTTCCCGCCTAGCGGTCGACCAGCACCTGAGCGTGCGCATAGCTCGCACCCTTCACAACCACGCCGCCAAATTTCACAACGACGTACTGCGAAGCGAGGGATCCCGGAACACCGAGTTGGAACACGCGCGGATTCGGATCGCTCAACCAGTGATACTCGATCAGGTCTTCCGTCACGATGTACGCCGGCAACACCGCCGAACCAGAGCCCGGAACGCCCGTATAGCTCAACGTCCAATCTGGAATCAGCGGCAGATCGCCAGCCTGTGTCGAGAGCGTCTTCACCGAGAAACCGGCAGAGACTTCGCGCGAACTCAACACAACGTTGAACTCCTGCTTCATCTCGCGGTCGATCAGATCGAGCAGCACAGGATTGGCATAGATTGCCGTCGGACGCACGCCATAATTGCTCTGCGCCATCAGCTGCGCCACCTGCGTCTTCAGTCCGTCCACGATGCTGGCCGCGGTCCCGATCGTGGTCGTGTTGCCGCCTGCTGCAATCTGCGCTGCCGCACCGTAATACTGTGCGGTCGTCGGTGCCGCCAACGAAGTATCCGTCCCGTTCCACAATGCAACGTCATGCGTGCGCAGAACGCCGTCGATCGTGTCGGTCAGGTCCTTCGCCTGCAGATAGGCGAACTGGCTCTGCTGATTGCCCAGTTCGATATCGAACAGGTTGTAGTTGATCTGTGCCACCAGGGCCTTCAGCGGAACACTGCGTTCCTGCCGAGTCGGCTGCACCAGCGGAGCAACGATGTTGCGCGGATCGACGAACCCGGTCGCCGCGCTCGCAGCCGGAATGGCCGTCTCTTCAAAGAACCGCGAAGGATGCCCCGTCGCCGGAACCTGCTTGATGCGCTGGCCGAATGCACCGCGGCGCCGTACCAGGTCCGTGATCTCCGACTGATACTGCGGAACCTCGATTGCACCCGGCCCCATGAAGTCAGCCGCGGCATGAATGTCATAAAAATTTGCTTGCATCGTTTCCCTTTCGCCCGTCTCCGGGCACTGCTTCGTCCAAAAGAAAAAGGCGCAGCCTTCGCCACGCCTCGCCAAAAATCTCGGGTGCCCCATCCTTGCGCAGCAAGGGTGGGACTGAGAATCTCCGCCTCACGGTCGAAGGCACGGGCTTTAGCCCGTGCAACATCCCTCCCGACAAGCCCCGGAACTACCCGAGCCACCCCGCGCGATGCAGATGACTCTTCACCGCGATCCGCTGCTCAATGCTCAACCCGCTCAGCGCGCCATCGATGGTGCCCGCTTCGATTGACTCAAGCGACGAAATCCCCTGCTTCGCCAGCAGGCTCATCGCCGCAACCGGCAGAGTCTTGCGCCCGGAGCGTCCCGCCTGCAGCGTCGCAATCTGCTGCTGCGCCTCGCTCAGCTTGCGCTCGAGTTCGCGAACCAGCTCAGCGTCGCCGCTTTCCACCTGGGCGACAACGCGCGCCAGATCTCCCGACATCGCATCCTGTCTCGCCTGAAAGCGCTCGACACTCTGCTCCATCATCGCGCTCGCCGCAGCCAGCCGCTCAACCGTCGACGTCAACGCTTCCAGCGCATTCGTCATTTCCTGTTCCATTCGCCACTACCTCCACATGAAAAATGTGTTTCTCTAAGCCGCTCGCACGCCGGCCTTCTTGCCCAGCGCTCGCAGTCGAAACGACGTCTCCCGGTACGCTGCCTTCTCCCGCTGCAGAATCGCGGCCCCGGTAAACGTCGCTTTCGTCAGCGTCCACACGCTCGCCCGCATATCCGCAACGTGCGCATCCGCCAGCTCATACGACATGCCCATCGTTCCGGCATCTTCTTTCGCCATCGCCTGCTGCACTTCAGGAAAGTCGCGCCCATAAATGAATCCGGCAATCACAATCTGATTCCCGCATATGTCCGCTTCTGTAATCACTCCGCACTTGGTGCGCGCATCGTGACCATCCCAGTTCGGCGTGTAGTCGACCGCCATTCCCAGCAACGAAGGCAGCGCCGCCGCCGCCCGCGTCAGAATTACCCGCCGTCCCCTCGCACCCGAAGGCGCCCGGTCGCTGGCAACATCGACCAGCGTCAAAACGCCATCAAATGCAACCCGGTTCGGATGACTCGCCACCTCCGGAAACCTCACCGCCATTGCTCTTAATTCCATTCCACCTCCCACAAAAAATCTGTCAGAGCAGCCCTTCATCTCGCCAAACCAAATTTCGCCAAACCAAATAACGTTGTCATCCTGAGCGCAGCGAAGGACCTTGCGCTTTTCCCGTCCCGCGAAAGACTTCGGATTATTCGCGGAAGAGGACCTGCTTCTCTCTTCGCCCCTCAAAAAGAACCCGTGAAAAACGTTGTCATCCTGACGCCGAGCGAAGCGAGGGGGAAGGACCTCGCGTTTGACTTACCACCGCACCAACAACAAAACCGGGTGCCCCATCCTTGCGCAGCAAGGGTGGGACTGGAGATCTTCGCATCACGGTGGAAGGCACGGGCTTTAGCCCGTGCATAAACAACCCGCGCGGAGCGCCTTCCGCGCTGCCGCAGGCCGCTCTCCCCATCGACTCGCGAATCCATTACGCCACCTTCGGCCCCAGCCCACGCATCCCCCGCACCTCATCCACCGTCAGCACGCCCGCATTCAACAGCATCGTCTGCATCTGCACTTCCTCCAGCTCGTTGCGCGCCTCCAGATCGTTGAACACAAACTCGAACTCGCCCAACCCCAGCTTCTTCGCAAACAAATCCCTGGTGATGTGCTCCGCCACCAGCCTGGCCGTCGGAACCACCGCTGAGCGAAACGCCTCATCCGCCATCTCTCCAGCCGTCGTGCGATTCACATCGTGTTCCAGTCCCAGCATCATCGCGGGCAAGCCAAACGCATTTCCGATCATGCGAATCAGGAACTCCTGCCAGTTCATCCGCAGGTCTTCGTCGTTGCCTTTGCCGAATCGCAGCAGCTCCGGCTTCTGTTCGCACGTCAGCAACGGCACGCGCCCCGTGCCTTCAATCTCGTCCTGCCACCACCGAATCAACCGCTCATGCTGCGTTGGAGTCGCCTCGTTCAACCACAACGCATACTGCACGACAGAATTGCTGGCCAGCCGGCCCGCATACCGGTGCGCGCTCAGGAACTGCGTCACCGTTTCGAACGCAACCTCGAGCGGCCCCAGGCCAAACGGCGTATGTGTCCGCGGATTCATCCGCAGATACATCAGCTCGTCATCGCGCAGCTCCACCATCGCGTCCTTGCCCAGCTTGCCCGTGGTCTGCGCATAGCGCGGCGCATCAGCGCTTCCATCCCACTGCGGATTCACGCGGATCGTTGCCCCATCCACCGGCCACAACTCAAACGGCTGCGCCGGGTCGCCCGTAGCCTCCATCTCCACCGCGCCGAATCCCCCCACCAGCAGGTCCTCGAGCGTCTGTTCAATCAGCGTGCGAAATGAATCCGCAGGGTTCGGCGACTCGAGCGCCCGCCGCAGCACCAGCGCCTGCTGCGTCGTCTCCACCGTTGCAGGAATGCCGCGCTTCACGCGTATCTGCCAATCGAGCCCGGCCACGCGGTCTTTGATCGCGTTGATCGCGCGACGCGGCACAGGAGTCTCCGCAAACTTCCGCAGATTCGCCGGCGTCGGTTTCGGCATCGCCGGGGCACTCGCGCGATACGGCCCCAGCACTGCCGGCAGCGGCGCCGTCTTCCGCTTCGCATCCCCAATTGCGGCGTCGATCCGGGCGTCCATCGTGGCTTCGCCCGCCCCATCACGCCCCGCCCGTATCGCCTGCCAGGCCTTCACCATCTGTCCGGTCAATCCCACGCGTCCTCCCCATCGTTGTCTTCCAAAAATCCGCACGCCAAAAAAGAAAGGGCACAGCTCACGCCATGCCCTTCGTAGCAGTTAGCAGTTAGCAGTTAGCAGGTAGCAGTTAGCTCTGCTATCCGCTACCTGCTACCTGCTATCCGCTACCGCTATCCGCTACCGCTATCCGCTACCGCTACCTGCTACCCACTACCAGCTACCCGCTAAACCCTCAACTCCCGCCGTGCCGTTTCGCCCAGGCGTTCCAGGTCCGCCACGGTAAAAACGCGAATCGCATTCCGCTCCATCGTCTCTACGCCAAACCGGTACTGTGCCATCCGCTCTTCGCGGTCCGCCACGCCATCTTCCGTCCCGCGCAGTCCTGGCAGCGGCTCGACGATCGCCGTCAATTCCAGCGTCGCCTTCTCCACTCTCCGCACGCCCGCGCTCAATTCTTCCTGGCTGAATGCCAGCACCTTCGCCGCTTCCAGGTCGCCTTCCAGCGACACCGCGTGAAACATCCGGATAATCCCGTTCGGCCGATATCCGCAATCAATCCGCAGCGGGTCGCCCTCGCGCGTGTACTGCGAAGCGGCAATGCGCTTCCGCATCATTTCCCACACCCCGGCGCGCTCAAACGCCCCACGCATCTCCGCCACAATCGCCGCCCGTCCCGTGCGCTTCCGCTCGCGAGGCTGCTTCCTCGCCTCCACATACATTGCACTCAGCTGATCCACCCCCGCGAGTACGCTCTCAGCCAGATACGCCTTCGGCTCCGTCAACTGCACTGCGTTCGACAGGCTCTCTTCCAGCACGCGCATTCCTTCCGCGCTCGTGCCCCGTTCCCGCAACTCCAGCTCCAGCGACTCCAGCATCGCGATATCGGCTTCCGCATCCACGCATCGCACGCGCGACCAGTCGCGCGTCAGCCGCACCGTCGCCGTCTCCGGCCGCCCCGCTTCGCGCAGCATCACGCCGATATTCACGAACTCATTCTTCACCGGGTCGGGAACATACCGCACCAGGAAGAACTCGCACTGTCGCCTCTCCGCCATCCGCCCTTCTTCCTCCTCCCCCTCAACTACATCGTCACACCGATCTCATCCCACGCACCGTCTCACACCCCCATTCCCACAACCTCTCCCCATTTCGGCATCGGCCTCCTCGCCGACTCCCGAAACTGCACGATCAGCTCTCTCACCCGGCCCCTGCGCGACAACAGTTTCTCGATCAACTGTTCCATCTCGCTTATATCGCCGCCGTACCATTCCGGCGGAACTTCTTCCGCGATGCGCCACACCGTCTGCGCGTCTATCGTCTCCACGCGTTCCAGCCACGGCGAGAAGCTCTCCCATCCGTCCACATCCTTATATGCGATGTTTCTCGCGTACACCCCGCGCAACGGAGCATCCGGAAAATTCCACCCGCCCGCGTTGAAGCAATATCCATGGTCGATGAACGTCGCCGAGTATCGCCGCTCGCGCGCCTTCCGGCGAAACACCGCCTGCCGCCCGTTTGAATTTCCCGTCCACTTATCGATCACCAGCATCCCGGCAAACTCGTTCAGGTTCCGCACTTCGCTCAACTGGTCCTCCGGCAGATAATCCAGCAGCTGCCCCGGCATCAGCCCCCCGACAAAGCGTGACCCGAACTGCAGCCCCGTAGCGCACTTCACCCGCTCACGCCCCACATCAATCGTCAGCCCCGGAGTATTGTCGATCAGCCAGCCGCTCACCTCTACCACCTCCGACACCGGCACCGACAGTCCCACCGCCTCAGCCAGCCGGCTCGCCAGCATCTCGTTGGCAAGCACCCGCAGATGCTGCGGATTGTTCTTGAACTTCACCACCCAAAGCTCGCCGTCCGACCCAAGCATCAGGTGACTCTGCGCCCCGCCGCGCATCCTGCGAATCTGTTGCACCGCCGTTACCGCCAAAACCCCTCCCTCAAAAAAACGCAGCGAAGGACCCCGCGTCTGCCTTACCACCGCAACAACCAAGAAAAACGCTTTGTCATCCTGAGCCGTAGGCGAAGGACCTCGCGTTTGACTTACCATCGCACCAACCGCAAAACCGGGTGCCCCATCCTTGCGCAGCAAGGGTGGGACTGACGACCTCATGAAGAAAAAGCTTGTCATCCTGAGCCGAAGGCGAAGGACCTTGCGCTTGACTCTCCACCCTCCACTCTAAATCCCAAAAACTACCGCCGCCCCTCGAGCAACTCCGCCCGTACCGACAACGCAATCGTCATCGCCATCACGCAATCATCATGCGCACCCGGCGCGGCCCCCGTCTTCCCGTCGCGATGCCGCACAAAACTCCTGCACTCGCCCAGCAGCCGCGCGCTCTGAAAAATCTCCGGAGCCTCCACCAGCATCGCCCCGAACCGCCCCACCATCAGCGGCCGCGACAGCGACGAAGTCAGCCACCCGGCCAGCCCGTTCGACTCATAAATCTTCGGATAGTGCGCCACACTGTCCAGGTACGCCAGCACGCCGGAACCATGGTTGTTCCGCTCCACCACTACCAGCGCATCGCCATACTCACGCCCCAGCTTCGCCGCCTCTTTCGCAAGCTCCAGCGTGTCCAGCCGCCCCTGCAACTCCGCACACTGCAATCCTGTCGCAAGCTCAATCACCTGCGCCGTCGAATAATCGCCGCGATCTCCGCCGCCCGCCGGATCCACCGCCACCAGATACTTCTTACCTGCCACCGGCGGATACCAGATGTGCAGCTGATTGTTCACGCGCTTCGCCACCGGCTCCCGCACCATCGCCGCCCGCCGCTCAATCGCCTCCAGGTCAAACACGCACGCGCCGCTGGCCAGAAAGCACGCCTCAGCCGACTCCGCATACTCCTGCGCCGCCAGCCCGCGAAAGCTCGCTTTCAACTGCCGCCGGAATCCAATCTGCTCCGGCGTCAACTCGTGCATCATCGCCAGCACGCGCTCCTCGTCGGTCATCTCTTCCTCGCCGACCGCCGCGCCCACGTACGCCTCCTCCCACCACCAGGGAAAGAAGTGCCGCACCATCCCCGCGTGTTCCGCGCCCTGCCACTCTTTGTAAAAACATCCATGCGCGCCCCGCGGAGTGGACTCCAGCACCAGCTCGCCCTGCGGCGCCAGCGCCGCCCGCAAACTCGCCAGCGTCTCCGCCGCGTCCCCCGGCCACCGCGCCACTTCGCTGCAATGCAGGTTCTGCACTGTCAATCCGCGCCCCGCATTCACGTCGCCCGCGCTCTCCACGCGATACTCGCTGTCCAGGTTCTCAAACACCAGTTGCCGCACGTTCGCCCGCGAAGTCCTCAGTGCACCCGTGCGCAACTCCTCCGGCAGGCATTCATAAAAACGATGCACGATCCGGAATATCTCTTCCGCCGCCTCCCGGCTGTGCGCCACCTGCACCGACAGCGTCCCCGGCTGCATCACGGTCTTCAAAAAAAAGCGCCCCGCGATCCAGGTGCTGATGCCCAGCTGTCGTGCCTTCAAAACGATGTTGCTGCTTCCGCGCTGCCGCTCATAGTCCTGCTGCACGCGGTTCGCCACCAAAGGAACAACCCGGCCCTGTCTATCTCTCACCCGCAACAATGCCTTTGTCAGAAACGGCGCCATGCCCGCATCACTGTCATCCATCAAGCGGCCCAGCGCCAGAAGCTCATTCAATTCCACCCACGACATCTCCACCTCGCGTCCCGCAATAAAAAAGGGGCGCATCTCTGCGCCCCGCTTCGCACCACCCGACGGTCCGCTCTCGCGCCGCTTCCTAGTGCGTGGCCCTGAATGTGTAAACACCCGCCGGCGGAATCACGCTCGCCGCACTCGGGTTGCAGAAGTGCAGCGTCAAAGTATTCGCCGCGCTCGCATAGCCGGACATGCTCACATTGCCAAGCGCAGCCGGCGGAGCAATCTGGCTCAGCATGTCCGTCGCCAGCAGCCCGGTCACGTTGACTGTCTGGTCAGAGCAGGATGCCGCCGCAACCGCAGCCGGCGTAACGCTCGGCGAAAAGACCGTGCTTTGCGTAATCGCCGTGCTCGAAGAATTGAACTGCAGCGGAACGCCTAACAGCGCCCCAGTCGATTGCATATCAAGGTAATCGGCTTCCACTCCAGCATTATTTACACCGACAAGTTGCAATCGACCCACCGTCGCAGAGTTGCTTGTACCCTGCAGCCTCGGGACGCCGGCCGCCATTTGCAATTCCACGCTGTTCGGCACGCGAGCTACGGCTGCACCTATCACGAAGAGGGCGCGTCCGCTCTGAATATCAGTCGTGCTACTCGTTGAAAGCAGGGTCGGAGTGATGGTCACAAAATCCGTCGAGCTTGCGGGCAGCTGGAAATGATAATTATTCGCGTTGAACTGCATCGCCGTAGTCGCGGTCACCACAAGATTGCCGCTACTTCCCACAGAAGTGATCGTGCTCCCGGTCCACTTAGGATCGATCCCATCCCCTGAGTGCTGCTGAATCATCAAGGTAGTTGGATTAAGGAAGGTCGAATTGTTTCCATTGTCGGTGGCCTGGAAGCCCTCGCAATAGTTCTTCATCAGCACATTGTTTGCGGCGTAGTACTTGCCGCCGATGTAGTAGCATCCGCCAAAGATCGCCGAGCCCTTGAAGAAATGAGTCTGGTCGGGAACGATAGCCGTCCCTCCGCTGGAGGAGGCATTGGCCTGACCATAGATCGGTGAGTTAAACGTCACCGTACGATTCACGCCCCCGCCCGCACTGACGCCGTTCACAAATCCCGAGATCGAATCCGAGCGCGACAGGTTAAAGCTGGTATCGGTCACGCCATTGATAGTGATAGGCAGTCCGACCACAAAGGGAGTATCCACGGAAAAATTAACGGTCACCACTCCACCACTGCGCGTGATGCTGGAGAGGGCATAGGTTCCACTGCCGGGTGGATTCGTGGCCCCACCAGTGTGGTTGTAACTGGCCTGCGGAGAATCGTGCTTATTGCCGAGAAAGTTGATGTCGCTGATGCCGAAGAGCTGGTTCCAATACACCAGCACATGGCTCGTCGTCCCGGCGCTGGTATCGGCTCCGTTGGCGACTTCCAACCCATGCGCCCGGTTCCCGAACAACCAGGAATCGCTGATCGAAAAATCATCGTTGACGCCGGTTTCGGAGATGCGGATGCCAGAGCGTCCGTGATCATAGGACGAAATGTGATCTATTACCACATTGGCTCCCTGTACCAGGATGCCGTCGGAGCAGGACGTGCCCGTGGTCCCCGGCTGCAGCGTGCCGCTCACGGCCGTCGAGACATTGGCAGCTCCCGCCTGCGCCCAGGTCAGCGTTTCCGTAACTGAGTCCGAAGTATCCGTGTCGAGGTAGAAATCGCCATTGAAAGATGCATCAGCGGCGTTGGTAATCCGAATAATCCCATTCGGCTTATAAGCCGCCTGATAGGTGGCCTTCGCGGTCACCACTCCGTTGCTGCGAGTCAGCGTCACAGCCTCTGTATAGGACTGGAGACATGAGCCTTTTGGGAGGATCTGTTTCACCCAGTCGCCAGCACTGCCTCGCTGCTCGGGTTCAGATCCAGCAATATTGATTTTGGTGACATGGACGTTGCCGGAAGTGATGAGATTAGTCACCCCAACATCGGCTTTCAGAATGGTTCCCGAGGAAGGAGCGCTGCCGTTGTTATAGGAATAGCTCGTCCCCTCAACGGTGGAACCGAAAGGTATGGCAATAGGCGTGGACGCCTCACGGAAAGAAAAATTAGGAAACAGGTATGTCCGGCCCTGCCCATACGTGGTGAAACAAGCATTCAGCGCCGGGGTAATATCGGTCGCGCCGTCCGTCGGCACATTGCAATCTGCGACCACATCCACCACGTCAGAGCGGTTCGCCAGCCCGCCATTCGCCAGCGTCAACTTCCCCGTCAGCGCGCCACCGCTCTTCGGCAGCGCACCGTTGGCCGTCGTCTGCGCCGCAATAGCAGCTGTGTTCGCGGAACTCGCCGTCGTCTGCGCAGCCATAGCAGTTGTGTTCGCGGAACTCGCCGTCGTCTGCGCAGCAATCGCAGCTGTGTTCGCCGAACTGGCCGCCGCCTGCGCACTCGCCGCCGTCGTGCTCGCGCCGGTGGCCGTCGTTTGCGCATTGCTGGCTGCCGTCTGTGCGGCTATCGCGGCCGCGCTCGCCGAATTCGCCGCGCTCTGCGCCGCGCCGATCAAGCTCTGCTGCGAAGTGATCGCTGAATCCACATAGTTCTTTGAAGACGCCTGCATCGGCGCCATCGGATCTCCAATCAGCGTGAGCGGCCCCTGCATCGTGTCTCCGGCCTTCAGCACCAGCCCGCTGGTGGAAGCGATCCCGATCGGAACGGCCCGTGTCACAGGCATCATCTTGCTCCGTATCGCGCTCAGGTTTGTCGTGGTCGTCGCCGGAACCACCCAGTATTCTGTCGTCGTCGGGCCGCCATTCAGGTGCATCACCACCGTGTAGTACACGCCCGCCGGCGCCGCTCCCGCATTAGGCGCAAGCGCAACGTTCAGCGCCCCGTTCGCCCCGACCATCACTGAAGTGTTGCCGCTCGGCACCGCCTGTCCAGCCGCCGTCGTGAACGTCGGCCAGCTGATCAGCACCGTGCCCGACGCAACCGATCCATTCGCCAGGTACACCGTGTCCGCGATGGTCGTCGTCTGCACTGCCAGCGCACACTGCGCGATCAACGCGAACCACATCCCGGCCAGCACGATCCGTATCGCACTCGCGGCCAAACGTCGCCCCCGGCCCATCGCCCCACACTCGGCCGTACCCGCTTCGTGGCGCGCAACGCCCCCGTTCCAAAGCTGCGTCATTTTCTGCATACTCGTCCGCTGCCTCACTTTGTTGGTCCCGTTTTCTGTGTCGTTGCAGCCTGTTGGCGCGTGGTTGCCTGTTGCCGCTTGAACTCGTCGATCAACGTCTGCGCAAAGCCGGACTTCGACCCGCGCTTCTTCTGCGGCATCTCTTTCCCAAGTCCACACTCATCCCATAACCACTTCGTCGCGCGAAAGTCGCCCTTCTTCGCCGTCTCCACCAGTTTGTCGGTAATGTCCGGCCACGCGTCTTTCACTTTCTTTCGCATCACTCGCTTCGCGCCGCCACTTAACTTCGCGCCTTCCACGGGCCCTTCAAACCTGCCCGCCGCATTCCGCTTCCTTGTCTGCTTTGTCGCCACTGTTCGCCCCGGAAAAGTTCGCCCCAGAAAAGCCAATGGGGAAGTGCACATTGCTGTGCCTTCCCCATCGCTCTGCCACCGTCGTTTACTGTCTTTCTTAGAATAACAAATTGCCGTACCTCAGACCGCAATTTGCCGGTGCCATTTAACTACTGTCTTTTCCACACGATCCGAACCATACTTAAACAACGCAGAAAAAATTTACCGCAGACATTCAGGTTTCATCAGTCCCACTTCCAGCAATATCTCCGTCAGCTCGTCCAGGCCCGCGCGATATTGCTTCACCACCGTGTTCTCCGCGACGCCAAGCATCTTCGCCGCTTCGCCCACCGTGTATTCCTGCAGCGCGATCCGTACCAGCACCGCCTGCGCCTTTCCACTCACCTTCTTCAGGCATTTCTCGACGTCGACGATGAAGATCACGGCGTCTTCGAAATTCATCACCCGGTACGAGCTCACCTTGCCCCGCATCGGATCGATTCCCAGCACCGACGGCACACGTCCCGTCTGCAGCGACATCCTCATGAACCGTCGCAGCAAAGCCTCTGTGTATTTCCGGTAGAAGGCCACTTCCTGCCGCACCGGCCGCCCGTTTGTTTCCACCCACTCCGAAACCTGCTCTGAAACCGGCCCCGCCTTCTGTACCGGTTTCGCCAGTGGTCTCCAGCCTTCTCCGTGAACAGCCCTCAGTACCGATGCTGCTGCCCTCATCGTGCACCTCCGGCAACTGCGACCGCGTGCACCGTATGCAGCGTGAGCTGGCGCTGCGGTTTCGCTTTGCGCAGCTCGGACGCCTTCGGAAAGGCTTTCAGCCGCCCATAGCACCGATCGCAGTAGACCCCACGAAGCACTGACGGGCGGAGCCACAACCCTCCACAACCCTCGCAGACTTTCAATTGAACGCGCTCGATCATTTATTGCTCTCCAAAAACAGGGGTAGTTGGTCCCTCTGGGCGGTCGACGGGTTTTCCTTTTCGCCTCAGAGGGTTTTTGTTCGGCCTGTCCCGCGGACTAGATGAGGGTCTGTGCCCTCTTTCTGGCTTTCACCGCGAGTTGACCTCTCTCGCTCTTATTTTTTTCAGAGCGTCAGATAACCATGGATAAACGCTGCTTCGATAAACGCTGCTTCGGATAAACGCTGCTTCCCGGCGTCAGAACACGCCGGCTGCAGAATCCGGGGTGCCGCAGCGAAACGCCTCTCATCTGTTAGGGAACGCCGGCTCTACGTGGTCCGTTGTAGAGAGTGCAGTCGCCGCCCGTTTTTCAGGCGCATTTCGCCTTCCATGCGCTTTGCTCAAGCCCTCCGTTAGGGGATTTTCGATGGATTGAAGTATCCTTGAGATAGCTCACAGCTAAGGAGAGTGTCAACGTAAACTTTTCAACATTGCAACTGTTACACTTAGCTAAGGCATGTTAAAAGAATCCTGCAAGGTACTTGTCAAGTTTCATTGCTAAAAGCTATAGTGTTGCCTACTTTGCCAGCAGGGAGTTACTAGAGTCATGCGTTTCCGCGACTTGCACGAAGCTCTCCGTCTGGAGATCCTCCGCCGCCTCGACCTCGGCCTGCTCACCGGCAGCGAACTCGCCCGCCTCACCGGTTTCCGTCAGGCCCACATCTCCAACTTCCTCCACGCCAAACGTTCCCTCTCGCTCACCGGACTCGACCGCGTCCTCGTCGCCATCAACCTCACCGTCGACGACGTCCTTCCCGGTCATCAGCCCATGGAACTTCCGGCCATCCGTGCCAGTAGCAGCGAGCCCTTCCCAGGCTCTGCTAGCATCCCCGATGGAGGCTCTTTCATGGATACACCCACACTCCCCGCATTCTCCGCCGGCACCCGCCGCAACGAAGACATCGCTCTGGACCTGCTTAAATTCGTCGCCGCCACGACCGGACTCGGGCGCACCGCCCCAGGTTCCACCGGCTTCACCGCGGCCTCTCCCGCTAAGACCGATGACCAGATCGCCCATCTCCTCGACCTGTACGGCCGCTGTCTGAAAACCGTGCAAGGGATGCCGGAAACGGGCCGCTAGTCCGTTGCCCGCAACTCCCCTGAACGTCGCCGTAATAGGGACCGGCAGCTTCGGCCGCAATCATGTCCGCGTCTACCAGGAACTCGCCTCTTCGGGGCAGGCTCGCCTCGTCGCGCTTGTGGACAGCGATACCTCGCGCAACCAGGCTCTCGCCGCTGAGACCGGATGCCGCGCATTCGCGTCCCTCGACGACCTGCTCGCCGCCCGCGCCGCAGGGCAGCTCGATGTTGATGCCGCCTCGGTATGTGTCCCGACGTGGCTTCATCACGCCGTCTCCCGGCAACTCCTCGAAGCCGGCATCGACGTGCTGGTCGAGAAGCCCATCACCGCGACCCTCGACGAGGCCAGCGCTCTGGTCGACCTCGCCGAACGCCGCCGCCGTATCCTGCAGGTCGGCCACCTCGAGCGCTTCAATCCCGCCGTCTCAGCGGTGCGCCCTCTGCTCAACTCGCCGATGTTCTTCGAGGCCCACCGCCTCAGCGTCTTCACCCCGCGCGCTCTCGACGTCGATGTCGTGCTCGATCTCATGATCCACGACCTCGACATCGTCCTTAACTTCACAAAGTCCCCGGTGGTCGATGTCCGCGCGGTCGGCCTTCCCATCCTCACGCCGCGCGTCGACATTGCAAACGTAAGGGTCGAATTCGCCTCTGGCGCCGTCGCCAACTTCACCGCCAGCCGCGTCTCAACCGAGCGTGTTCGCAAGCTCCGCTTTTTCCAGCCGCACCAGTACGTCTCGATCGACTACGCGCGTCAGGACGTGCTGCTGATCGACGTGCCCCACGCCGCTGCGAAGGAACTCGCCACCGTCGCGGTTACAAATCCGCAACCGCATCCATCCGCAGGCCTCGGACTGCGCAAACTCGATGTCAAAACCGGTGAACCCCTGCGCATCGAAATCGAATCCTTCCTGCAGTCCGTCGTCACCCGCCAGCCCCCCGCCGTCTCCGCAGCCGAAGGCCTGACCGCACTGACCCTCGCAACCCAGATCCGCGAAGCGATGGCACAACACCATTCCCGCGCCAACCTCGACCGCTTCACCCTCCCCTAAAAAAGTCTCATTTTGAGCCGAAGCCAAAGGATCGTGGAAACTAAAGATGTCATCGTGAAAAAACGAATGTCATCCTGAGCCGAAGGCGAAGGACCTTGCGCTTCACCTTTGTCTTTCACCAAATACAATCAATCCGTGCGCACCCTCGTCATTCTTCTCCTGATCGTTGTGCTCATTGCAGCAGCGGCCTTTTACCTCCTCGGACCCGTCGGACCCACACAGGAAACCTTCGTCGAAATCCCCCCCGGCATGAGCACGCCGCAAATCGCCACGCTCCTCGAGAAGAATGGAATCATCCGCAGCCGCTACGCGTTCGACCTCTGGCGCCTCGCCAATCGCGGCACGCTGAAGGCCGGCGAATACCGCTTCGATCACAAGTCCCCGCTGCCTGAGGTCTACGCGCGCCTCCGCCGCGGAGACGTCTACACGCGCACGCTCGTCGTCCCCGAAGGCTTCAACATTTTCGACATCGCCCAGGCGGTCGAGACGGCCCAGCTCGGCACCCGCCAGACCTTCCTTGATGCAGCGCGGCAGAACACCTCTCTCATCGCTACCCTCGACCCCGGCGCCACCTCGCTCGAAGGCTATCTCTTCCCCGACACCTATCACTTTCAGCGCAGAGATACTGCGCCCATCATCCTCGCGACCATGGTCAAGCGCTTCCGCCAGGCCGCCGATCAAATCGGCCTCAAGAGCGACTTCCACAAAACCGTCACCCTGGCCTCCCTCGTCGAGCGGGAAACACCCGTCCCATCCGAGCGCCCTCTGATCGCGGGAGTCTTCACAAACCGTTTGGAAAAAAGAATCCCGCTCGCCACAGATCCATCTGTTGTTTATGCGGCCATGCTCGGGGGGAACTATCGTGGCACCATCTACGCCTCCGACCTGGCATCAGATTCGCCCTACAATACCTACCGCCATGTCGGTTTACCACCCGGACCCATCGCAAATCCCGGTATTGCCTCACTCAAAGCCGCGATGGAACCAGCCAAAACTGACTATTTGTACTTCGTCGTGGACCGCGCTAATCCCGGCCACTCAAAGTTCGCCTCCACGCTCGAAGAGCACAACAGAAACGTCGCAGAGTATCGCGCAGGTGCGCGCTAACCCTTTCGGCTGCCTCGGTATACTTAAAGCTTGAAGTTCGATATCAAACGAAGTCTTCTGCCCGTCTTCGCCCTCAGCTCGTTGCTCACTGTCACCGGGTGCGTCAGCCATGTTCGAACCGTTGTTAAACCGCGCCAGATCGGCGTCGTCGAAGAGGCCTCCCTCGATCAGCTCATCGGCCTCATAAACAAGCGCTACGACGCGATTAAGAGCGTCACGGCTACGGTCTACATGCAGGCTTCCGTCGGTGGCGCTCATCCCGATCAGGTCAAGGACTACACCAGTTTCCGCGCCTACATCCTCATCCGTAAGCCGGCGATGCTTCGCGTACTCGGCCTCGTTCCCGTCGTCCAGACGCACATGTTCGATATGGCTAGCGACGGCACTACCTTCAAGCTTTTTGTCCCGCCAAGGAACAAAGCGATCACCGGGCCCGACGCAGTCACGACGCCCTCAGTAAATGCGCTGGAAAACATGCGTCCCAATTTGTTTCTTGAAGCGATGCTGGTTCGCGGCGTCGATCACGACGAATTCGCCTTCATGACAGCGGACACTCGTATCCAGACCGATCCGCAAAGCAAACAATTGATCGAGGTGCCGGACTACAACCTCAACGTCGTCATGGCCAGCCCGCGACCAAATCGGGGCATCCCGGAGCGCGTGATCCACATCGACCGCAGCGACCTCAACCCTTACCAGCAGGACTTCTACAACCCCAAGGGTGTCGTTGAGACGATGGTCACCTACGGCGCCTATCAGGATTTCGCAGGCGTTCGCTTTCCTTCTGTGATCCGCATTACGAGACCTCTCGACAAATACGAGATCACCATCACCGTTGAGAAGCTCAGCATCAACCAGTCCCTCACCGACGACCAGTTCGATCTCAAAATCCCAGAGGGTACTGTCGTCCAGACGCTGAAATAACCTCAGTCATGCAGCAGCAGCCGCGCATCCTCGGGCTCGACGTCGGCGACCGCCGCATCGGCATCGCTATTTCCGACGCTTTCGCGCTCAGCGCGCAACCGCTGCTCACACTGAACCGCAGCAACCGCCGGAACGACCTTCGCATGATCGACCGTCTTGTGCGCAAGCACGCTGTCACAGAGTTCGTCGTCGGTCACCCGCTGTACATGTCCGGAGATATCAGTCCGCAGGCCGCGAAGACCGAAGCTTTTGCAGCAATCCTGCGCGAAGAATTTGAACTGCCCGTCCACCTGATCGATGAGCGCCTCACCACAACCGAAGCACATCGTCATCTGGACACCGCCGGCTACGCTTCCCGCCGCAAAGCGGTGATCGATCAGGTTGCTGCCGTTCTCATTCTGCAATTGTTTCTCGACACGCGCGCGAACCAGCGATTACAACCTTAGTCAACCGGGACTGTTCGGCGGTCGGTCCCTTCGCCCGCCGTTACAATCGCTTCCTCATGGACCACGACCCGGTTGCGGCCCGCATGCTTCGCCCGGTACAGCGCAAGATCTGCGGCCTCCAGCAGTGAGCGCTCGTTGAGGTCGGCGTCGCCTTCGTGCGTCGCCACACCAATGCTCACCGTCACCCCGGTCGCAGTCTCCCTCCCACGCGGATACATCTGCAGGTTTGCAATTTCTTCGCGGATGCGATCTGCCAGCTCAGTCGC
>Ga0207155_1132_pt1 | contig 17222 bp, 16 predicted proteins | sample Alteio_BWMinHeat_26_FD_153515 | JGI IMG/M metagenome (GOLD analysis project Ga0207155, IMG submission 153515) | Enriched cells from forest soil in Barre Woods Harvard Forest LTER site, Petersham, Massachusetts, United States -... | ecosystem: Environmental > Terrestrial > Soil > Temperate forest >... | reverse complement strand
AAATGCCGAGATTAATCCCGATATAAAAAAGCGTGAACCCAGAGTCACGTCCTGCGGAGCCGGGTTTGTAGAGCGCGCCTAATAAACTGGAAATATTCGGCTTAAATAATCCATTACCAACGATAATGGTGGCGAGTGAAAGATAAAACCCATTTGACCAAACGGCTAAAAGTGCATAACCCAAACTGAGAAAAATGCCGCCCCAGACGATGGAAGTTTTAAATCCCAATAATCTATCGGCAACCAGTCCGCCTAGCATAGGCGCAATGTATGCTAACGCTGTGAATGTGCCGGAAATGGTATAACCCCTATCATCTGAAAATCCAAATGATTGCGTCATGTATAAAACTAACATGCCTTGCACGACATAAAAGCCGTAACGCTCCCACATCTCAGTCAAAAATAAAAATGGCAGTGCTTTAGGATGTTCGCGATATAATTGGATCATCGTAATTCCTCAGAAAATAAACCGCTATGTTTTAATAACGCATCTATTTTAGGTTCGCGACCTCGAAATTTCACAAATAATTCCATCGGATGGTAGACACCACCTTGCGATAAAATGTTTTTTACAAATGAACGCCCTGTGATTTGATCGAATACACCTTTTTCTTCGAACAATGAAAATGCGTCACTCGATAAAACTTCTGCCCACTTATAGCTATAATAGCCAGCCGCATAACCTCCAGCAAAAATATGCGAAAAACTATGTTGAAAGCGATTGAATTTAGCGACCGGAACAACCGAAACTTTTTTTCGCACTTCGTCTAATACAGCCTGGACTTGCGGACCTTTGGTGGGATCGTATTCCAAATGTAATTTAAAATCGAACAAAGAAAATTCTAATTGCCGCAACATTTGCATAGCGGATTGAAAATTTTTCGCCGCAATTAATTTGTTAAATAAAGCTTGCGGTAGTGGCTCACCCGTTGTTTCATGTGCGGAAATCAAATTGAGCGTTTCTTTATCCCAACACCAAAATTCAAAAAATTGGCTGGGAAATTCCACCGCATCCCATGGCACACCATTAATTCCCGCTAGCGGTGCATATTCCACCTCAGTGAGTAAATGATGTAAACAATGACCAAATTCGTGAAACACAGTTTGTACATCATCATGTGTTAATGTCGCAGGTTTATCACCTAACGGACGTGTGAAGTTGCAGGTGAGAAAAGCGACAGGAAGTTGCATGCTGCCATCAGACATTTTATGTCGGATACGGCATTCATCCATCCATGCGCCATCACGCTTATGGGGACGTGCATAAAGATCAGTATAAAAATAGCCGCGTAATTTATCTTCAGAATCATAAATTTCGAAGAATTGCACATGTGGATGCCAAGTATCTACGCCAGAACGTTCAACAATTTTAACACCCAATAATCGACTCATGACAGTAAACATCCCGCTTAAAACTTTATCGGCAGGAAAATAAGCGCGTATTTCTTCTTGTGATAACGCATATTTTTTTAAACGAAGTTTTTCACTATAAAAGGCAATATCCCATGCTTCTAAATGCTCTATGCCATCGATTGATTTTGCGAATTCAGCCAGTTCTTGCATTTCTTTTATAGCAAATGATGTTGAGCGATCGACTAAATCATTTAAAAAGTTTATTACTCGTTTGGGTGTATCTGCCATTTTGGTGGCAAGCGAATATTCAGCAAAATTAGCAAAGCCAACTATGTTAGCTAACTCGTGCCGAGTTTTAACAATTTCTTCCATCAGGTTGGTATTGTCCCAGCGTCCTGCATGTGGACCTTGATCCGAAGCGCGTGTGGTATGTGCTTCATACATCAACCAGCGTAACTCACGGTTGTCTAAATATTTCATCACAGATGAATAGCACGGATAATCCAGCGTAAACGTCCATCCTGTTTGATTATGTTGCTGCGCAGTTTGTTCAGCTAATTTTAATGTTTGCTCTGGCAAACCTTTTAATGCCGCAACATCAGTAACATTGATGGACCAGGCGTGCGTTGCATCCAAAATATTTTCACTGAACTGCGTCGTGAGCTTACTTAATTTTTGTTGCAAATCTGAAAAGCGTGCTTTTGCCTCTGGCGATAAACTGACACCTGCAAGACGAAAATCACGTAGTTCATTGAAAATAACTTTTTGTTGTGCTGTATCTAATTTCTTATAGGCAGGACTTTCTGAGACAGACTTGATAGCTTGATAAAACGTTTCATTTTGCATCATCTCGGTGTGATATTCGGTCAATAAAGGTAAACATGCATTATAAGCTGCGCGTAATTCTTCCGATTCCATGACTGCATGCAGATGCGAAATAGGCGACCACATTTTGCTGAGTTGTATATCCATTTCTTCTAATGGTGCAATCAACGTATCCCAGCTTGCCTGTTGGCTGGTCGCTAATAATTCATTTAAGCGTGCTCGGTTTTGAGCGATTAATTGTTTGACAGTGGGTTCAATATGTTCGGGTGAAATAATGCTGAAATTTGGAAGTTGGCCTTGATTTAATAAAGAATTTTCCATGTTATTTGCGTCTCTTTTTTTGTGTATCTTAGCGTAACATAGGCTAGAAAATGTGTCATTCATAAAGTATAACAATAAAATCAATAGCAATTTATGTGTCTTAAATGAACAAAAAGATGGATTTTATTCTTAATTGTGACAAAATGGTTTTCTTATTTAGAGTACAACGAGGCTAAGCTTTTATGGCAGAACGGTTAATATCGGCACCATTAACTATCCAGCGAAATAATCCTGATAGTTTAACTTTACAGACGATTCAACAAATTGGAATAAATTATACCGTGCGGTTTTCGCGTAACACACAAAGCACCCTGCTTAGAATGAGAAATTGTCTTTTTCATCATAATCATCATCATGCTTTAGCACTTAGGCACTGCCCTGAAGATCTATCAGCGAAACAGAAATGGGATTATTTATTGAATATCTACAAGCAGTTACCGAATGCCAATGGTTATCTTGCCCGAGAGATTGAGTATCTCTTTGCACGAGCATTTAATTTAAGGATTGAGGGAATTATTGCTGCTGGGCGAATCTATGTAGTACCAATTGGAACTATTATTCGTAAATTCCAAGACGCGATTCAGAATACGTATCCAACAATAAGACCATCCAGGATGACAGCAGCTCCAGCTGCATAAATTTTAGCTAAAAATATACATGACTAAAGCAACAGTCATGTATATTTACCCACCGCTGACTGGCATTTAACAAGACTTATGCCACTGGCTTTGTATCTCTTCGCAAGGCTATAATCGTCCCTCCAATTAATATTATGATTTCAGCATGAAGAAAACCACCTACGACATTAAAACACTACAAGGCATGATTGCCGCGCTGCAGGCATTTTGGGCGGAACAAGGCTGTGTCATCGTCCAGCCATTTGATATGGAAGTGGGTGCTGGCACCTTTCATCCAGCGACTTTTTTACGTTCAATTGGCCCTGAGCCGTGGCGAGCTGCTTATGTGCAGCCAAGTCGTCGCCCGACCGATGGACGTTACGGTGAAAATCCGAATCGCGTGCAACATTATTATCAATTCCAAGTGGTGCTGAAACCGTCGCCCGATAATATTCAAGAACTTTATCTCGATTCATTGCGTGCCTTAGGTATTGATCCATTAGTTGATGATATTCGTTTTGTTGAAGACAACTGGGAAGCACCGACACTGGGCGCCTGGGGTTTAGGCTGGGAAGTTTGGTTAAATGGAATGGAAGTAACGCAGTTTACTTATTTTCAACAAGTCGGTGGCTTAGAATGCAAACCAGTGATGGGTGAAATCACTTACGGTTTAGAGCGTTTAGCGATGCCACTGCAGTTAGTTGATAACATCTATGATTTAGCCTGGTGTAAAACACCGGACGGCATTGTGACTTATGGCGATGTGTTTCATCAAAATGAAGTTGAAATGTCGAAATATAATTTTGAATTTGCGAATACTGCCGAATTATTTAAACATTTTCATACTTACGAACAAGAAAGTTTGCGATTAATTGAGGCGGGATTGCCATTACCAGCGTATGAAATGGCGATGAAGGCATCACATACATTTAATTTGCTGGATGCACGCCGTGCGATTTCTGTCACGGAACGTCAGCAATATATTTTAAAAATTCGCCGTTTATCAAAAGCCGTGGCTGAAAGTTATTTTGCCGCGCGTGAAGCGTTAGGTTTTCCTTTGTTGCAGGATAAGAAACATGCGTAACGATTTCCTTGTCGAACTCCAAACCGCGGAGTTGCCCCCAAAAGCATTACACCGCTTAGCTAGCCGTTTTTTAACGGAAATTAACAATGGGTTGAGCAAATTAGATTTATCTTTTGGTGATGCACAATTTTTTGCGACACCACGTCGTCTTGCCGTGTACATAAAAAAATTAGCTGATAAACAAGCTGATTCACTGGTCGATCGAAAAGGTCCAGCGCTTGAAGCTGCCTTTGATAAAGAAGGTAAACCTACGCCTGCATGCAGTGGATTTGCGCGTTCTTGTGGGGTGACGCCAGAAGAATTAATTACCATTAAAACAGATCAAGGTGCATGGGTCGGATTTTCTCAAAAAATCGCTGGCAAAACCGTACAAGAATTATTACCAACAGTCGTGCAGCAAGCATTAGCGTTATTACCTATCCCAAAAAGAATGCGTTGGGGCAGCGGCACAGCAGAGTTCGTGCGTCCAGTTTATTCTGTGATGATGTTATACGGTGATGATGTGATTGATGCGGAAATTTTAGGTTGTCGCACCGGACGTCAAACACGGGGACATCGTTTTCACAGTAAAGGAATGGTTTCGATTACTAAACCTGCGCGCTATGTTAAGGCGCTAGAAAATAAATATGTCATGGTAGATTTTGAAAAACGCAAAGAAGTGATTCGTGCCGAAGCAATTGCAGTTGCGAAAAAAACACTAGGGAACTTTGCAGAAGTTAACATCCAAGAAGATTTGTTAGATGAAGTCACCGGCTTGGTTGAATGGCCGGTTGCGATTTGCGGAAATTTTGATGCGGCATTTTTGTCAGTGCCGCAAGAAGCATTAATTTCAGCGATGCAAGATCATCAGCGCTATTTCCCAGTAACAGATCATACGGGAAAACTTTTGCCACATTTTATCGCGATCAGCAACATTGAAAGCCGTGATCCTCTGCGCGTCATTGCCGGCAATGAACGTGTCTTGCGTGCACGATTGTCTGATGCCGCTTTCTTTTTCGAAACAGATAAAAAATATCGATTAGATGAACACGTCGAAAAATTAAAACACATAGTTTTTCAAGCGAAACTGGGTACCTTGTTTGATAAGACGCAACGCATCTCTGCACTTGCTGCATCAATTGCGAAAAACATTTCAGCTGATGTGAATTTAGCAGAACGCGCAGGATTGTTAGCAAAAACAGATTTGACTACGGAAATGGTTGGCGAATTTCCTGAGTTACAAGGCATCATGGGATATTATTATGCGTTGAATGATGGCGAGAATGAAACTGTTGCCGCCGCGTTGAATGAGCAATATATGCCGCGCTTTTCAGGGGATAAACTTCCTGCAACACTAATCGGCTCATCTTTAGCGATAGCTGATCGGCTCGATACATTAGTCGGTGTGTTTGGCATTAACCAACCACCAACGGGTGAAAAAGATCCATTTGCATTACGCCGAGCTGCATTAGGCGTATTGCGTATTTTAATCGAAAAAGAATTTAATTTAGATTTGCGGGAATTGTTGCAAATTGCAAAACAATCCTACGGGGATAAATTAGAGAATCGCGAAGTCGTGCAGCAAGTATTAACCTTTATGTTGGAACGATTAAAACCTTGGTATCAAGATCAGGGGATTACTCCAGATGTATTTGCATCCGTCGCAGCTCTGAATCTGACAGCGCCCTACGATATTCACCGTCGTATTTACGCTGTGCAAGAATTTAAAAAAATGGCGGAAGCCGAATCACTTAGCGTTGCAAATAAGCGTGTCAGTAATATTTTAGCAAAAGCTAATGGTTCACTGGCGGCACATACGATTAATCAAGATTTATTTGAGCACAACGCTGAGCGTGTGTTGGCTGAAAAAATCGCTGAAAAACGCCGGGTAATCTTATCATTTTCACAGCACGGCAATTACGCTAAAATTTTGGAAGAGCTAGCCTCCCTGCGTCAACCTGTAGATGATTTTTTTGAACACGTGATGGTCATGGCAGAAGATAAACCGCGCCGCGAAAATCGTTTATTGTTACTCAAAGAATTACGCGAATTATTTTTACATGTTGCAGATATAGCGCTACTACAATGACTAAAGTAATCATTATTGATCGAGACGGTGTCATCAATTTTGACACGAAAGGGTATATAAAATCACCCGATGAATGGTCAGCCATTCCTGGCAGCTTAGAAGCAATTGCGCAATTTAATCGTTCTGGTTACCAAGTTTTTATTGCGACCAATCAATCAGGAATAGGCCGCGGTTTTTATGATGTGGCTGCACTTGACACGATTCACGAAAAACTCATGAATGAATTGGCCGCAGTTGGCGGACATGTGGAAGAAATATTTTTCTGTCCACATCATCCAAACGATGACTGTGGGTGTAGAAAACCGAAGCCTGGTTTATTCCATAGTATTCAAAAAAAATATCAAGTCGATTTAACCGAAACATTTTTCATCGGTGACTCATGGTCTGATGTGCAAGCTGCAGTGCATGCAAATTGCCAACCTGTTTTAGTTTTAACAGGGAATGGACAAAGAACGTTAGCTGAACATCCGGAATTGAAACATATTCTAAATTTTGCAAATTTAGCAGCAGCCGCTGATTATATTTGCCATCAACGGCAAGAAAAAAAATAATAGAATTAACAGAGGTAAGCATGGCAAAAAAATCTTTTCTTCACACCGTCAATTTATTTATCCGCTCATTGATTTTTTCAACGTATGCCATCGTGTCTGTCATTTTGTATAGTTTCGTTTGCATATTGGCTACGCCACTGCCGTTTCGCATTCGATATACCATTGTTTCCTCATGGACGTGGTCGGTGATTAGCGTGTTAAAAATCGTGTGCCGAGTGAATTATCATATTGAAGGGATGGAAAATCTTAAAAAAGTAAAAAACGGTATTATTTTTAGTAAGCATCAATCGACGTGGGAAACATTTTTTTTAGCGAGTCATTTTCATCAAGCGGCCATTATTGTTAAGCGCGAATTACTCTGGGTGCCATTTTTTGGCTGGGGTTTAGCAACAGTTGATCCAATTGCGCTAAATCGAAAAAAAGGCTCCACAGCGATGGAACAATTAGTCAAAGAAGGGAAAAAATGTTTGGCAGAGGGCCGTTGGATTTTAATTTTTCCTGAAGGAACGAGAATTGCATCTGGGAAAATCGGTAATTATCGAATCGGCGGAGCACGTTTAGCCGTTGCGACGGGTTATCCAGTGATTCCTATTGCACATAATGCGGGACGTTATTGGTCGAAGAGAAGCTTTATTAAAAAACCAGGGACAGTTAAAGTCGTGATTGGTCCACCTATTGAAACAAAAGACTCCACACCAGAACAGGTGTTGAAGAAAAGTAAGAGCTGGATTGAGAGTACGATGTTGAGGATTGATCCGGAGTCTTACGTTCACACGAAGTAATTTGCTAAGAAAAAAGCGTGATAGCTCAGTCATCGCTGCGTAACCCCGTCAATGACGGTGGTAATCTGTGTATTTTTGAAAGCGATTTATCGCCGCGCGCTAGTACGCCTTCACGCTATAACAGTTCTATAGTCTATCTTACGACTTAACCACAGGCGCTTTCGGCGAAATCATTCCTTTCAATGCTGAAAATGGAATCTCAACCTCTTGCGCCCCCATCAGAATAAGGCGCTACTTGATATTCATCAAACGTAATTAAAATACCATCCGGTTCAATATTCCACGTTTGATAATTTTTAGCATCCGGTGCAGTACCATTCGCAATCATGAATTTGTCATGCAATGTTTTGTTCAGTGAATCACTAGTATATTTCGCAAATACATTTAAATAACGTGCACTTGGTTTGAAGATATCATTCAGTGACAATACTTTGTTTTGGCTCAAGCTGAAATTTAAAATACGGTAAGTGTGATAAGGATGTGCACGACCGCCTTGCATTCCTTCCACGCTCAAGCGCACGCTGATGATAGGTTGTTTGCTAGAATTGATCACATCAATATCGTAATCAATGTTAAGTGTATTGTGTTGCATTTCTTTAGGAAGTGTTTTCATGTGCACTGCATCTTCTTTCACAAACTTGGTAAAACGATCGGTTTCTTGTTTTACCATGTCCGCCATCACTTGGTTAAAATTGATAGCTGCTGGTGTCAATGTGCCACCCGTAATTTGCGGATAATTTGTTTTGACGGTGTACTGTAAGTCTGGGTTATTGGTGTGCTGAATCGTTGGAACTAATTTTAGTGTGCTGGTGAGATAGACAGCTTCATTTTCATCGTTTGTTGCTTCAAGCACAGGTGTTGCAGTTGTGGTGGCAACTGTCGCTTCCGGTGTTGCTGAAGTCGCAGTATTCGTCGTGTCAGCAAAACTGGTGTTTGCCATGAGAACCGCAGTAGCAAGAGCAGAGACTAATTTTTTCATAACCAACCTTTTCAGATTAAATCAACAGTGATTGGACAAAAATATAACAGAAGTGGTTTGCTTAGGTCAACTGTTGTGATCATGGGTTAACTCTTGCCAATCCATCTCTTGCATAACAAGCACCCTGATAAGTCGATGAAACAATGACATTGTTTTTATTGGCAACAAACGATGTCGTGCACCGGTACATGCTATAGTCGGATCTCATATTAGGTTGCGGTAGAGCGATACCGATTGTTTTTCCCGCGTGATTAACCACCATCACATAGTTTTGGGTTGGCGGATAAGCTGCTGTTGGTTGCCAAGTTTCCGTCATAAAAACATAAGTGGTTTGATCAGGAGTGACGATTTTTTCTAACGGTTTACCCCATTGGCGAATTAACATATTCGCATCTGCACCATCCCAACTATGAATTGTGGCGCTATAGTTGGACGCGGCACAGGCAAACAATAAAGCCGATATAATCAGAATGGCAAGCAAGCGCATTTGTGATACCCTTGTTTTCCAATATCATAGCACAAAGTGAACCAATGAGATTTGCCTTTTGTCTTTTTAAATATTTTCCATTTGGCGGTCTACAACGAGATTTTCTGCGTATCGCAACTGAATGTGCGCAGCGCGGCCACCAAGTCGACGTTTATACCCAGCAATGGGAAGGTGAAAAACCTTCTACCATTTCGGTTCATCTTATTCCTGCCATCGGTTGGCAAAACCATATTCGCAATAAAAATTATATTATCCAATTAAAAACGCTGTTGGCTGAACAGCATTATGATTTGGTGGTGGGTTTTAATAAAATGCCTGGGCTTGATGTTTATTTCGCGGCTGACACTTGTTTTCAAGCAAAAGTTAATGCTCAACATGGGCCTTGGTATAAACTAACGCCGCGTTACCGGTATTATGTTGCAGCTGAGAAAATGGTGTTTGCGCAACATGCGAAAACTAAATTATTACTCATTTCACCTAAACAACAGGCGGAATTTGAGCATTATTATCAAACAGAGTCAGATCGCTTCTATTTGTTGCCGCCTGGTATCAGCAAGGATCGAATTGCACCAGGCAATGCTGCAGAAATTCGTCTGACAACGCGCGCTGAATTAAATTTATCGGCACAACAATTATTATTATTGTGCGTAGGTTCAGGATTTAAGACAAAAGGTTTAGATCGCGTTTTAATTGGTATAGCCAAGTTGCCGCGTGAAATCAAACAGCGGGTAAAATTAATTATTATTGGCGAAGATCGGGTGCTGCCATTTCGCCGGCAAGCAAAACGCTTGGGAATTTTGCAGCAAATTGAATTTCTCGGCGGTCGTAATGATGTGCCACGATTTTTATTGGCGGCGGATGTGTTGCTACATCCAGCCTATAATGAAAATACTGGCACAGTGTTACTTGAAGCGGCTGTTTCAGGATTGCCAGTGTTGACGACAGATGTTTGTGGTTATGCGGATTACATTAAAACCGCACAAGTCGGTATTGTGTTGCCCTCGCCATTTCAACAAGCACGATTTAATCAAGCGCTAGCTGATATGTTATTATCTAGCGAAGATCGTAAGCACTGGCAGCAAAACGGTCTAGCTTTTGCTAATCAAGCCGATATTTACAGCATGGCAAAACATGCTGCCGATATAATTGAGTCATTAGCACCATGATGCAGATAAACCCAGAATTTACCGCTTATTTTGCTGATCAAACTGCACTGTTTGATCAAGTGATGGCATTGCGTGGGAAAGTTTACCGCGAGCTTGAAAATCGACGCACTCAGCGCATCATCTTAGGCAATAACGCTTATTTTATCAAACAGCACTTTGGTGTTGGCTGGAAGGAAATTGTTAAAAATTTACTACAATTACGCTTGCCCGTGCTTAGCGCAAAAAATGAATGGCAGGCGATTCAGAAATTGAAGCTATTAAATATCCCAACGCAAACAATAGTGGGTTATGGATGCCGCGGTCTGAATCCAGCCAGTCGCCAATCATTTTTAATTACGCAGGAATTACCCAAGCATATTAGTTTGGAAGACTTTTGTGTCTCATGGCGTAGTCAACCACCGAGTTTTCGGCTTAAACAAAGACTAATCCGAGAAGTAGCGCGTATTGCACGCTTGTTACATGAGCATGGCGTGAATCATAGAGATTTTTATATTTGCCATTTTTTATTAGATTTGAATGACTATTCTCATGATAATATAACAATTTATTTGATTGATTTGCATCGTGCACAGCTCCGTCAGCAAACGCCAGCGCGATGGATTATTAAAGATTTGGCAGGGTTATATTTTTCAAGCAAAGATATTGGTTTAACGCGGCGTGATGTGCTGCGATTTATGAAAGAATATCGCAATACATCATTAAGCTCGATCTTAAACAAGGAAACGTATTTTTTGGCAGAAGGTGAAAGAACGTGGCGATCAGTTATATCGAAAACATGCAAGATAATACTCCGAGAGAAATAACCTGGAAAGCTCTCCGCCATGCGGATAGTTCACTCGCTGTGCCATTTAAATTAGTTTTAAATGAGCATGAAACCCCAGTATATTGCGAAGAAATTGTGCGTATTGTTCCCGGCAAACGACTAGTTGTTTTTGGAACTTGGGGTGAGCGCCAAGTAGTGGTTAAATTATTCTATGAGCGTCAAAAAGCCAGAATACATGCCAAACGAGAAATAACAGGTGTCGAGGCATTGGCAGCTGTGAGTATTCCCACGCCGAAACTACTTTTCAAAGGCGAAGCTAGAAATAAGCAATTACAAATTTTACTATTCGAAAGAATTTTCGATGCAAAAAATCTCGAAGATATATGGCAGCAGCGGCATGAGCGAAAAAATATAAAAACACTGTTTGATGCAGTAATTGTTGAGTTGGCAACGCAGCATGTACTGGGTATTACGCAACACGATTTGCATTTTAAAAATTTTTTGGTAAAGGGAAAGAAAATTTATACATTAGATGGCAGCAGCATAGAAAGTTGCGAGCAAATTCTGGATAAAAAAGCGAGTCTAGATAATTTAGCTTTGTTTTTTGCACAACTCGGAGTTGGAACTGAGAAATTGCAAAAAAGATTATTTGAAAAATATGCTTCGTCACGTGGATGGATAGTAAAAAAAGCAGACGTTGAATATTTATCAGCAGCGATTAAAAAATGGAATGAGCAGCGCTGGGAGCGTTATAGTAAAAAAGTCATGCGTAATTGCACTGCGTTTGCAAGAAAGAATACATCGCGCGCTCTCATTATGTATGATAGAAGTTATTATAGCCCTGCATTGCAAAATTTGTTGGCTCATCCCGATGCGATATTTTTAGATCCTCAAACTGAAATGTTAAAATCAGGAAAATCATCGACAGTTGTAAAAGTGTTGATTGATAACCAGTATTTCGTGATCAAACGCTACAATATAAAGAGCTTTTGGCATGGTTTGCGGAGATGCTTACGTTCGACACGCGCAGCATCATCATGGCGTTTGGCGAACTTATTGAGATTATTTGGAATTTCGACAGCAAAACCAATTGCATTCATTGAAAATCGTTTTCTCGGCTTGCGTGGAAAATCTTATTTCATGATGGAATATGTTGAGGGAAAAAATTTAGGCGAGTATTTTTCAAATTACAAAATCGGTGAAGAGAGTTTTATTAAGGTTGCTAGGCGTGTAGTTAGACTATTAAAAAATCTCGCTAAGTTATACATAAGCCATGGTGATCTGAAGATGACAAATATTTTGGTTCATAATGAGAAACCGGTGTTGATTGATTTAGATGGAACAATTGAGCACAAAGGTAAAGGTGAAACGAAGCGCGGATTTAAACGTGAAGTGAAGCGTTTCATGGAAAATTGGACAGCAATGCCTTCAGTTCGTGCCTTATTTGAAAAATTATTCTAGCGGGAGATTGATATGCAGCTGCGTAACAAAAATATTTTTCGCCAGCAATGTTATGTGAATGGAAAATGGATCGATGCTGATAATAAAAAAACTTTTCCTGTTGAAAATCCATTTGATCAAAGCATTTTAGGCACAGTTCCAGAATGTGGTGCGAGTGAAACGCAGCGCGCAATCGACGCAGCACAAACGGCATTTGAACAATGGCGCATGCTAACCGCGAAACAACGATCAGAGATTATGTGGCGCTGGGCTGCGTTAATCGATGAAAATAAAGATGATTTAGCCACGCTAATGACATTGGAACAGGGCAAGCCAATTACCGAAGCGCGCGGTGAAATTGATTATTCCAATTCGTTTGTGAAGTGGTTTGCTGAAGAAGGTCGCAGAGTGTATGGCGATATTATTCCCGCGGTAAAACCAAATCAACATTTGCTCGTGATCAAACAGCCATTGGGAGTTGTCGGTGCAATCACGCCGTGGAATTTTCCAACTGCGATGATCACCCGAAAATGCGCGCCAGCAATTGCTGTCGGTTGCACTGTTGTGATTAAACCAGCAGAAGATACCCCATTTTCGGCATTAGCATTAGCAGTGTTGGCCGAGCAAGCCGGATTTCCGCCTGGCGTAATTAATGTTGTCACTGGGATACCAGAAAAAATTGGTGGGGAATTAACATCAAATCCGCTGGTCAAAAAGATTTCTTTTACCGGTTCAACGGCTGTTGGTAAATTATTAATGCAGCAATCGGCGAGTACAGTAAAGAAAATTTCACTTGAATTGGGTGGCAACGCACCTTTTATTGTTTTTGATGATGCTGATTTAGATGCTGCGGTTCAAGGTGCAATGGCTTCTAAATTTCGCAACACAGGACAAACTTGTGTGTGTGCAAATCGAATTTTTGTGCAAGACAAAGTATATGACACCTTCGCTGAAAAATTATCAGTCGCAGTTAAAAAATTAAAACTGGGCAATGGCTTGAATGCTGACTCACAGCAAGGACCGTTAATCAACCAAGATGCGTTAAAGAAAGTTGAAATGCATATCGCTGATGCTACAAAGAAAGGCGCTAAGATTTTTTGCGGTGGAAAAGTTTCGTCACAAGGAAAATTATTTTTCGAGCCAACTATTTTGACTGATGTGACAACCAAAATGCTAATTTCAAAAGAAGAAACATTTGGTCCTGTTGCACCATTATTTCGTTTCAATGCCGACGAAGAAGCAGTGCGTATGGCGAATGACACAGAATTTGGTCTGGCTTCATATTTTTATAGTCGCGATATTCATCGTGTTTGGCGGATCGCTGAAGCACTTGAATATGGAATGGTAGGCGTTAATGCAGGAATTATTTCGACAGAGGTTGCCCCGTTCGGTGGCGTCAAAGAATCTGGCATGGGTCGTGAAGGATCAAAATATGGTGTGGATGATTACGTCGAAATAAAATATATCTGTATGGAGTGATGGATTTTACAAAAGGAGATTGTGATGAAACGCTTAATCAGTATTGTATTATGTAATTTATTATTGACCGCATGCGCAACCAATTATCATTATCAAAGTGAAAATAAACCGCAGCAATGGGTGGGCCAAAATATTGCTGCAGTACAAAAAAAATGGGGTTTAGCAGATCAAGTGTTCCATACTCGTAGTGGCACGACTTATTGGGTCTACTCATCAACCTCAGGCGCAAATTTCTTTGATTCAACCACCAATAATTTTGCAATGGCGGAAACAGGTTATGACTATCCACTGCGTGGACAATTTGGTTTGCAATGCCAAGCCATATTTAAAACAGATAAAAATAATGTGGTAATAGCAACGTCGCATTCTGGAAGCAATTGCGGTGGCGAATTTGCGCCTGGCAAGGCGAATTGATGAGTAGTAATGGTAACGCTCAGATATATTGACCGTATTTCGTCATTGCGAGCGCGAGCGAAGCAACCCAGGCTGTATTGTCCCTTTAAAAGAATTAAATCGGTGAAGTTGTATGCTTTTTTTCTTCTTAAAAAGTGGCAATAAAGCCTGGGTTGCTTCGCTCGCGCTCGCAATGACGGAGCCCTAGGTTACTAGAAATGAGAGCTTCGGTCCGGGTTCGGGTCTGTTGACAACTTCTGGAAATTGTCAACAGATCCTAACGTTAATCGTCAGCTTAACGTCTTCGCTTTCGTGTAATTTGCGTTATCTCGGTTGATTGAGCTTGAGTGCTCGCAATAGCTTTGAAGAGCAGGTGAGCTCCAGCGTTGGTTATTGCTTGTTGAGTCTGTACAGTCCGAGTGTGTGCAGCAACTTGCTGCTCAATTAACGACTGTTCTCTTGCTTTTGCTGCTTGCTTGTATGTAAAAGGTGTCTTTAGTTCCGCAACTCTATCAACAACTTTATCTGCTTCATCCATAATTTTTTGTAGTTGATCTACAGTGCTTTGGGGCATAGTTGGGACATCAAATTTTGATTCTTGATGTAGTTCTTGCGCAGAGCTATCAACAGCAGAACCCGGGCAAACTAAAACTAATGTTGCAAGAGAGCTTTCTGGTAATGGTGCATAATGCCTATCAATATGTTTGCCAACGATCTGTGCATCGGCGCAAGCTCTTTCGAATTTATCTAGATAAACCTTTGCTGCATCTTTTAATTCACTGCCACAAAGAAGAGTAAACAATCGCATTGCTGATTGATAGTAAGTTTCAGCGATTTTCATATCCTTTTTATATTCTTCGTCACTACTTCCTAAATGCATGTTCTGATAATTGGCTTCCCATTTTTGTGTCGTGGCAATATAAAGTAAAGAATTTAATCCAGCTAGTCTAAGAGCATTTTTCTTGCTATCAATATTGTCACCTAATGTTTGTCTCTGTGAAAAAATGTCTCCTAAGTCGAGTTTTAATAAAATAATTTCCACAATGACTTCGCCAAATGCCGTGGCGCGTTGTTGGTAATCTTTAATTTTAAAAGCTTGCTGGATTTTATTATAGAATGTATCAAATTCTGTTAAAGACACAGATGAGACTTTCTCTTCTTGGCTTACAGAAGCTGCTACGGAAGATGTTGTTATAGAGCTTGTAGTGGATGCAGTACTTGCATGTGTCGACTGTAAACTTGCTTGATAGCCTAGCATCGAGTTGCTTCCAATTCTTATTAAAATCATCTTCTTGCTGCAGAATAATCGATAACGGTACATTTCGAGAATCATCTTGTTCACGTGATTGAGCATATTGTTTTGCAAGAGTAACGTGCTCGGAACAAATTAATTGAGCTGATTTGAAATCCTGATAGTTAACTGGAGTAATTGGTATATTGTTCCATTTCAGTTTTAAAACAGTGGTGTATACCATATGTAATTCAATTAGAGCTGGAATGCTATTTTTCGCTAATGTTAAAAAGATGATGAATAAATTAATTTTTGTTAGAGTCATGTCGAATTCAGCTGCTTTTTTAATATTATCCGGATTTCGAATATGTTCATTACATACAGCTAACATGGCCAACATAAATTGTTTGGATAGGCCTATAAATTGTTCCTCTTCTTGCTGGGAAGTTGGTTGATTTGAAAGCATAACTGTAACCCTCGATTGTGCATTTTATGATCGAGAAATTATAAATGGATGAGCTTAAGAGATTATTAAGAGCGCATACCCACATCCGTGCTCTCAAATATTTTATCTGCTGACGCTGCTACAAACCCGGTATAGAGCTCACCATTCGGCAATGCGTAACGTTTCGCAAATTCATAATAACATGAGGGAATTTTCACTTTTCCTTCAGCAAATGAGACGTCAACTTCCTCAGCCATCGTGCTAGACTGCTCTAAAAAGTCTCTAGATGTTCCTTTGATCAAGCCCCCTGAAGCATTTAATTTAAAGCCATTCTTTTGCAATAATTCATTAACATGGCAAATTTCAGTTAACCTATTGAAAGCATTGATATTAACAGTAAAATGATTAGCGCAGAAACCAAAAGCATACAGCCAAGCAGCATATTCTGATTCAGCTAAGAGGTCTTGATAGACTTTGTGGCTCAGTGGTTGCCAAAACGTTCCATGTGTTAGAAATTTTTCTGATCTTAAGGCATCAGACGGAATTTTATCAACGCACGATTTCACTACAGTTTGTAATTCCGGACTAAATTTTTCAGTTAACAATTCACTAATAAAGATTTTCGGTGCCTCAGGGTTTTTATGTTCATAATGTTTGGCAAATAATTTTTTCACAGGAAATTCATAGGTGCCTTTTTCTTCGTAACCGTAAGCAAGGAAAAACTTCGCTAATTGATCAACGTTGATACGCGGGTCATTAAAAGTTCGAAATGCCACGTGATCATTGATAATGCGTTCGCCTTGTTGTTCAAATAAATCATGCACTTTTAGCGCATGCGGATTGCGATTGACATAATCATTCCAGAGAGAAGAAAACAATGCTTGATAGCTCATATTTTTCCTTTAAATAAGTTCCGCTAATATTTCCAGTGGATGTTTTAAATGTTTATTGGCAAAACGCTTTACCTGGCTGCGGCAAGAATATCCCGTGCTTAAAATGGTGGCTTCTGCATGCGAATGTTCATAAATATGACGTTGCCAATCTAAATTAAATAATGCATGTGAGTTAGCAAAATGCTCTAACTCATGGCCGTATGATCCAGCCATTCCACAACAACCCGCCGTTAATGACACCAAGTTTAAGCCAAAATGAGCGAAAATGGTATGCCATTGTTTATCCGTTTCTGTTTGAGTTGTTTTCTCCGTGCAGTGGCTGAGAAGAAAATATTTTTTATCCGT
>Ga0207155_1131_pt1 | contig 17231 bp, 14 predicted proteins | sample Alteio_BWMinHeat_26_FD_153515 | JGI IMG/M metagenome (GOLD analysis project Ga0207155, IMG submission 153515) | Enriched cells from forest soil in Barre Woods Harvard Forest LTER site, Petersham, Massachusetts, United States -... | ecosystem: Environmental > Terrestrial > Soil > Temperate forest >... | reverse complement strand
AAACTAGCGCTCCGGCACCCGATCGCCTATCACCGCGTCCTCGCGAGCGTCGGCGGTGGCGCCAGCGCAGGTCTATTCCTGAGCCAATGCTGGTACTTGACCCTAAGGACGACGGACCGGGATCTGTGGTGGTCGAGGACGCAGGCGGAATGGGAGAGAGAGACCGGGTTGTCGCGGCGGGAACAGGAGACAGCCAGGAAGAAGCTAAGGGCGCGCGGACTTCTCGAAGAAAAAAAGGCCGGCGTGCCCGCCAAGTTATACTTTCGGCTGAATCTCAAGATCCTCGCGCAACTAATTCAGCAATCTGCCAAGCCCGCGCACCAGGAAGGCGAGAGCGCCATTCCAGGATGGCGTATTCCGTCGCACAAGAATGGGCTGATCAGCCTATTCGACTGAGGAGTAAGCGAACAGATCGTGCAAAGGTACTTGACCAGCGAGGACGCGATCGGATTAGTATTTCAGTATTATAGGCTGTTTCAGCGCCTGCTGAAAGCATGTCATATAGTGAAATCAGCTTGACGAGTCTCACTAAATGGGCTATCTTCAACATATGCTGAAAGTGCCACAATCAATGAAAGAACTGGAGCGCCGTGCCGCAGGCGCCCTCGGCGCACTGTTCGAGCAGGTCCCGGCCATCAAGCTTGAGGACATCAAATTCGAGCCATCGGGCTCCGAACGTGGCATCGATATCCTCGCGCGCATCAACGTATCCGACCGCCCTCATGTGCTTGTCTGCGAGGTGAAGGCCAGCGGTCAGCCACGCCATGTGCGGATGGCCCTGCTCGAGTTGCGCAATTACGTCGCGCATCATGAGAGCGAAATGACGCCAATCTTCATCGCGCCGTATCTCTCACCGGAGGCGCAGGCGCTGTGCCGTGCGCACCAGGTCGGATTTCTCGACCTCGAAGGCAATGCACGCCTCGTTTTCGACGGCGTCTTCATCGAGCGGATGGTGCCACACATGCCTTCCGCCGAGCGGCGCGAGCTCAAGTCGCTGTTCAAGCCAAAATCCGCGCAAGTGCTGCGCGCCATGCTCCGAGATCCCGGCCGTCCCTGGCGTGTCGTCGGGCTTGCGGAGATTGCCGGTGTAAGTCTTGGCCATGTCAGCAACGTCCGCTCAGGCTTGCTGGATCGGGAGTGGGGCCAAGTGTCGGACAAGGGTCTGTTCATTTCTGAACCTGACGCGTTGCTCAATGCGTGGCGGGATGCATACGAACCTCCTGCCGGCAAGCGCATGAGTTTTTATGCGACCCTGCACGGCAGCGCGTTTGAAGAGGCCGCGCGTCAAGCTCTTCATGCCGGACCCACGAACGGACAGGCCGTCTTTGCATCGTTCTCGGCGGCGCACTGGCTGGCGCCTTATGGACGTACCGGCATGCAGTATTTCTACGCCGACGATGTCGGTTTGGATCGGTTGAAGGTTGGCTTAAGACTATCCTCGGCCACTAAAGGAGAGAACGTCGTAGTCACTATGCCGAAAGACCATGGGCTGTTCCACGATATTGTCGAACCAGCGCCCGGGGCTGTCTGCACGAGTCCGATCCAGACCTACCTTGATCTGACGGCGGCTGGCGAGCGCGGGCGGGAAGCGGCTGAACATCTGCGACGGGAGAAGCTGTCATGGCCGAAGTGACTCCGCATGAGCCGCAGTCGGCGGCCGACTACGACGATCGCACAACCGCGGCGGTGAAGAGCGTGCTGATCGAGATAGGGCAAATCCTGGGCAGCTTCAAAGGCAAGTTTGCCGTTGTCGGCGGCGCCGTTCCCTGGCTGCTGCTCAACAATGAAGAGATGCCGCATGTCGGCTCGCTCGACGTGGATCTCGGCCTCGATGCAGCAGCGCTGGGCGATGGCGAATACGCCATCCTGGTCGAAGCCCTGAGAGGGCAAGGCTATCAACAGCGAGCAGGGCTTAGACGCTTTCAACTCGTCCGTCGGGTGCCCGGGAAGGACGGTGGCGCCCCCATCGATGTCATCGTCGATTTCCTCATGCCGCGCGATGCCGAAATCGTCAAGAACAACCCACCGCTCGTCAACGACTTCGCCGTGCAGAAGGCGGACGGTGCCGATCTGGCGCTGCACTTCTATCAGCTAGTCGCGATTGACGGACCGATGCCTGAAGGCGGCACTAACCGAATCGAAATCGCGGTCTGCTCTATTCCCGCTCTGCTCGCCATGAAAGGCCATGCTTTGAACGGCCGTCATAAGCAGAAGGACGCTTACGACATCTACTATTGCATCCGGAACTATCCGGACGGAATCGCGGCCCTGGCGGAAGCATGCCGGCCGATTCTGGGCCATCCCAGCGGTGAAGAGGGCTACCGTTACATTGCCGGGAAGTTCGATACGGTGGAGGGCTATGGGCCGACCTGCGTCCGCCGCTTCGTCGCGGATACCAAAATCCTGGGCGATCGCACCTCCGACCAGTGGCAGCAGGACGCCTTTGGACAGGTTGAGGAATGGCTGCGCGCGCTTGGACTGAGGTAGAAAGCCCTGAACACGCATGCAGGTTTCGTCCATCCTCAACGCGCTGATGAAGACCAAGGTCAGGACTAACGGCGTCTTAGTAGTCTAGTTCATAAATTCGCTAACGTATTATGAAGCTATGGGGAGAGCGGTACAAGTGGGCTGACTGCGGACCTTACATAGAAGTTCATCAAGGTCTCGGCGAGTGAACTTCCACTGGAACGGCTGGGCAATAGACTCCCAATAGTACTGGAAGTCGAAGAGCCGGTTAGCGACGGAAGCAAGGTCGGGAAAATCGTTGGGTGTAAGCACCTTACGTTGAACGATCGAGAAGTAGATTTCGATTTGATTGAGCCAGGTAGCGTGAATTGGAGCATGGACCAACACCAAGCGACGATGTTTGCCCTGCAGCCGTTCGACGGCGCGCTGTCCGCGATGAACGGAGCAGTTGTCGACGATCCAGAAGACGCGTCGGGCATCACTGTAAGGTGGCCGGGTCATGACTTGGTCGACCAAAGAGTCAAACGGTGCAATCCCGTTTTTGGGTTCGCATCGACCGAATATCCGGCAGTTGTGAACGTCCAAAGCGGCCAAATATGCCCAGGCACCGCAGCGCTCATACTCGTGTTCGACGCGCATGGGCGAACCAGCACGACATGGCTTGGTAGGATGCTTCCGAGCCCTTGCATGGATACTAGTTTTCTCGTCGGCGGAAATGACGAACTCATCACTCCTGAGTGGTTTACCGTCCCACTTCCGTTGGTAGAGATCGAGAATGCGCGCGGCTTTGAAGGCGAAGTTGGGATCGCGTGGGAACACCCAACTTCGATATTGCCAGGGCCGGATAGCGTCCTGGTTCAGCCAACGCCACAGGGTGCTGCCGCTGATACTTGCGACCAGGCCAGATTGGCGTCCGCGTCATCTACACCAAAGTTGGTATTCTGGCCTCCAGTTCCGATGCCACCATATTGCGTCATCCCACCTGGGAACGCCAACCTGCAAGAAGTCATCGAGCAGTCGTTATAATCGGGATCCCGGGGGCCGTTTCTCGCATTGGGGTTGTTGGTCTCATGGATTTTCTCTAGCGTCAGCTTGCTTTCTATTATGCCGAAAAAGTCGCCGATTGAGCCCCCAAGTTTGCTTCCATCAATCTTGTTGTTGACCTCGGTATCGAGCGAGCCCACTTTGCTATCAATCTGTTTTAACAACTTGCCATATCCTTTGTCGGTTGCTTTGAAACCGAACTGTTTGAGCAACGAGGCAGCATTATCATTGGCTTCCTTCACAAAGTAAACATGGGTGCTCTTAACTTGGCCTTTCTTTTTGCCCTCGGTATAGACTTCATATTCCACAACCATACGCCATAATCCAAGTGGATCAACGGAGTTCAAAGGGTTATTGACAACATAAAGGTACCGATTCCAAGTTTGTGGATTGGTACCATTTGCGCTCAGCATGGTTGGATCGGGACTCGAGAAACGGCCCTGGAAGTAAGACAGGTATCGGGCTTTGAAATAGTCGAGCCCTGCCTCAGAGTCGCGCTCTTTTGAGGTGAAGAACGCGTAGCGGCTCGCGGCAACCGGCCCAGAATCAGCAATTGTCAAAGAACAGGGCTGCTCAAAAACAGCGACTAAAAGCAGCTAAAAGAAAAAGCACGCCAGGTTCCAGCTTATGACTTTTGGGCCTCTTCAATCAAGGGGTGTGGGATGCGTTGGGGGGCGTAGAGCGGGGGTGTCAGCCCTTTTCTGACGCTTGTCCGATGGCCTGTTTGAGGTCCTCGATTTCAACGTGGGTGTAGATCTCGGTCGTATTGAGGCTCTTGTGTCCGAGCAACTGCTGGACGTGGCGAAGGCTCGCTCCGCCTCTGAGTAGGTGCAGGCGCCTTCAGCTTGGGACAATCAGGCGCCAGGGGTTGCTTGAAGGTTGGCAGCGATTTTGAACACCCATCCCTCTTGTTCTTCGGTATCGGGAACCGGGCGTCCTCGGGCTTCCGCGATCAGTTTGAATGCCGACTCGGGCGTGGTTCCTAGAGCCACTAGAACGGCTGCGCCAATCATTGTTGACCGGCCGATCCCGTTGCGACAGTGAATGACCACTCGCTTGCCAGCAGACACAGCCTGGGCAACGGCCCGAATGAGTGATGCCGCACTCGCCCCAGATGACGGCGTGTGCCGATCGGCGATGGGGAAAGAAAGATATTCCAGATCATTGTCCCGGCAGAGGGCGGGCTCGGATGATAGACCTAGTTCGGTGACCTCACACCCCTCCAGCAGCGAGACCACTGTATCGACCCCCGACCTTTTCAACGATTTGATTTCGTCTTCAAGCCAGTCGCCACCGCGAGGCCGAGCCATCACGCCCAGCCCTCCGTTTACAAAATTGCTAATCCAATAAACCGTCGCTTCCATTCGCGAGCCAACCATAGCGGCTCTTAGGCATGCATGCAAGTCACCTCACACTGAAGGCGCGAGCTTTCCCTTTTTCGAGCAACGGGTCTGGCCGCTGATCACATCGCGGGTCAAGCCTCTCCGGGTGTTAGACCCCTGCGTCGGCTCGGGCATTATGCTGCTGGGCGCCGCTGTCATTGACTCCTTCCCTTGGAGGCCTGGAAAGGGTGGACAATCGTCCAGTAACTGTCTACTAATCAGATGTGGCGAGAGACACAGTGGCACGGTCGGTTGACACTTCGTCCTCTGATGCGGGCGTTTGGCGCTAGGCTTCGGTGGTGTGCGGATCATGGTTTTTGTCATTCGATTGCTTCTCCTTGTTGATTATGGCCGGCTTCACGGGAACAATCTGAGGAAGATCCCGGTCGGGCTGCGGCCACGTGTGTGGGTTCCAGAGAGAGGAGTAGGGGCAGTTGACTTCGGCTATACCCCAGAAGAAGTTGGACCTTCGCGGAAGATAGGTAGGTACTTTGGGCAAATGTTCACCAGCAAGGTAGAGCTGGTTTGAATGCTTCGGTTGGGACCGGGCCAGTCTGCTGACCCGTCTGCTGATCCATTGGTCTAGCTCAAACCAGTTGTTCGCGTTTACAAATCGGTGTTGGTGATGGAACCGACGATAGAAATCGCACAGTTGTTTCATCCGCCAGGATAAGGTCGATTCCGATTCCAGGATCGCCACGATATCAGCTCTCGCCTGGGCGAGGACGCTTTTGGCCACGGAGATCTGCACCTCTTGATCTCGTACCGCGATCCGGTAGCCAAAGACCTCGTTGCCGCCTTCACGTCGTATGTCGTGCGTTCGCGCACTTGGACTCGTCCCCAGCGCCATCCAGGTGCGCCCTCTGCGCAAGAACCGAAACCTGCCGGCACCCGCTAGTTTGCGTGACCGTTTTGTACTCTCCTGTTCCAAGAACCCGTAGTGACCGTTTAGCTCGTGGTCAGACGGTAATCCCGCTATCGTCTCAATTACTCGAGCTGGTACACGGGCGCGGGCGCCTTCCACGTAGTATGTGGAGAAAAGCTCCTCCGAGTCTCCTATACGGATTCCCAGGAGCCGACAGCCCTCTTCGAAAAGCGGTCCCGTCGGGCGCTCTAGCGTACCCTGAGCGAGGTGGTAATAGCCGTGCTTGTCGTTCGAAAATCTGTAGAACTGGGCTAGTATGTCGAGGTCGTCATAGTTGTAACGCCATAAATGATGGCATCGATGATGCATTGGAGCTAGGACTAAATCATACGAGAAGGCATTGATTACCGGCTCAAGGTACACAGCATTGTTCGATCGTATTGGGAAATACCGCTTCGCGAGCTGGGCCGCGTAGTCGACCACGACATCATGGCTGACGAAATGATCGACGCTGCCTCTATACCATATGAGCTGTGCTTGCAGCCTTGCGAGTCTTCTCTCTACTTGGGTCAAATCCACGACTAGCGAAAAAGCAAATGACATGCCGCACCAATATGATCACTCAGGTGCTCTAAGGCCGCTCTCTCTTAGACGATGATATCCACCATATTTCGCAAGCATTACGGCAACTACTTATGAGCTAGACATGCAGGCGCATTTTTCCATTGATTCAAACCCCCTTCAGGCGTATTGATATCCTGGGAACCTTAGGTCGGAGAGACCTGACTTGGGGTTCTGACGCGCGCCGGCCCAGTTGAGTTTTACTGGCGCGCATCATCAAGCGTTCTTTGAAGTTCAGTCGCTTGAGGATAGTCCAGCTACGCGGGATTGGCGCGGAAGCCAACCGCGACGGAGGACCTGACCCGTCTTCCTTCAGACCGCGTGGCCAAGGACATGGGAGAGCCGGAGTTGCGATTAAAGTCGCCCGTCCGGTTCGGGGAGCGGGTTTACCAGGCTACCCCTTTCTGGGCCGAGCCTGCCCTTTTGGGTAAGGCTGGCTTACTGGGGTTTGTGAGGTAAAGTCGACTCCATCAATAGCCAAGCTAGTGCGCCTGGATAGGACTGATGGCATCGCACAGACACCGTGCCCCGGGGCTGTGGTCTCGGCTGACGCCGAGATCGAATACCGGGAAGAGTGGCGGGGGACGCTCGGACAGAAAAGGCCTTGCGTCTAAGCACCCGTGACAAAGCGGCGGAAGCCGCAACTCTTGCTCGTATGGTGACGAAAGGAACCTGGGCATAAAGCTGTCTCCGCTAGTACCCTCAGCTACGGTAGCTCGTAAGGGGAAACAGTCCAGCCGGGACTGGAGCGAAAACGCGAATATTGCGGAGCGGCACACCGGGCACCTGTAGCGAGCTCAACGTGCCATCAGACCGAATCGGGGATCCGTCGTTCTGGCCTGGATTGGCAACCAGGTCGTGAGGCGGACAGAGGCTCCATAGTAACCCCACAATAACCGGGAACTCCGGAAAAGGAGCAGCGTGAGGCGGCTGGTCACCGTCGAGCGCATCAGACAAACCGGTGAATGGTTCTGCGTGCCATCTGGCAGGTAGGCGGGGCGAAGGGAGCTACGTCCTCAAGCGTCTCGGCAGTACAGTGGTACTGCGGAGAACGCACAACAAGCGACAAAGGAGGAACTTCAAAATGGAAGGTCTCAACCACCGTTGGCGCGGTGGCTAAATATCCGCCACGCAAAAGGAGGGCAGCATCACGCTGCCCTCCTTCCCACAACCCGACTGCGACAGGTTCTCTTGCCGCGGTGCCGCCCAGAGGCTCCTGGTAGTCGTCTGCGATTGCCGTTGAGGCGGCGTGAGCATGTATGATGGCCCGATGGACAAGCCGGACGAGCAACTGATCGACGCGATCCTTGCAATCGTTGATCAGGCGGAACTGAGGGCAGCCCGACGCCGGCGGCCCGCAAGCTGCTTAGCCGGACGCGATTCCGGTTCTCACCATCGCCTCTACTGGTTGGCGGTTTCGGACTTGGGTGCTGAGAAAGGGTGCGTAGAATGTGAATGTCCGACAAGCGGCTACCGCCTCTCAGTTCCAACGTTCGTTGAGAGGATGGTCACCGACGAACCTGAAGCGGAGGATTTGAAGACCGGCGGCGAGGAGGATATCTATGAGAGCTTTGGATACGTATCCTTTGCCAACGAAATGCGATTGCGCAATGGATATATTAGACTTATGAGCCAGGCTCAGGAGGAGCTGAGGGAACGTGACGCGATTTTCCAATATGTCGAAATCGAGGCGTGGTTGTGCGATCGGCCTGAACAGCGCGGGGCCGCTGATGAGGGAATGGTGGAAAGAATGTATGGGGTCCAGTTGTGGGCGGGCGAATCAACCGCGGCGGACACTATGAAACTCGTTTGATTTGCGAAGGCCGGCTAAGAGTCGAAACCCAAGGCGTGGCCCCGCAGGACAAAGCTCCGCTCTTCCCGAGGCCGACCAGGACGAAGGGAATCCGTGCCTTCCGCCGCAGTGCCCGTTGCGGTCGGTTTTCAAAACAGGCTGACGAATTTTGGAGCACCTCCCCCTTGCTGAGATTTCCTATGACGGACAGAGTGTGGCCAGATCACAACCATTCAGTCTGGCCTCCCGTTGAGAGAGTGGAGGAGATGCGTCTCAGGAGCTGCTAGCTCACGTACGACTCTTTGAGCCTTGTAGGACGTCCTCTATCTAGTAATTGTTAATAGATACACCTGGCCTGGCCAACGCCTAGGCGCATACGACTGAAAGTGATCCCCGGTTTGGGGTAGTCCCCGCCTTGGCGGCTGCTGCTGGACTGCAAAGAGGGGCGAATGAGTGCCGTCACACCAACCCTCGACGCTCTGACTTTCCACACCCGAAACCGCTACAGCACTAGTAGACGGACTTGGAGAACCCTTGGCCTGAGCAGTCCAACGGTACAAGCCCGCCATCACACTGACATCCGATCTTCCCGACCCTTTGTGTCCTCTCACCATGGCGCGGTTGTGGCCCGTCTTTTGCCGACTTGTCTCGATGCGGGAGCGCAGCAGCAGAGCGGTTGGTAAGAGCCCACGATCGAGGCCGCACGGCATCGATTTCGTGACTGCGCCCGTCGCCTCATTTTCAACCTGGAGGTTTTGTGGGTGATGAGACGGGGATCACAATTGGCCGGACGAGGACCAGAGAGAGGAACAATCCATCAGGGCACAGGTGGCAAATGGCGGGAGGCTCCTGGACGAACATCAAATGGGGATTATCCCGGGTCAGCTTTTACAATTCAAAAGCACCCTAATAAGGGCGACGGATATGTTTTGTTGGTAAGTCCAAAGGTAAAGGGGCCGAAGTTTGAAGCTACCGTCCTTAACTTTGAATCTCGATGGTTCGAGCTGTGGGCCGAGGCGCCCGCCTCACCCAGGGTTCTTAACGCTCAGGACATCGCGGGCTTCGTCGGCATTGCGGCAAGATAATCGAGATTCTGAAGGGTGATTCGGATATTACGATGCCGGACGGCAGCAAGGCGAGGAAGACTTGACTTGGTTTCGGGAGCATAAGCTGTAGTCACGTACTTGCTAGAAAGAGAGTGGCCAGCAATGAGGGAAATATCGAAGTGAGCGATGAGCCTGAAAAGCTGACAACCAAGGAAGCGGCTGCCTTTATACGCCGTTCGCCGTGGACGTTGCGCCAGTATGCCGCGACAAATCAGATCCCGTTTTACAGATTACCGGGAGGTCAATTATTATTTGATCGCTCTGCGCTGCTGGAGTGGCTGAGGATCGAGAGACCTAGGCCGAAGCGTCCAGAGCGAAAGGCCGACACCATGGGAGTCTATCCCCGTAAGGATTCACCATTCTATTGGATGTCCTACTTCACTGCCGATGGCAAGATCCAGGAGAGCACCGCCACCGATTCACTCGAAGAGGCTCAGCAGGTTTACAAGCGGCGCCTTGAAGAGCTTGCCCGCGGAGTCTGGCGGCATCCCAAAAACCGCAAGCTGCCTTTTGGCGAGCTTATTGACCAATATCTCGAATCGCACGCGTTCACCAAGATAGCGCCTGCAACTCAGCGGATGTATCGACAGCGGCTTGCAATCGTCCGAGAGCGCTTCGGCTACAGCCAAGTTCTCAGCTTGACCGCCGACGACGTGGACGAATTTGTCAAAGACAGGCTAGACGACGAGGCTTCGAGCACGACCGTATTTCATGACGTCGCGACTATGATCCGCGTGCTGAATTGGGCGAACGAGAAGCGGCTTATCCCATATCTTCCGTTCCCGACTAAAGGACTCAAACCGAATCGTGCAGAGTTCTTGAGCCAGGTCCTCGGCGTCGAGCAAGAGAAAGCAGTCCTGTTGGCTGCTGAGCCCTATCAGCGGGCGATGATAATCGCCGCTCTTGATGCCGGACTACGCAAAGGCGAGATATTCGGTCAGCGATGGGAGCATGTAGATTTCGGTCGCAATATTCTCGCGGTCTCGAAATCTAAAGGCGGCACAAAGGGCGCTGGTCGACCAATCCCGCTGACGGCGCGACTTCACGCGACCCTGGCTGCGCTACCCCGAGAATGCGAGCAGGTGTTCACCTATCGCGGTAGGCCTATCCTGACGGATACGAAGAAATCGTGGTATCGGATTCTCGAGGATGCTGGCGTGAGCGGAATCCGGTTCCATGATCTCCGAGCCACCTTCAGCACGCGGCTTGAAGAGTTGGGCGTGGCTCCGATGGTCAGCATGGCACTGATGGGCCATAAGAGAAAGAGCGTCCACGATCGATACTCGCGGCCGCAGTTGCCGTCCCTCAGAGAGGGAGTCGCGAAGCTGGACAGCTGGCTGAGAGAGAACGGGCTAAACGAGGCCGAGCCGAGACTGAGGGCGGTAGAATGACCATAGGTTTTCTGGATAGAGCAGATAGGCAGCGTAGTGGCGACTGCTACGTATTTGCTACGTTTTTAGGATATCGAATGTCTAGACCGGGCTGCAAACTACTGAATCTAAATGAGCCGTGCAGGACTCGAACCTGCGACCCGCTGGTTAAAAGCCAGCTGCTCTACCACCTGAGCTAACGGCCCCTTACAATTGGCCAAAAACCAGGCCAACGGCAAACACAGATCATATATTCTGAGACCAAAACAGCGCAAGAGACATCACGGCGCTCGCGGATACACCTGCGGGCGCCGATGGCCGTCCGGACATTCTTCGGGTATCATTAACAACGCGACACGGGAAGCGTACCGACCTCGGTCTGCTGTCCTGTGCCGACCAGTCTCCCAGTCAAAATCACAGGTGCGGGTGTCACGAGCGCGAACTAGGTGAGAGTGGTAACTGGTGCCACTCGGAGATGTTGATATGAAGAAGACCATCCCTGCTATCGCTTGCCTCCTGCTGATGGCGGGCCTCCACGATGTCCGCGCTGCATGCGATTGCCCCATCCGTCTTTCGCCCGGCGATGCTTACAATCGGGCTGCCGGCGTATTTGTCGGCCTGGTCAAAAGAGTCGAACCCGACGCTGCTGGGAAGGACCAGGCCGGAGGCAACACCAGCGCCGGCGGCAACGCTAATGCCGAACAGATTGCTTACATTCAAGTCGAAAAGGCTTACAAAGGGGTCAACCCGGGCGACATCGTCCTCTACCAACCAGACGATGACTGCGCCCCAAAGTTCCGCGTAGGGCAGCGTTGGCTTTTCTATGCCAGCCACCATGATGTGTCGGACGCCTGGTCGGTTCCGGGTTGCAGCCGCAGCCGGGGCATCGACTTTGCTCATGACGATCTGCTCTACCTTGGAGGACTTCCCCAATCAGCCACTCAAACCAGAATCTCCGGAGTCGTCAGCCAATACGAACAGAGCCCCGAAACAGGCTTTTCGTTCGTAAAGAACATTGCCGGCACGAAGGTCAAGATCGCTGGACTGGACAAGACCAACGAAGCTGTAACGGACAAGAACGGCGTCTATGAGATCTATGGGCTGGCTGCGGGCCATTACACCATTCAGATTGATCCACCCTCGGGGCTCAGGATTCGATTTCCCGTGCCTTTTGGGCCAACCGGTCTGCCCGAAGGCGACGCCCTGACCATGGACCTGAAGCCCGGCGGTTCGACAGGAGCTGACTTTGTCGTTAGCTCGGATAGCACTGTCAGCGGAAGGGTATTGGACCCTTCGGGCCAGCCGCTCCCAAATATCTGCGTCGATCTGATTCCGTCCAGCGGTCCTCCAAAGGGCCCGTTCAGAATCCAGGATTGCACCAAACAGGATGGAAGCTACCAGCTCAACCAGATACCTCCAGGCGATTACCTGATCGTCGCCCACCCGTCCAGGAAACCGAGCGCGAGCGAGCCTTACCAGAGGTGGTTCTATCCAGGCGTTCTGGCCCGTAATAGAGCAACTGTGGTGACGATGGCCCAGGGCGCAAAGCTCGAAGCCTATGACATAAGAATCCCCCGGAAGCTGCCGACCACGACTCTTCAAGGGGTGTTGAGTTTTTCGGATGGCAAGCCGGTTGCGCGCGAACAGATCTCATTCAGAGCGGCCGCCGGCAACCCAAACCCCGGTATCGACAGGGACTCCAGCGCAATTACCGACGATCAGGGCCGCTTCACCATCTTGATAATTCAGGGGTCCGCGGGATCGCTGTTGGGAGCTATGTACGTATCAGAATCAAAGTTTCCAGACTGTACGGAGATCAAAAAGCTCCTCGAGGCTAAACAGCGAGGATCGCTCGAAGTCGAAACGGATCCAATCAGAATCGATTCAATAACTGATACCAGCAATATAAAACTCGTATTTCCATTTCCAGGATGCGAAAAGAAGAACTAGGAATTACGAATCAAGAATTGAGACTCAAAACTCAATACTGAAAACTCAAGCTTGAAACTGAAAACTGAAAACTCAAAACTGAAAACTGAAAACTCAAAACTATTCTCACACCACCTGGACTTCGCGCTGCTCAAACAAGTGGTCCAGCCACATCGAGGTCAGCTTCTCCGCAGCCGAGTTCTGCCGCAGCCGCTCGTGCAGAAAGTTGAAGTCAACGCATTCCAGCTTCTGGTCCTGATTGAAGCAACTGAATACCAGCGACTCGCGACCGGTATCGGGGTCGACATGCCGCTGCAGGCACTGGGAGCAAACTTCTTTGAGCATGCACTGCATCGGCGAGTTGATCGAGCCGATCGCGATATGGTCGTGGCGCAGCAATCCGGCCAGCACCGTGTGGCGCGCCTGCCGAACGGCATCCATCATCCGGTCTGACCCGATGGAGATCAACCGGTCGACCTCGGTCAGTGGAATCGGAACCGGCCCTAGCTCGCCCGAAGCGTACCGCTGCATTGCCTGAACTATATTCCCTACCGTGCTCAAATCTTGAGTCCGGCGAGTCGCGATGGGCGGGCCCTCGTCCACACTCCAAACCACCAGGTCGCATGCGTCTTCTATGGCACGACGCTTGAACAGGTCGCTCGGCCGTTTGTAGCCTGCAAAGTATATTACATGGTTGCCTGCCTGTTTCATCCCGGCCGCGATCGAGAACAGCACCGCATTGCCGAGGCCGCCTCCAGCGAGCAATACCGTTTCGCCAGTCGGGATCTCGGTCGGTGTGCCTGTAGGTCCCATCAACACGATCTCTTCGCCCGGCTCCAGCATCGCGCAGAGCCGGGAGGACCCGCCCATCTCGAGCACGATGATTGAGATCAGACCCCTGGCAGGATCGGTCCAGGCGCCGGTAAGCGCCAGCCCTTCCATCGTCAACCGTATACCCTCGACGACTTCCGCCGTACCTTCGTAATTCTGGAGGCGGTAGAATTGGCCCGGCCTGAAATTGCGGGCCGCCATCGGCGCTCTTACGATGACTTCGACGATGCGGTCAGCGAGCCGGATCGCGTCGACGACCACCGCTTTGAGCCCGTCGTCGAGTACTTCGGCGAATCGAACCCAGGCGTTTTCGCGCTCGGCCTGCTCCTCAAGGTCTTGCCGGACCACCTCGCTGGCAAAGAGCCCGGTGATCTCGTGGTAGCCCAGCCTCGCCGAAGCCATAGCTTTCACGACGTTTCCGGCAAATACAGGGTGCGCGTCTCCATAGAAAGTTATAAAGCGGCCCTCATTCTCGTACGAGGTGAAAAATCCGGTCTCGCCGGGTCCGGCCGGTTTCAGGCTGAGCGACCCATTATTTCCCTCGTGAACACGATACATCGCAAAACATGATCGCTTCTCGTCGATCACAAATGTGCCCGGATGCTCCCTCTCATATACGACGTTGGGATTCGTTCCTGCCGCTACCATCACCGCGCGAGCCGGAAAACTGACTCTCTCACCGGTATCCTTCCATTTGCCATCGACCAGCGCCATCCGATTGCACTCGAGAGTCTGCACGTGATTGAACTTGTCCAGCCGGCATGCCGCCGGGCTCATGCATTCGGCGAATCCGATGCCCTCTTCGAGCGACTTGATCACCTCTTCGTGATTGAGGCGATAAGCCGGCGAATCCTGCAGCCGTTTCCGGTAAGCGATTGTAACTCCGCCCCAGGATCGGACCAGTCGTGCGAAATCCGGCGGACGGCCTGCAGCAGCCGCGGCTGCTCGTTCGGCTTGCACCATTCGTCCATGAGCCAGCCATGTGCGGACCGACTTTGTCTCTTCCTCGTCCAGCCTGGCCCAAATCGCGTCTTCACTTATTTGGCGTTTTAGCCGCTCGAACCGTTCGAGCACCTTCTCGACCTGGGTCACATAATAGGCCTGGAGCTCGGTGGCGGTGTCGATCGCTGTAAGGCCTCCCCCAATTACAACTGCCGGCAGCTCTACTTGCACGTTCGTTAGAGAGTTTTTTCGGTAAGCCCCCTGGCCTTGAAGGCCCATCAGGAAGTCCGATGCCATTCGCACGCCGCGAGACAGGTTATTCTCCATCTGTACGATCGTCGGCCGGCCCGCCCCGGCTGCGATCGCTATGTGATCGAACCCGAGGCTCCATGCATCTTCGATCGTAAGAGTGCCACCAAAACGGACGCCATCCAAAATCCGGAACTTCTTGCGCCGCATCAGAATCAAATAGTTTATGTCGAGAAAATTCTTGTCCCACCGGACGGTGATACCGTACTCGGCGACTCCCCCAAACCCCAGTGTCGGGCGTTCGGACAGCGGGCCGATGATCTCGCCGACGTCCCTGATAGGCTGGGGAACGCGCCTTTTGGCTCCGCGTAATTGAGGCGCCAGGGGCTCGACCTTCAGTCCTTCGACTCCGACGACTCCGAATCCCTCGTTCAACAGATGCTGCGCGAGCGTGTAACCCGCCGGTCCCATCCCTACGATCAGCACATTCTTTCCATTGTAGCGCAGCGGAAATGGGCGCCGAGCATTCAGCGGGTTCCACCTCGTCAGCAGCGACACAATCTCAAACCCGTATGGAAGCCGCAAGACCTCGGTCAGGATGCCGGTCTCGATCTGGGGGATATTGACCGGTTCTTGCTTCTGAAATATGCACGACTTCATACAGTCGTTGCAGATTCGATGGCCGGTCCCGGCAAGCATCGGGTTGTCTACCATGATGACGGCAAGGGCCCCTATAGGATGCCCGTCCCGATAGAGCTTGATCATCTCCGAGATTTTTTCGTCTAGCGGACATCCCTCGAGTTCTATGCTCAGCGGATTGCGTTGCACCTCGCCGTTCTTGCCTCGCATTCCGGTCGCGCATGAGTCTTTGCCTCGCTCGTGGCAGGTAAGGCAGTAATGGGACTCGCGCAGGTTTTCGCGCTCGCTATACCTGGAATCCGTAAGATCGAACCCGTCGCGATGGCGCCGGGTTTCCGGGGGGCCCATGAACAGCTCCGGTAAATCCGGTCGAGGCCGAATACGCGGAACGAGCTCGTCGTAATCGACCTTGCGCGGTACGTGGAATGAGGTGATCTGTTTTCTTCGCTCCGTTAGCTGGGGATGGAACGCGAGGGCTTGTAACCAGGCTTCGACTTTGGCCAGCCCCGCCTGGGCGCGGCTTTTCTCCTCTCCGCCGATCTGGGACTCTGCAGCCTCTTGCAGAGTGGTGCATACGACGGCGAGCTCTCGCTCGGGGTCGGCCGTCAGCATCGTGTCCGGCATCAGCTCGTCGACGACTTCGCGGTAAGCGAACTCCAGCTCGACCGGATCCAGGTGCGATAAGTGGTCGACCGCAGGCGGATTCTTCAGGACGCGGCGCTCCAGGAATTGGCGCTTCCATTTGAAAATGACGTCATCACCGCAGATCCGCTGGCAGAGCTTGTTGTGTTCATCCTCAATCCGGAACAGCCGGGCGAAAAATCTGCCCGCGTGCGGCGCGACCCGAATCAACAATTCGGATTCTTGCAGCCGATCGCGATCGCTCCCGGTAGAGTTGCGGTATGCGCGAAACTCCGAAGCAAGGTCAGAGTCGGCTTTATCGAGCTCGGAAAGAAAAGCCCGATCCAGCGATTCGATGCGCCGAACGCGATTGAGATCCGCATATTTGAAACCGGGAACCCCTAGCTGCAGATTCCATGCCCGCGCTGCCTGTCTGGAGTTTTCCGGCAAATGCTTCAGCGCCATCAAATCACCTCATTTCCACTCTCTGAACTCTCTGAACTCTCCAAACTCTCCAAACTCAAAGCGGCCACCATTTGGTGACCGCAGGTCGACGAATCTCGCTAAGCAACCCGGAGATTGGAGCCCCACCTTGGTCATGGACTGGCGTAAGGCTACCAGTGGGCCGAGCTCGGTTCCGTGACCGGCTTCCCATGTTGCGGCAGCAATGGCCTGGGGGACCCAACATTTCAAGATAAAGGACCAATGAGTGTCTGTCAAGATGGCCGCGAATGGCACCAAATGCTAGTTCCAGGCTGAAAGCCACTAACATCCGCTTTTGATTACACCCCCTGTGCTATGGGTGGCTCTGGAATGTGGCCCTTAGAGTCTGCCGCCGCGTCCCCTGCACCAATGTGCAAACGCAGACATCCTTGCGGTCCTTAGCCTATAAGTTGGAACCATATATCCGCCAGATTCGTAATTCCTAACGACGATGTTCTTGAAGACCCGGCAACAGTATTACTCGATGGGTTTTTGGTAGCTAATTCGGTCGTCAGGTGATACAAAAGGGATCACGGGAGGAGCGATCAGAATGTATTGTCCGACATGCGGGATAGAAACCAATCACGGCCTGAACTATTGCAAGGCATGCGGTGCGTCACTAACCGGCAGGTCGGATACCCTCGTTCGCAGATCCCTTTCGGCCAGAGAGATAATGCTATTCCTGGTCATTGCAGCTTTGGGCATGATAGGACCGCTGGGTCTTTTTATCGATGCCGACGACATGACGAGAATGGCGCGGGCGCCTGCCTCCATCACCACGATCATGGCCGGCTGCGGCGCCCTTCTCGCATTCCTTACTGTGCTGGTGCTCGCGTGGTTGTTCTTGCGCCTGACCTCCTCTAGCAATGCACCCCAGGTTGAAGTTCGGAG
>Ga0207155_1128_pt1 | contig 17367 bp, 14 predicted proteins | sample Alteio_BWMinHeat_26_FD_153515 | JGI IMG/M metagenome (GOLD analysis project Ga0207155, IMG submission 153515) | Enriched cells from forest soil in Barre Woods Harvard Forest LTER site, Petersham, Massachusetts, United States -... | ecosystem: Environmental > Terrestrial > Soil > Temperate forest >... | reverse complement strand
GTTGCCTCATTTCAACTATCTTGATTCGCTTGAATCTGAATTAGAGTTAAGTTACTGGATAGAAATTTTCATTTGAAACTTACGCTTTCATTTTAATTCGTAATCCGGCAACTTTTCGATTCCATTTCAAGTTAACTTTATTACCAGATGGTTGGAGCTATGAAAACTTTTGCAAAACACCTGATTCCAGAGATTCACTTGCACATTAGTCCACTTAATCGTGATCTTTTAATTGTTGCGATTTTTGGTTTAAGTGTTGCAATGGCCGTACTTACAATGCTGGTGATTGTGGTGAGTAGAATCTAAATAAAAAAGCCTGCCACATTTCTGAAGCAGGCTTTATTTACCCATTTGAATATATTAATTCGAATGGATGGCCATGCTTGGGTTGGCAGATACCCATTCTTCACCACCTTCAAACACTTCTTTTTTCCAGATTGGCACTTTTGCTTTTATGGCATCAATAATAAATTCGCAAGCCTCGAAGGATTCTTTGCGGTGACCTGTTGATACTGCAACCACAACTGCAACCTCGCCAGGCTTAAGTGTGCCGATTCGATGACTTACAGCCCAACCCAACAAACGCCATCGATGAGCGGCCTCCTCAATGATCACACGAATTTCAGCTACGGCCATAGCCTCATAAGCTTCATATTCCAGCCAGCGTACATTTTTGTTATGCGCATTGTCGCGCACGGTACCTATAAAAACATTAACGGCCCCCGCACCTAGGCTGGAGGCCGTCTCGATGACTTTCTGAACATCGATCGGTTTTGCAGTTATTTTTATCATGATTGAAAAAGTATTGCCTGCGTTGAGAAATTATAAAATAAAAATGCCCAGCGACAAAATCAACTTAGAATCCGATTTTGAAACTGGGCATTTTCATGTACCAATAAAAATTTTATTAGTACATGAAATTAACTTTTTTAGGTCAACTCTGCAAGGTGTTTTGGGGATTTAAATTTCCTCCAAAAATTCTGTCTATTTTTTACTTTCCTCTGCGATTGGAGTGGTTTTTTGAATTTCCATTTTAGGTTGTTTTACCTCTGCCGTGTGTTTTACTGTAGAGATATGCGGAGCAATAATTAACGCAACGATAGATGACAACTTAATGAGGATATTCATTGATGGACCAGATGTGTCTTTAAAAGGATCACCAACGGTATCACCAGTAACAGAAGCTTTATGTGGTTCTGATTTTTTGTAATACATCTGACCGTTGATCTCTACACCTTTCTCAAAAGATTTTTTTGCATTGTCCCACGCACCACCTGCATTGGATTGGAAAATTCCCATCAACACACCACTTACTGTAACACCTGCCAACATTCCACCTAATACCTCAGGGCCGAAAGTAAAGCCAACAATTACAGGCATCAACAGTGCAATAGCGCCAGGCGCAATCATTTCACGAAGGGATGCTTTGGTGGATATAGCAACACATTTTTCATACTCAGGCTGAGCCTTGTATTCCATGATACCCGGAATTTCGCGGAACTGTCTGCGAACTTCGTTTACCATGTCCATAGCTGCACGACCCACAGCAGCAATTGCTAATGAAGAAAATATAAATGGAATCATTCCGCCAACAAAAAGGCCGGCGAGAACGGGTGCTTTATAAATGTCAATTGCAGTAATTCCTGATACGCCAACAAACGCAGCAAACAAGGCGAGTGAAGTAAGCGCAGCGGAGGCAATGGCAAAACCTTTTCCGGTAGCTGCGGTGGTATTTCCAACAGCATCTAGATTATCTGTGCGATGACGAACTTCTTCAGGCAAGTGGCTCATCTCCGCAATTCCACCGGCGTTATCTGCAATCGGACCAAAGGCATCGATCGCTAATTGCATTGCAGTGGTTGCCATCATACCAGCAGCAGCAATAGATACTCCATATAATCCAGCAAAGGAATAAGAAGCTAAAATTCCTCCTGCCAACACCAGGATAGGAAGTGCAGTAGATTCCATGCCAATAGATAAACCACCGATGATATTAGTGGCATGGCCTGTACCTGATTGTTTGATAATAGACTTCACTGGGCGCTTACCCATTGAAGTATAATATTCAGTGATCATACTCATCAATGTTCCTACAACTAAACCAATAATGATGGCAATAAAAACATCCAACGAAGTGAACTCAACACCTCTATGAACTAATTTTTCTGGAAGTAAATAATTTACAGCAAAGTAAGAGGCGATGGCGGTCATGATGATGGATGACCAGTTGCCAATGTTCAGTGCATTCTGCACGCTATCGGTTTCATTTTTAATTCTAACGAACCAAGTTGCTACAATGGAGAAGATAAGCCCTAGACCGGCTGTTACCATCGGCAATAAAATAGGAGCGAGCCCACCGAAATTATCATTCGAAGCAATCTCCTGCCCTAACACCATGGTTGCTAAAATTGTGGCAACATAAGATCCGAACAAATCGGCACCCATGCCGGCAACATCACCAACGTTGTCACCTACGTTATCTGCAATGGTAGCAGGATTCCGAACATCGTCTTCAGGAATTCCTGCCTCTACTTTTCCAACTAGGTCAGCACCGACATCGGCAGCCTTAGTATAAATACCACCGCCCACGCGAGCAAACAATGCAATTGATTCTGCACCTAAAGAAAATCCTGCCAACACTTCAATTGCTTTACGCATTTCAGGTCCTGTGATGTCTGCTCCTTCTGGAACAAAATATTTAAAGAAGATAATAAACAATCCACCCAAGCCTAGCACAGCAAGTCCTGCAACGCCAATACCCATCACCGATCCGCCCGTGAAAGAAACATTTAATGCTTTTGCTAGTGAAGTGCGAGCAGCTTGCGTTGTGCGCACGTTTGCTTTTGTGGCGATCTTCATGCCGATGTATCCTGCCAACCCGGAAAGCAAAGCGCCAAGTAAAAATGAGAGTGCAATAATGGGACTGGATTCTTCGATTAAAGTACCTGACCATCCTAATAAAATAGCAGCGATCAAGGCAAAAACGCCAAGGATCCGCCATTCAGCTTTTAAGAATGCCATTGCTCCTTTGGCAATATATCCGGCAAGCTCCTGCATTTTGGCTTCGCCAGCATCTTGGCGAGTTACCCACGAAGATTTAAAGGCAGTTACGATGAGGCCAATCAGGCCGATAGTAGGGATGAGGAAGAGTACTATGTTCACAGGTTTATAGATTTAAAAGATTCAAAATTCAATACGAAGTTCAGGTTAGTAAAAAGTGGCTGCAAAACTAACCAAAAACATTAAATGACCATGACACTGGCGTATTCAAAATGCAGGAATTAGTACATCGTTATCGCGACCGAAATCGGACGGTTACGTCCAAAATCGTCCGTGATAATTACAAAAGATTACGTTTTTAGAAAGAATAGGCCATTTTTTTGATGGCATTATATTAGGATATAATGGGCATCTCTGTTTTCGATCTTAATTGGACTACTAATAAAGGAAATATGCTTAGTAACTACTTAAAAATTGCACTGCGAAACCTGATGCGCAACCGTGTTTATTCTGCCATTAATATTTTTGGTCTTGCGCTTGGTGTTGCTTGCTGCTTGTTGCTTGCTCTTTACATTCAAGATGAAATAAATTATGACAAGCATCATCAGCGCGTGGATGATCTTTATCGTGTAGTAACTACATTCAAGTCGGATCTTGGTTTCGACAAATTAGGTTCGGCCTCGCCTCCGATCGCCATGACACTAAAGGCGGAGATCCCCGAAGTTGAAGCTGCTGTGAGGGTGCTCAACCCTTTAGCGGTCTCGCATAATTTGATTCGCTATAAGGAAGATCTTTTTTATGAAACCGATGGTCTTCTTGCTGATTCAACGCTGTTTGATGTCCTCACTTATGAATTGAAAGAAGGTAATCCCAAAAAGGCATTGACGGAAGCCAACTCTGTTGTGCTTTCTGAAAAACTTGCGAAAAAACTTTTTGGAAATAATCCTGCTCAAGATAAAATCATTTCCATCAGTCAGGGGGGAAAGCTACGCGATTACAAAGTTACTGGAGTGTTTGTGCAGAATTACAACAGTGTAATCAATGCCAACTTTTTTATTTCGATGACGAGTGCGGGTTGGGGCCAATACGTTTCCAATGAAAAGGAATGGGCCGGACAAAATTTTGTTCCCTCTTATCTCAAGCTGGTTACAGGTCATAAGAAGGAAGATGTCGAGAAAAAAATGAACGAGGTGTTACAGAAGCACGGAGCAGAAGCGATGAAGGCGTTGGGTATTTATAAGACTCTTTCACTCGAACCAGTGAAAGATATTTATCTCAAGTCTGATGTGGGTCAGAGCTCCCGCATAAAATATTTATATGTGGTAGTTTCCATCGCACTCTTTGTGCTGTTGATCGCTTGCATCAACTTCATGAATTTATCAACTGCAAAAGCAACCAAACGTGCAGCTGAAATTGGGATACGAAAAACCATGGGCGCTTTCCGATCATCGCTGGTTCGCCAGATTTTAGGTGAGGCCATGGTGATTGTAGTGATCGCCATTATTATCAGTCTCGTGCTTGTACAATTAGCACTTCCTTTCTTCAATCAACTAACCGACAAGAACATTTCCTTCAACTCAGAAAACATTTCTTACTTCATTGCAGCCTCTGTTATTTTAACGATTGTTACCGGATTGGTGGCGGGAAGCTACCCTGCCTTTTACCTGTCATCGTTTCAGCCGGCTCAAGTATTAAAAGGAAAATTGAATCTTGGAAATTCATCTGGTAGGTTGCGTCAAGCTTTGGTGGTGTTTCAATTTATGATCGCTATAGCATTGATCTGCGGAATTTTTGTTATCACGGATCAACTCAACTTCATTACCGAAAAGGATCTTGGCTTTGATGCGCATGCAAAAATTGTTTTGCCACTCCGTACGGAAGAAGCTCATAATTTATACGATGCACTAAAAAAAGAAATTGAAAATAACCCCAATGTGAAAGCGGTCTCCGGATCATCATACATTCCAGGAACTATAGTTTGGAACGACATGCTTTTCTATCCCGATGGTGGAAATATGGAGAAAGCGGTTGACATCAGGCGCAACCCTGTAGATGTCGGTTACATGGAGTTGTTAAATATAAAACTGCTTGCCGGAAGAACATTCACGGATAACCGTGCCATGGAAGCTCAATCAAAATTAATTGTGAATAGAACCGCGGCTTCCAAGCTTGGTTTTACTCCAGAAAAAATTGTTGGTCAAAATTTGCACTTCGATTGGAAAGAGAAGAAGTATGACTTCCAAGTAATCGGTGTGATGGAAGACTTCCATCAAAATTCCCTTCACGATGAAATCAAGCCATCACTTTTTGAAATGGCGGACAGTACCAAGCGCTTCACTTATGTCATTGCCTCGGTGGCATCTACCAATTTTGATAAGACCATTCAATCTATCGAGCAAACTTGGAAATCAGTGATTCATGATACACCATTTGAGTATTCATTCCTCGATCAAAATATCCAAAAGCAATATGAGGAAGATATGAGAGTTGCAAAAATCATTGCCAGCTTTGGAATGATTGCCATGGCTATTTGTGGCCTCGGGCTGTACGGACTGTCATCTTACATGGCAGAACGTAGATTCAAAGAGATTGGCATTCGCAAAGTGATGGGCGCAAGCGTTGCACAAATTGTGGCGATGATGTCGACAGAGTTTGTGAAGCTCGTGTTAATTGCTTTTGTCATTGCTGTTCCCATCGCTTGGTACGGAATGAGTAAATGGCTAGAGAGTTTTGTCTATCGAATTTCAATTCACTGGATTGTATTCGCTCTTGCAGGCCTTGTGGCGCTAGTGATTGCGTTGGTTACCGTGAGTTTTGAATCGATCAAATCTGCAATGGGTAATCCAGTAGATAGTTTGAGGAGCGAGTAAAAAATGAAATCAACAGTCAAAAATTTATGCTGAAAAATTTCTTTAAAACGGCTTGGCGAAATATCCTTCGCTACAAAGTTTATTCGGTAATCAATTTTGTTGGCCTCACTTGCGGGCTCTCACTCGCTCTTTTGATTTTCGCCTACACCAGGAGTGAGCTGAGCTACGATCAGTTTCATGACAAGGCATCGCGGCTTTACCGCTTTAAATATTTGGTGTCCAATGGACTTAAGCTTGCCAGCGTGCCACCACCCATCGCCCCTGTGCTGAAAGAATATTTTCCAGAAGTAGAAGAAACAGTTCGGTTGTACGGAAGAAATGTGAGTATCCGTTTGCCGGAGGGAAATCAATCGTTCGAAGAGACAAATGTCTACTTCGCGGACTCCTCGTTCACCAAGATGTTCACGTTAGAGTTTGTTTCTGGTGATCCTAAGCGGGCTTTGTATGATAAGTACACCGTGCTGATCAATGAAGAAATGGCAACAAAATATTTTGGCACCAAAAACCCAATTGGTGAATCGTTACTTTTTTCAGGCAGGCATCTATTTAAAGTAGTTGGTGTTGTTAAAAATTTTCCAGAGAACTCGCACTTGCGATTCAACATGTTAGTTCCCTATGACGATATGTTCGAATTAGAAGATGAGAAAACGGAGACTGTGCTTCGCGCCAACCTTGCTCAGAATTTTGTTATAAGTCATTCTTACACGTACGTACTGCTGAAAGAACGGGCCTCACCGGAGAATATCAATAAAAAAATGGACGACTTTCTTAAGAAGTATGCCAACCCACGCCTCCTTATGGGTCAGGTATTTCAACTCATGCCAATTACAGATATTCATTTAAAGAGCGACTTGCAAGCCGAACCATCTGCTACGAATTCGATGACCAACATCTATGTGTTTGTTTTAGCCGGAGTATTGACATTGCTTATCGCTTGTATCAACTACATCAACTTGAGCACTGCGCAATCACTTACGCGTATTAAAGAAATCGGAATTCGCAAAATTTTAGGTTCCATGAAGCATCAGCTGATCAGCCAATTTCTGGCAGAAAGTTTTTTATTCTGTTTGATTGCACTTGGTCTTAGTTTCATTGCATTTGATTTCGCATTACCACTCCTCAATCTGCTCACCAATAAACATTTGGTTTTTCAAGAAGTTGTTGACTCCACATTAATCTTAACAGGAATAGGCTTGCTGGTTGTTATCACTGTTTTAGCGGGAGCGTATCCAGCTATCTTTGTTACGCAGTTCGAATCAATAAGTGCATTGAAAGGCTCAGGGTTCCGTGGACATGGAAGTCAATGGTTACGCAAGTCACTCGTCGTGGTTCAACTCACCATCGCTTGCTTGCTGGTTTCGGGCTCAATATTAATTGTAAAGCAAATGCACTACCTGGAAACTCGTCCACTCGGATTTCAAAAGGATAATGTAATCACCATTCCCTTATTCAACCAAAATCTTAATGGTTTTTTTCAGCAAAAGGACAGCACCTTCCGCCTACGTATTGAAACATTCCGAAATTCATTGAAACAACAACCGGGTATCAAGACTACTTCCCTTTCATCTGCACCGCTTGGCACCGGTGTTATTTACCGGGGAATAGTTCCAGAAGGATTCACTCAAGAAGATAATTTGCTAGCGCCAAATCTTTCCGTAGAGTACGATTTTCTTTCAGCGTTTGGAATGCAGTTGATTGCAGGAAGAACCTTTAATCGAGAGAATGCGGCAGATGAGAAGGAAGCATTTATTATCAATGAAACGACTGTGAAGGAATACAAGTGGGGAACACCCGAACTGGCTCTAGGGAAAACCATCAACAGAGAAGGTAAAAAAGGAAAAGTAATTGGGGTAATCAATGATTTCAATTTCACAGCGCTTACAACCGCCATATCCGCATTGATACTCTCGATTGATGAGACACAGTTTAATACACTTTCAATAAAATTTGAAAGCAGTACTCCACAGCAAATGGTAACGAAAATCCAAAAAGAGTGGGACCAACTCTTTCCCGAAAAAGCATTTGAATATTCTTTTTTGGAGGAGCAACTCGAACAACAATATTCCAACTATCAAAACTTTGGGTTAATTATTCAATCGTTCAGCGTGATTGCCATTTTAATTGCAAGCCTGGGAGTTTATGGGTTGGTGCTGTTTACCGTGCAACGAAAGGTAAAGGAGATCGGCGTGCGCAAAGTACTCGGGGCCAGTGTGCAGTCGGTGCTTATGTTAATCTATCGCGATTTTGCATTATTAGTATTGACTGGATTTATTATCGCCATTCCAGTCTCGTACTATTTATTAAAGGAGTGGCTTAACAATTTTATTTATCACACAACAATTGATTTAATGATGTACGCGATAAGCTTCTTTACCGTGCTGGTCATTGTTTCATTAGCGATCGGTTACCAGGTGCTCAAAGCAGCACAAGGCAATCCTGTGGATTCATTAAGGTCAGAGTAATAAAAAATTTAAGTTCAATGAAAAAAATATTAACGATTTGTTCGTTGACTGTTTTGACCATCGTGCCGGCAATTAGTCAGCAGAAAAATTTGAACATGAATCAATTTTACCCGATTGATGCTGGCCATTCTTACCTCGAATTTTCAATTAAATACATGGGCTATGCCAAAGTGAAAGGTAGGTTCAGCGAATTTTCTGGCATGTTCCGTTACGATGAAAGTGACTTAGCAAATACTTCGGTCACTCTCATAATTAAAACAGAAAGCATCGATAGTGATTTGGAATTTCGTGATAATGATTTGAAATCAGAAAATTGGTTTGACGCGAAAAAATTTTCAACGATAACATTTAAAAGTAAATCTATCATTAGGAAAAAGGATGGTTTTGATGTCAGAGGAGATCTAACAATAAGAGATGTCACAAAAAGAAGTTGTACTTCAATTGGACTCTCCCTCGGGAGTTTTGAAAGATGTGCGCGGTGATGTTCAGGTAATTTTTACAGGCACAGCATCCCTCAACCGAAATGATTTTGGAGTAGAGGGCAAAAGATGGAGCGCGGTAAAAGAAGGAATTACAGCTGTGGACAGTGAAGTGAGAATCGAATTCAGCATGTTAGGCAAACAACTGAAGGCAGCCAATTTTTCTAACTGGGTGCGCGATGAACAAAAACCTGCTGGTAAACTCTACAAATTGATTAAGGATCAGGGGGTGAATGTTGGTCTGGACGAATTTCGGAAAATGAAAACTGAAAATGCTGTCGATGAAAATGCATTGAATACGGCTGGGCGCATGTTATTACTGGAAGGAAAAACGGATGATGCAATTATTGTTTTGGATGCGAATCGTGGTGCGTTCCCATCTTCCAGCAATGTGCAATTCAATGCAGGAGAGGCATATGCTACGAAAGGTGATTGGAATAAAGCAAAAGAATGTTTCGGGCAATCCCTCAAACTAGATCCTATGAATTCTAAGGCTATTGAGGTTTTACGCCATCTTCAATAATTCAAATAGGACGAAGGATTTAAAAAATTAAAATTATGATTCGCCACTACCTGAACACTGCTCTTCGCAACTTAGTGAGAAATAAATTTTATTCCATCATCACCATCGCCAGCCTTGCTATTGGGATCGCCTCTGTATTTTTTATTGTTCAATACCTTAAGTTAGAGTTGAGTTACGACCGGTTTCATGATGGTGCGAATAATATCTATCGCATTGCGTGGATCAATGGCAATCCTCAAACACGCACACCACATCCAATGGCGCAGGCCATGGTGCAGGATTTTCCTGAGGTAGAAAGTGGCGTGAGTCTTTCTCCGTTGTGGGGACCCGGACTCACCAAACAAATATTTTCCGTACGCAATCCAGAAAAAGACATTCGTTACGATGAGTCGAGTGTACTTGCGGTGGACAGTACATTTTTTAAAGTTTTCTCTTTTCAGGTTATTAAAGGCGATCCAGCGACAGTATTGAAAAATCCTGGAGGTATTTTGCTTTCGGAGTCTACTGCGATAAAATACTTTGGCACGAGCGATGTTGTTGGTAAACAGCTAGAGGTGAACAGAGAAAGTAATCTTGTTCAAATTTTAGGTGTGTTTAAGGACGTTCCTCAATCTTCCCATTTTCATTTTGATATTCTTGTTCCCCTGATTCGTTTGAAATTAGAAGACCAGAATGATCCATATTACACATGGGCAGATTTTGGTCACTATAACTATGTGCGCCTGAAACCAGGTACTGACGCGAAACTTCTTGAAAGCAAATTGCTATCGTGGTCTAAAAAATACATTGAGTTTCATGATGAAGATATCCGATGGTTTAAGGAAAATAATTATGGATTTCAGTTGCAGCCACTTACTAGCATTCACTTGCAATCTCATTTGCGATGGGAGTTGGAGCCCAACGGAAACATCGCCTACGTTTATCTGATGGCGGCAGCGGCTCTTTTAATAATGATCGTGGGAGCAGTAAATTTTTTGAACCTGAATATGGCTCAGGCCACCGAGAGAATGAAAGAAATCGGTGTACGCAAATCGTTGGGTGCGTTTCGCCAACAACTTACTTTTCAATTTATGGCCGAGTCAGTTTTGATCACAAGCATATCGTTGTTATTTGCTGTTTTCTTGATCGAAATTTTTATACCCGTTCTGCAAGCGTTGAATGGTAAAGCCTTTGAGATGGAACAAGAAAGCTTTTTGTTATTGTTACCAACTCTTGGCTTGATCATAGCAATCGGCGCAGGAATTTATCCTTCCATGATACTATCAGCAGCAAAGCCTGCATTGATTATGAAAAACAATCTGGGCCAGTCTCAAAGTATTAATCTGAGAAAAATATTTATTGTTTTTCAATTCATTGCATCAATGGCACTGATTTCATCGAGTGCCATCATTACACAGCAAGTAAAATTTATTCAACACAAGGATCTTGGATTTAAACCTGAGGAAGTAATTGTGCTACCGATCAAAGACCGATCGATGAACAATCGAATTGAAGAATTACGCACCGAAATGTTAAAAGTGAATGGCGTGTTAAGTGTTTCAGCTACATCGAATATTCCCGGAAAGTCATTTAATCAAAATTCGATTTATGCGGTGCAAGATCCAGAAGAAAAAAGAGATGCATCAGAATCGATGGTAGATGTTGATTTCTTGAAAGTGATGAACATCTCTTTAATGGAAGGCCGTGGATTTTTGAAGAACATTGCCGACTCTAATGCATTCATATTAAATGAAACTGCCGTCAATCAACTCGGCTTGAAGAATGCAACCGGAAAAGAAATCGTATGGGTGCGAGATGGTGGGCCGCCAGTAAAAGGTCCTATCATCGGTGTAGTAAAAGACTTTCATTTTCAATCTTTGCATGAACCGTTGCGTCCACTACTTATGCGCCTGGAGAATCGGTTCAACTTTGCCGTCATAAAAATTCAGTCGTCTAACTTTGAAAACACCATAAGCCACATCGAAAAGACTTGGCGTCAATTTGACAATCGTTTCCGTTTTGAATTTTCATTTCTCGATTCACAGCTTGATCAACTTTATCGCGAAGAGAAAAATATGGTTGAGGTGTTGGATATTTTTTCTTTACTCGGAGTGGGAATCGCCAGCATAGGTCTGCTGGGCATTGCCGCACTGGCTTTCAGGCAACGAACAAAAGAAGTGAGCATTCGTAAAGTATTGGGAGCAAGTTTGTCCAATTTGATTGTGCTCCTTATAAAAGACTTTACACAATTGGTTTTGATCGCGATAGTATTAGCTGTGCCATTGGTATGGTGGTTGATGAATAGCTGGCTTCAAAACTTTTCGTACCGTATATCAATAAACCCAGTTGTATTTGTGATCACGGGCATTAGCCTCGTGCTGGTGTGCTGGCTGACGTTGAGTTTTCTTACCTTGAAGACGGCCAAAATAAATCCGGCAGAAACTTTGAAATCGGAATAAGATAAATTCTGTAACCCGGTTTGCAGTATTATCTGTTAATAGAACAAGTTTATGAAACTAATCCTAAGTTGATAACATCTCAAACAGAAATTGTATGTTAAAAAACTACTTCACCACGGGCATAAGAAATTTGCTGAAGCAAAAGGGTTACTCCATTCTTAATATTATCGGCCTGTCATTTGGATTGGCAGCAAGCCTCATCATTTTCCTCTATGTTCAAGAAGACTTGTCGTACGATAAGTTTAATACAAATTACGACCGCATTGCCCGCTTACTCACCATTGATAATGCAGAAGGAGTGAGCAGCAAACTGGTCGGTGTCACAGCTCCTCCATTAGGCCCGGCTGCGGAAACAGAGCTGCCAGAGGTTTTGAAAAGTGCCAGGATCTCTGGTGGTGGTAAATTGGATCTGAGCTATGAAGACAAAATGTTAAAGTGCGATGCGGGCTTTAGAACGGAGTCATCTTTGTTTGAGGTTTTTGATTTTAAAATTATTGATGGAAAGAAAACAGGTGCGCTTGATGAACCAAATTCGATTGCCATTACACAAACTTTGGCCAAGCGTATTTTCGGAGATGCGAACCCAATCGGTAAAACCATAAAACTGAATCAAACAACGGAACTGCATGTAACAGCGCTTGTTGCTGACCCTCCTAAGAATTCTCACATTCAATTTGATTTACTTCGCTCGCTGACGCCCGGACCCAATGAAGATGGCTTCAAACAATTTCTTCAAACCTGGCAAGGGATAGGAATGTTCACGTATGTGTTGCTGGATAAACCACTTCAAGCCAGTGTTCTTAATCCAAAACTCAAAGCCATTGCTGATAAAAATAATGCGATTGCATTTTTTACACCGGTGGCTCAGCCGTTGAGCGATGTGCATCTGCATTCGAAAGAAATTTTATTTGAAACGAATGCCAACAAATCCGACATGCTAAATGTATATGTGCTTTCGGTTATCGCGATACTCATCGTGGCTCTTGCTATCGTGAATTTTGTAAACATGGTTACCGCAAAATCTGCAGGACGAGCAAAAGAAGTGGGTATGCGCAAAGTGATAGGAGCGAGACGATCTCAATTGATCGCACAACATTTGATGGAGTCACTCATCATTACGTTCGTTGCCGGCGCCCTTGCAGTTGTTGCTGTGATGCTGGCTATTCCATTGCTCAACAACGTTTATCAACGTTTTGGTGATTTTACAATCTTACTTCAGCCAACAAATGTGTTTCTGATTTTAGGTTTGTTGTTGACAGTGGGGTTGCTAGCAGGTCTTTACCCGGCCTTTGTGTTGTCGTCTTTCAATCCGGCCTTAGTGTTGAAAGGTTCGTTTAAAAATTCAGCAGGAGGAATTCGATTACGCAAGGCATTGGTCGTACTCCAATTCACAATTTCAATCGCATTGATGGTGGGCACCGGAATTGTCTATCAACAAATGCGTTTTATTTATACTGCTGATCTTGGATACAATAGGGATCAGGTTGTAACCATTGCGTTGAACGGACAAAACGCTAACAAGGCCACCACATTCAAAGATGAATTGCTACGAAATCCAAATATTGTTGCAGCAGGAACATCTTCTACAAGGATCGGTCAGCAATTAGGCAGAACGGGAATTGTTCCGGAGGGCTACGATCCCAAGAGCAGCAATATTATTACCAGCATTATGACCGTTGACGATTCGTTTGTCTCAACTTTGGGAATGACGATGAAGGAAGGGAGAAATTTTTCTCTTCAGTATAATGATTCACTGAACATGATCATTAATGAAGAGATGACTCGCTTACTGAAATGGGAAAACGCAGTCGGTAAAAAGATAGGTTTACAGTCAGGACCCAATCCAACTGATCTTACAACTTACACGGTAGTTGGAGTTGTAAAAGATTTTCACTTTGCAACGATTCGTCACAAGCTTGAGCCAATGTTTATGCTCTACACCAAAAACAATGGCTCGCTTGCCGTTAAAATAAAAGCAGAGGGAATGAAGGACGGCCTTGCCCACATCGAACAGACATGGAAGAGCCTCATGCCAGGTGCATCGTTTGAATATGCTTTTCTTGACGAACAGTTCGCTAACCTTTACCGCAATGAGCAAGCGTTCTCCAACATGTTTACTCACTTCACGCTCCTCGCCATCACTATAGCAGGCCTTGGTTTGTTTGCCTTGTCTGCGTTTACTGCTGAGCAACGCAAAAAAGAAATTGGTATTCGCAAAGTATTGGGTGCAAGTCAAGGAACAATATTGTACAAACTCTCGGCTGAATTTATCCAGTTGATTACAGTTGCATTTGTTGTAGCCAGTGTGATCGCTTATTTTGTAATGGATCGATGGCTTCACGATTTTCAATACGCCATCAAGATTGGTGCTGGAATTTTTGTGGCATCTGGCTTAGCATCATTACTGATTGCGTTGCTTACCATTAGTTTCCAAGCGTTGAAAGCATCATGGACGAATCCGGTAGATAGTTTAAGGAGTGAATGAGATAATTAGTTAATTCACTAAAGCATAGTGTAACTCCTGTCTCCTAAATTCTAACTCCTAACTTTTCCAAATCCCAACTTCTTTTAACTTTGCGTGAAATTTTAATTTATGCAAATCGCTAAACACAAAGTAGCCGCTATTCACTACACATTAACTAACAACGAGGGTAAAGTGCTTGACAGCAGTGTAGGTCGTGAGCCGCTCCATTATATACAAGGTATTGGCAATTTAATTCCGGGAATGGAAGAAGGTCTTGAAGGCAAAAAGCAAGGAGACAAAGTCAATTTGAAAGTAAGCCCTGAGAAAGGTTATGGAGTGAAGAGTGAGGAGCTGATTCAGAAAGTACCTCGTTCAGCTTTTGGCGATCAGAAGATTGAAAAAGGTATGCAGTTCCAGACTAACCAGGGTGGTGTAGTGACTGTCACCAACGTTGGTCTTAGTGAAATTACAGTGGATGCCAACCATCCTTTGGCCGGTGTAGAATTAAATTTTGCTGTGGAAGTAATCAGCATTCGCGAAGCCACTGAAGATGAATTAGCGCACGGGCATGTTCATGGCCCGGGTGGACATCATCATTGACCGATAAGGCTACTTATTTAAAATCAAGACGGAAGTCCTGGCTGCACGGTGAGGAGGCTGATCATTTTTTGAAAAGATTTATTTTTTCGCCTTTCAATTCAGCGGATCACTCAACATATAAAATCGAAAAGTAAAAAAAGAGAGTTGACGTGAAGTCATCTATGGAGTTATTTACAAAATGACTTAGTTATGAGTGTTTTAAGATTTCTTCTTCAGAAGAATTAGTTATGCAGTAGCTACTAGTGTTGTGTGTAATTGCCGCCATTGGGAACTCTTAACCACACGGATGCCGGTGCTTTGGTTGTGTGTGGCACGTGTGGCATTGGTGTGGTTTACGGTGGACTATTTTTTATTCTTCTTCGTTTTAGATGATTTCGCTTTCTTATTGAACGTCAAAGCAAGTCCAAGCCAATACTCAAATTCCTTTTTCGTTTTCATTCCAGTGTCGTCTACCATAACATAGCCTTTCATTGGTCGCTTGGTGAAGTCCATTGTCCGACAGCCAGTTTTTTCAATTACTGTGTTATGAAACTCAGGGTCAATTCGACACATCATTTCATCTTTAATTATTCCGACACACATTTTTCCCTTGACCATGAAAGTCAGCCCGCCCATCATTTCCTTTTCCTCTACTTGAGAAATGTCAGAAAGAGATTCTCTTATTCTATTTGCAAGTTTTTCATTATAGGCCATGCACGAAAGTAATAAGTTTCAAACCTTTTCTTAATGTGCTAAGTCCAGTACGCAAGAATGAGTGCAACAAGGATGGCTGAGACAAGATTGTAACCGCTGTTGATGAAAAACAACTTCCACGAATGTTTTTCCCAAACGATTTTGCCCAAGTGAACAGGAACAAAGAAGCCAAGCCAAACCGAAAATGCAGAATTTACGGCAAAGGACATTGTGCCCATTTCATTTGAGTTTGGGAAATATTTCCAGCCTGCCAAATAGAATGCAAGCATCCATACAAAGAGAAAATTTCCAATGACTAAAACTGCTATTCCTTTCATCATTTGTTTTTTGTCCGGACGCATGTTTGGGTCGTAGCCCATTTCCTTTGTCCAAGGTTTCATAAATAAGGCTGCGTACCACGCGAAGCCAAGAATGAAACTGAGCAGAACACAAACTGCCACTGCTAAAAAATTTATGCTAAGTTCCATGCGATTACTTTTTGGTTAATAATTTTATGACTGTTTCCATTCTCTTGAACGCTGAACCCCAGCCATTGTAAAAGCCCATCTTTTCCTGTGCTTTGGCGCAGTCCTCTGTTTCATGCACAACGCTGAATGTAAAATTTGTCTTGTCTCCATCTTCTTCAAACATGACATGAAGTTCAACTCCTTCAGTCATTGGTTTGAAGTCGGCAGTCGTTACGATTTTTTTTAGCGGCTCAATTTCTAAGTACTTTCCTTCCGAAACGAAAAGATTTCCGTCAGGCATTGGCATGCTGTATTTCCATTTGCCACCAACTTTAAAGTCATGCTCAATGACCTCAATTTTCATTCCTGGTGGAGCCCACCATTGAATTACATGGTCAGGGTTTGTCCACGCGTCCCAAACTAAGTTAACAGGCGCATCAATTACTTTTGTGATTGATAGTGTGCGACTTTTTTTGTTGTCTGAATTGCTCATTTTTTATTTTTCGATTTTAATTGATTGACATATTTCTCGAATGAGTCAATTCTTGACTCCCACTGCTTTTGATATTTCTCCAGCCATAAGAATGCTGGAATTAAGTTTTGGGGTTTGATTACACAGTACCGTTCTCGCCCGACTTGCTCTACCTCTACGATGCCGCACTCTGTCAAATGTTTGATGTGTTGCGAAACAGCAGGTCGGCTAATATGAAACTCGTCTGCAATCGCATTTAGGGTCAACGGCTTTCTCGCAAGCAAATCAATAATCTTTCGTCTGTTTGGGTCAGCGATTGCTTGGAAAACATCTCGTCTTAATTCTGTCGACATAATCTGTAAGTAATTCCTTACACAAAGAAAAGAGTAAGTATTCACTTACACAAACTATTTTGAGGAAATTTTAGAGTCTACAGAGCTGGACTGTCGGCAGTGTTGGTTGAAGCTAAAATATGAAACTAAAACTACTATGCAACGCTGAACCAGCGCTATGGCACATGCACATTCTTAGCGGTTCGTTGCTTTTGTGTTTCTATCCGATTCACCTTGAGCGCTTTTGTCTTGGCTGTATAAATTTTTGAAATGTCGCCCTACGATTTCCATTTTCTAATGCTTAATCATTCCTTTTTTATGAGCTAAGATTTTTTCGTCTGAAACGGACCATAGCCACTCCACCGAGGAATACGCCTATCAGCCCAAGTACAAGTGCTTGAGCACTACCTAGTACACCACTCCCACTACCGGGACCACCATTTGCAGTTGCTAGACTCAATCCCCCACCAATCACAGCCATCAGGCCGGTAACTATTGCCACAATGAGCCCGTTTTTCCCGTTAAGGGCGCTGATACGATTGGCGGATTTACGAAAAGCCCGCCAACCGAAAACGACACTAATCAACC
>Ga0207155_1126_pt1 | contig 17445 bp, 14 predicted proteins | sample Alteio_BWMinHeat_26_FD_153515 | JGI IMG/M metagenome (GOLD analysis project Ga0207155, IMG submission 153515) | Enriched cells from forest soil in Barre Woods Harvard Forest LTER site, Petersham, Massachusetts, United States -... | ecosystem: Environmental > Terrestrial > Soil > Temperate forest >... | reverse complement strand
ATTCCATAATTTAAATTGGTCTTAAAAACAATTAACTATGCATAATACTTCACAACACAATTCACCACGCATATTTTATTTTTCATTTTTAATGACGGAATTATGAAGAAGATCGCAAGACGTGTCTATGTATTTTTTTTATTGTTTTTAATCTGCGGAAGCTTTGTCTACTGTGCAACCCCTGGGTCATCCTTTTATACAGAGAAGCCAAACGATCCAGAGGCTGTTTATTTTACGAGCGAGAATTTCAAGATTAAGGCAGATGGCCATGTTGATGTAACAAGCGAATTGCAAAAAGCCATTGATGATTTAAAACAAAATAAAAATTTTGGAATCATCTTCATACCGGAGGGTAGATACCTTATCTCCAAAACCATATACATACCCAAGGCCATTCGCCTGATCGGTTACGGAAAAACCAGACCGGAATTTATCCTTGCCGCTAACACTGCAGGATACCAGGAAGAACCAGCTGATGACAAAGGACAAGCAAAATATTTATTTTGGTTTACGTCCAGACCTTCGCGCGAAGGAGACACATCCATACCTGATGCCAATGCCGGAACTTTTTATAGCGCACTTTCTAACATCAATATACGAATAGAGAAAGGCAATCCTGCCGCTATCGCTTTGCGAACTCACTTTGCCCAACATAGTTTTATCTCGCACTGTGATATACAGATTGGCGATGCGAAAGCGGGCGTATTTGATGTCGGTAACTTCATGGAAGATGTTCGCTTTTTTGGAGGGAGTTATGGAATTCTCACGACTAAAGCTTCTCCAGGCTGGCAGTTTATGATGCTCGATACCTATTTTGAAGGTCAACGAAAGGCTGCCATCTATACGCAAGAAGCAGGATTAACCATCGTACGCATGTCGGTAAAAAATGTACCGCATGTAATAGAGATTCGGCCAGACTATTGGGAAAAGTTATTCATGGAAGATTGTCAATTTACAGACATTAAAGAATCGGCGATTGTAATCAGCAATGAAAACAACGACGTGAACCAAATAAGCCTTCTTAATATCGACTGTAAGAATGTGCCTGAGTTTGCCAGCTATCGTAAAAACGAAAAGGTTACTTCAGGAAAATCAAAATTGTATAATGTGAAGAAATTTGTTTACGGACTTCACATCGATAGTCTTCATTCAACGCCCGAATACAAAACTACTTTTGACGTAGCTGAATTAAAAACTTTTCCACAGCCGACTCTCACAAATATTCCTGCCTTACCAAATATGCATGAGTGGGTTAACTTGAAAGACTTGGGCGCAGTCGGCGACAACGAAACAGATAACAGTGACATCCTTCAAAAAGCAATTGATGCACATCGTGTGATTTACATTCCGCAAGGTTGGTACCGCATTACCAAAACCATACGATTGAAAAGCAATACAGTCCTGATCGGCTTGAATCCGATTGCCACGCAAATCATTATTCATGACAATACCGAAGCCTTCAGTGGTTTCGGTGGTCCGGTGCCAATGCTTGAAGCGCCACGCGGTGGAAATACAATGATTACCGGAATCGGAATTTCTACAGGTGATTATAATGCAAGAGCCGTTGCCTGTAAATGGATGGCCGGCGAAAATAGTTATATCAATGATGTGAAATTTTTAGGCGGTCATGGTGATATGGATCGGGGACCGGCCGTGTATGGAAATAGACAACCACAAAAAGTAACAAAAGAAAATCGAATTAGAAGAGCGGAAGACCCTGCGTGGGATTCGCAGTATTGGAGCCTTTGGGTGACGGATGGCGGTGGCGGTATTTTCTCTAACATCTGGACTGCCAGTACATTTGCATCAAGTGGAATGTATGTAAACAACACCAAGACGGCTGGTAAGGTCTATGCGATGTCCGTGGAGCATCACATGCGTAATGAAGTTCGATTTAACAACGTATCTAATTGGAAGTTTTATGCGTTGCAATTGGAGGAAGAAGATCGCGAAGGCCGCGAATGTGTTCCTGTTGAAATACAACATTGCAATAATCTACGGTTTGCAAACTTGTACGTCTTCCGTACCATTCGGGTTAAAATTCCGTTTCCGTTTGCCATACGCACATCGAACAGCAAGGATATCGAAATCCTTAATTTCCATGATTACGCCCAGACAAAATATACCATCACCAACGCACTTTATGACATGACCAGCAATACGCAGGTAAGGCAATGGGAGTTCGCGCGATTCTACCTGAATGATAAACACGAACAAAAATCTATTGTTGAAACAGCAGAACAATTGGCTTCGGGATTTGAATTCATTGAAGGTGCATGTTCCGACAGCAAAGGCAATGTTTATTTCAGTGAGTCACGATTAAAAAGAATTTACAAATGGTCTGCAGAAGAAGAAACCGTCACCATGCTTGCCGATTTTCCATGGCAACCGCAGGCGTTGGCATGTGATTCAAAAGACAACCTCCTCGTTGTTTTTCGTTATGATCCGCAGCCCGGATACATGATCGATGGAAAGCAAGAAACATTTACAAATCCGCCTGATGCATCCGGTACGTCATTTAGTGGATGGGGAAATTCAGGCTTTGCCATTTGGATGTATAGTATCGATCCCAATAATCCGGAAGAAACCATCAAGAAGCTCCCGACCAGAGAAATGGGCTCAGTTAAAAATATTTACAAAGCATTGTATCCTTCCAATCGATGGAGAGATGCACATGATTACAATGAAGTGGTGTTGAACAAGCCAATGGAATGTTTTGTTGCGCCTGATGAAAAAACAATTTTTCCGATCAGTTATGATTTAGCCAGGAGCAATTTTTTAGTAGAAGCCTTTCCCGGTAAACCACTTTATGCCACCAACGAATACGACAAGCGCGTGGTCAAGTTTGAAGTGGATAATATGGGCTACACGCGCAACCCCGTGTATTTCGTGGAGAAGGGAGAATTCAGCACAGCGGTTGATAAATCCGGAAACGTATATGTAGCAGACGGCAATATCTATGTATTTTCTCCTGACGGTAAGCAAATCAATTATCTAACGGTGCCCGAGCACCCAACGACAATAACTTTTGGCGGGAAGAATCATGCGCAGTTGTTTGTTACCACGGCGGGGAAGTTGTATCGAATAAAAGTCAAATAGGTTTTAAGTGTAATAGCTAAGACTTGATCTGACAGTTGAGCAGGCATTCCTTCCTCACAGGCAAAGGTAGCCACCCCACTGCTGGCGCTCGTTTGCAACCAGTGCCTTCTTTTTTGGATAAACATGAGTTTCAAACGCGCGCTAACTAAGGATGGCCGCAGCAGTACGCCAAATAATTCTTTAGCTCATTTTATTTTAATACCTGAATCCACCCTTTCCGCAGCTGTCCGCCTAGGTTGACCTGATAGTAGTATACGCCTGGTGAATCATTCTGCGCGGTCCAGCAATCAAGAATATGTGATGAAGAAAAAACCAATTCTCCCCAACGATTAAATACATCCAATTTGTACTTGGTGTTATCGCCATTATAAAAGATCCTAAATTCTTCATTCATTTTATCCCCGTTTGGTGTAAAAACGTTGGGCACAAATTCAATAAGCGGCACCTCGACAGAAAATTCAACACTTGTGGAACACCCTCCCTCGCTTTCCCCAGTCAAGGTTCCTTGATATGCGCCTGCAATGTAATTGTGAAAAATATCTCCAATATCAGTTGTATCTTGGTCTCCGTCTCCAAAAGTCCACTTCCATTTTGAAACATTGCTTCCGCTTGCCGTTAAATGAGCAATCGCTTGAATAGAGTCGACGAGCACATAATTATCTCGATTCAGTTTAAGATCACTCGTTGATTCAAATTTCAAATAGCTGCTAGCTTCTGTCATGCATTGTTGGTCATAAACTTTGACGGAATAACTCCCAGAGCTGCTTGTCATGATTGAACTAGAAGTAGACCCTGTTGACCATTGATAACGATAAAGAGGATTATCCTGCACGGCCAAAGTTTTAGCGCTTTCGCATACAACAATTTCATTAGGTAAAGAAATTTCTGGATAGTTTAGATAGCTGACATTTATAGTGTCTTGGTTTTTACAAATTCCATTCGAAACCTTCAACCAATAGGTACCTGCTACGGTGACTTGAATCTTAGAATCAGACTGGCCTGTAGACCATTTAAATTGGGAAAAATTTCCAGCTGATAAAGTCAATGACTGGCCCTTGCAAAGTGTGGTGTCTTTGCCAAGATTAACATTTGGAAATTCTTTAACCTCAATTGTTCCATTGATCGCTTTAGAAAAGGTACCAACGAATCGAGTTAGAGTTACGGTGTAAGTTCCTGGAGAGCCGTACCGATGTTGAATGGATTTAGAAACTGGAGCTTTATTCATAACCTTTTGTCCGTCACCAAAATCCCATAGCAAAGAATCACAGTACCCAATCGAGCTAACATTTATTTGAGAAGGCAAGGTTTGACAAAAGATCGGGGCAGTGATCGTTGGCGGGTCTCGATAGTAACTTTGAATGGATAGCGGAAGTCCGTATATCGCATCATTCTGAATTATCAGTCCATTTTTATCAAAATTGCAAGCCAGTCCTTTCACATTTGGATTTCGTATAGCTATTAGAGGACTGCAACAATCTCCTCCGCCTCTTCCCCCATATATCTGACCGTTGTATGCAAGTTGAAGATCAGTCAAGATATTTCTATCCACGTGTCCAATTGAAATTGCCGACTTGGTGATTGCCGTTGAGTCGCTGTTCGTCAGATCCAGTTGTAAGACCTGATTTTCGTAAGTTGAGGCGTACAATAGTTGTGAGTTTGGTGAGAAAGCTACTCCATCCATATGATAATAATTCAACCGGACTGTTCTGACATTACTAAGAGCGCCAGTGTTAGAATTAAAATCAAACAATTGTACATTTCCACCGGCAGCAACGGCAAGCGTTGACCCATCAGGCGAAAAGCACATCTGATCAGCATCCCACGCCTGATACCAGAATGAATAACGCGCTCCTATTGTCGAAATCACAGGTCCCTGGATTCCCGACTCCGTGATGTGATAGGCATAAAACTTATTGGTATTCCATTCGTGACCCATCACCCAAAACGTTTTATCATCTGCGTGATTGACAGTCGAGAGAATAAGGGTTGCAGGGTTTAAGAGGTCCACATTTTTTTTAATTACATCTCCTTTTCCGTTGTCAGCGGTAATGTCCACTACCGCATAATGTAATCCTGAAAGTGATGAGCCGTTCCATTCGTTTGAGCTGAAAATATAATATTGGTCGAGGTTGCCGGGATCAGGAACGATCACGTTCGGCATAGTGTAAAAATTTAATCCTTTGGTGAGTCCAGTTCCATTCGGCATTACCCCATGAAATCTGTTCCATGCTTTCATACCGTCGGAGTAAAAAAGCAGGTTGCCATTTTCGTCGCTGATGGTCGATGACCTTGCAAAGAAATTTGAGACTTGACCACCATTTAAAAGGGTTGGTGGATTGGTTTTGAAATCTACGCCTGCATTATAACCAAAATACCAAATGCTACCGGGCTTAAGAGGTTGCCCTTTGCTGCAATAGACCAGGAGACAAAATAGGAAAGAGAGAAAACAAGCTCGAGTGAGTGGCATCAGGTAGATCAAAATTCGGTGCCAATATAAACTTTTTTGAAAAAAAGAGAGTCGCCAAAATATCATTTACAGGTCCAGGCAATAACCAAACACCACTCCGATGGTAACTAGTAAACAATGCAACCAAAAATCTTTTTTTAGTTTGATGCCTTTTTATTGGTTACTTAATAATTAAGTCAAGCTACATTCCCGTATCATCGGTGTATTGGTGATCATTGCCGGCACCGGATGGATGCTCCACAACTTGCGTCCGCTTCTTTTTCCAGACTTCACGATCAACTTTATTTTTATAGCCATTGCCGGCATGGGAGAATTGGTATTGATGCTGTGGCTGCTGATCAGAGGATGGAAAATTCCCGAGGCCATTTACGAGTTGGTCAGCGATCAACAACAACTAATCCGACAATTATTTCACGATATTCATTCGTAGTTTGAAATAGGACTCCTGTTTAGCGCTTAGCGTTAACTAACCCATTGGGAAAAATAAAAATTGAAAAGGAGAAAATTAGCAGCACGTTGAATTCAACACCCTCACTTCCTCCACCCACTACATACCATCCGTGTTTCCAGTGAATCAATACAATGCCCATGATGAAGATGATAATGTTGAGTAGGGCTAATGGCTTCAAATATTTATTAAGGAATAGTGCAGGGATACTTACCACGTGAATCAACTTCACCAGAATCGCTAGGGGAATACCCATGACGCCGAATCCAAACACCTCGTCAAGCGCTTGACCAAAGTCAATGACGCTCCCTTCCACAAAGGAGGGGATGCCATGCATGATCATAGTCACCATAAGACCAAAACGCAGTAGAAAAGTACGGTCGAGGTTCGCTTTTATCCATTCCATAATATATAGTAGTTAAATTGTTTCTGATTTGTTGCAATGATACGCGATCAGCACTTTATGGTGATGTGCCAAAATTCTCAAAAACAAAAACGGTATCTTTTCGTTTTTTAACGTCATATGTATTTCACGTCTTTGCCTGATCATAGTCAACCCGGATTTGACGAGCCATTGCATTTCAGTCGCTTCAGAAAGAGCAATGTGATCTTCAACACCCACGCACAAGCAGGCGGTTGCGATGACCATGTGGGTTGCTTATCGATAAAGACTACCTTAAGTGGAGAGGAATGGTATGGCATTGGAAGACGAAATCTGGTGGTAAGGCCCGGGCAATTTCTTATCCTGAATGATAATCAGGACTATTCTTGCCGTGTTAACCAGGCGCGCTTGTTTTCCATCTTCTTTAAAAGAGAATTTGCTGCGCGTGTATTCTACGATTGCCTGGCCAGCGAAGAAGCATCGCTCGACAATCCTTTTATCACCGACACGGGGACTCCCGAATTCTTTCAAACCCTGCACGACATCGATGATGCTCTTCAATCAAGGCTATCTATGCTGGTATCCGTTTTGGAAAAGAACGGTTATGATGCTGATGAAATCAATGAACACTTGCTTTATCTGTTACGCCAGCTCATTCATGTTAACAAGATGGAAGCGCATCAGGTTCTGCGCGTGAGTGCTGTTAAGCAAAGCACCAAAACGGAAGTTTATAAAAGATTGTGTTCAGCGAAAGACGTTCTTCATTCTTATTTCATGAATAAGCTTGATCTTGATACGATCAGTGCTGCCGCTTGTCTGTCTATGCCTCAGTTGATCCGTCAATTCAAGTTGGTGTTTCATTGCACTCCGCATCAATACCTGATGAGACTGAGACTTCAGCACGCCGCTGACCGGCTAACCAGCGATAAAGACTTGGTGAGCGATATTACTTTGCAAAGTGGATTTGAAAACACCAGCGCATTCTGCCGAGCATTTAAGACAGCTTACGGTGTTTCACCGGAGGCATTCAGAAAACAAAATGGTATGAAGTAAACTGTTTGAAAGAATCTTTTCTCGCCAGAGTCTCGCCTCGGACTCTGGCGCAAACACAACACAACGCAGCGTCCCCGAGACGGGAGACACTGTGGAGAATTACAACCCCCAAGGCTGGCGCTCGTTTGTAACGAATGCCTTCTCAAAAATCGCAACGAACACGCGTTACAAACGCGCGCTAACAGGGGGGGAGAATCGAGGAGAGTAAGATTATTTTGAATTTCCTTTTTCAATGTGAATTTTTGCAGGTTTTGATGGGATGAATATACTTTTCTTTCCTACAAAATCACCTTTCAACCAACTTAGAATTCTCCCTTCTAATTGCTTCAAATTAATTAGGTCTTGTAGTTTTGAACCACCATTGTTTGTTGATAGTGACACTTGGTGTAAGAGTATTTCTTTTATTATATCTTTTAGTTCTGTTTTAAGAATTGAACCTGCCTTCGATATCCCTAAGGTGTTGCATAAATACTGGTATAGATTTAAGATACCTTTGTCATATTCGGCAATCAAATCGTCTTGATTTTTATCAATAAATAAAATGAGTGGATGAATTCTTCTTACTATAAATTTTTCTTTCATAGCAGATAGAAAAGCTTTTGCTTCGGTTTCAGTTAATCCCAATTCTTTTTTATGAATTTTAAATGATTTAATGGAGTCAACGTCTTGTTCATAGCTGCTTAGTAATTGATCTAAGCTTTGTTGATCTTCTGTTAAGTAGTTAATCCAGGTATTATTGCGTTGTCTTCGACTTCAGACAGTGATTCATTTATTATTTCATCGAAAAGATTTTTTTCACTCATTCTAAAAACCGCAGCTTCATCGTATCTCTGACCTTTAACCAATTCTTTCTTTTTTTCGATTATTTCAGCAAGGTTTTTAATTTTGGACTCCACGGATTTTGAAAATGGAATATAAAGATTATTCATCCTTACCTTGAGTGAATCAAAAATTGAGGATTGGTTTATCTCTGCCATTGGCTTTTGCTTCAACTCAAATACAAATGTCCCGCCTTCATCCCCGACATCATGCAGAGTGCCAAACATAGGTGTTTGCGTTTTTGAAACCGTAAATTTTTGACTTACTAGGATTGAGAATTCGTTAAAGGGCAAGTCCCTGAGTTCATTTTCCTTTAGTATGTGAATTACAGTTTGGGAAAAGGGGCTGCCTTCTCCTATGACGCCGTCAGAAACTTTTTCCAATCCGCCTGCTGTCAGAGCTTGCCTTGATTTTTTGTTATCATATGCTGTTATACCACCTCCTCGATTTTCTTGAAGTAAGGCTCCTGAAAAGCAAGAATCGGCAATGATACTTATATGATGTGCGGTTGATGCTTTAATAAAAGTTAGTACCTCTCGAATATTTAACCATGATGAGGCATCATTCGGCTTGGAGTCTGATAGTTGCCAATAGGCGGTTTTAAGTTTTGGGTTAAAGGTTCCATGTCCAGCATATATGACTAAGATATTCTCATCTTCCAGGGCGTTTTGAAAGTATTCAGAGAGTTTGCTATACAGAGTTGAAAGAGTGGTCTCTTCCTTTCGATGTATGAATAGGGTATCATCAAATCGATAATTGCTATTTAATAGCTTGAGTATTTTAGAAACATCGTCAAAGCAGTTTTGAATTTTATTGAGATGTGGATCGTCATATTCGGTAATGGCAATAGCCAATATTTTGTTTACTCTCATTTTCCTAGAAATTGGATGAGTTATATTGAACTCTTTGACAATCTAATAAAAAATACACTTTACTTCGGGAGTTGACAATTCCGCGTGAGGGATGGAGCGGCATGTTTGAGCCCGAAGCGGAATGTGCGGTTGGTGGCGAGTAGCGACAGCCCGACCTGAGGCACGAAGGGCAAGCCCAAGTCTCTCTGCGCACCTCTGCGATCTTTGCGGTTCAAAAAATGCATTCAACCGCAGAGGACGCAAAGAAACGCAGAGTTATTTCTCTGACCCTCCTTCGCTAAGCTACGGCGGGCAAGCAACTTTCAACTTATTTCCATTATTTTCGCACCAAAATTTTGTGAACCACTATGAGCAATCGTCCGATTTCCGCTTTTATCGAAAAGAATTATCTGCACTTTAATGCTGCTGCACTAGTAGATGCAGCCAAAGCTTATAAAAAACACATTGCCGATGGCAAAAAAATGCTGGTGTCGTTGGCCGGTGCCATGAGTACCGGTGAGTTGGGCATCAGCTTTGCCGAGATGATCCGTCAAAACAAAGTGCATATCATTTCATGCACGGGCGCCAACCTGGAAGAAGACATCATGAACCTGGTGGCGCACTCGCATTACAGAAGGATTCCGAATTATCGTGACCTCACACCCGAACAAGAGTGGGATTTATTGCAAAAACATTTGAACCGTGTTACGGATACATGCATTCCGGAAGAAGAAGCATTCCGCAGGTTGCAAAAGCATTTGTTTAAAGTGTGGAAAGATGCCGAGGATAAAGGTGAACGGTTGTTTCCGCACGAGTTCATGTTCCGCATGATCAACAGCGGTGACTTGAAACAATATTACGAGATCGATCCGAAGAACAGTTGGATGATTGCTGCGGCAGAAAAAAATATGCCGATGGTGGTGCCGGGCTGGGAAGACAGCACGATGGGAAATATTTTTGCCAGCTATGTGCTCACCGGTGAGTTGAAAGCATCGACCATGAAGAGTGGTATTGAATATATGGTGTGGCTGGCGGATTGGTACACCAACAATGCTGGTGAACATGGCATCGGGTTCTTCCAGATTGGCGGTGGTATTGCGGGCGACTTCCCGATATGTGTGGTGCCGATGTTGCATCAAGATTTGGAGAGAGACAACGTGCCGTTCTGGAGTTACTTCTGCCAGATTTCGGATTCAACAACAAGTTATGGTTCGTACTCTGGCGCAGTGCCTAACGAAAAAATCACGTGGGGCAAGCTGAGCATCGACACTCCGAAGTTTATCGTAGAGAGCGATGCGACTATCGTAGCGCCATTGATGTTTGCTTATATTTTGGATATGTAAAATTCGTTGTTGGTTGTTCGTTGTTGGTTGACCGTTATTCTTCCGAACAACGAATAACGAATATCGATCAACGACTACTAAATGAATTTAGACCTCGCTCTTAGATCTTCTATACAAGACTCCATCAAAGCTCTGTTTCAAGCGAATGTAGAGCAATTACAGATTCAACCGACCAATGCTGAGTTTGAAGGCTCGCATACACTCGTGTGTTTTCCTCTGGCTAAGATTTCGAAGAAGGGTCCCGAGCAGACTGCTACTGCGATTGGTGAATATTTGGTTGCCAATTCAGGAATTGTTTCGCGCTTCAATGTGGTGAAAGGATTTTTGAATTTGGTGATTGCCGATAAAGTGTGGGTAGAAGTTTTTAAATCCATTTATGCGGATAAGAACTTCGGAACTCTGCCCTCAAATGGAAAAGAGTTGATGGTGGAGTATTCTTCTCCGAATACCAACAAGCCGTTGCACTTAGGTCACTTGCGAAATAATTTTCTGGGATACTCTGTTGCTGAGATTCACAAAGCTCTCGGTTATACTGTTCACAAAGTGCAGATCATCAATGATCGCGGCATTCATATTTGCAAAAGCATGGCCGCGTGGAAATTGTTTGGCCATGGTGAGACTCCGCAAAGCAGTGGCATGAAAGGCGACAAGCTGGTAGGAAAATATTATGTAGAGTTCGATAAGAACTACAAAGTGCAGATGAAAGAGCTTGTGGCGAAAGGGGTAAGCGAAGCCGATGCAGAGAAGCAAGCACCAATCATGCAGCTTGCCGTTGAGATGCTACAGAAGTGGGAAGCAAAAGATCCTGAAACTGTGCAGCTCTGGAAGACGATGAATGGCTGGGTGTATGAAGGTTTTGATAAGACTTACAAGCGCATGGGCGTTGACTTCGAGAAGTTGTATTATGAATCGGATACATATCTACTTGGAAAAGAAGAAGTACTGCGCGGGTTGGAACAAGGTGTGTTCTTCAAAAAAGAGGATGGATCTGTTTGGGTGGATTTAACTTCAGATGGACTGGATCAAAAAGTGTTACTTCGTGCGGATGGCACATCGGTGTACATGACGCAAGATATAGGCACAGCAATTTTGCGTTTCCGAGATTTTCCAAAGATAGAAGGACAAGTCTATACGGTAGGTAACGAGCAGGAGTATCATTTCAAGGTCTTGTTTCTGATTTTGAAAAAACTGGGCTACCAATGGGCAGAGAAATGTTATCACCTTTCATACGGTATGGTTGATCTTCCTTCCGGCAAAATGAAATCGCGCGAAGGAACGGTGGTTGATGCGGACGATCTGATGCAAGAGATGGTGGACGAAGCGGAGAAGCAAACACGCGAACTCGGAAAGATTGAAGCTGCAACCGAAGCACAGATCAAGGAACTTTCAGAAATGATCGGACTTGGTGCATTGAAATTCTTCTTGCTGAAAGTTGATCCGAAGAAAAGAATGTTGTTTGATCCGAATGAATCAATTCAGTTGCAAGGGCACACAGGACCGTTCATACAATATACTCACGCGCGTATTTGCGCGATCATTCGCAAGGCGGAGTCGATCGGAGTGAAGCCGGTGGAAGCGGATTTATCGCAAGTAACATCTCTTGAACCTGTTGAGCGCGATGTGGTTTTCATGATCAACAATTACATCAACAAGTTGAACGAAGCTGCACGTGATTATTCGCCTGCTGTGATTGCTAACTTTGCTTTTGACCTGGCGAAAGGCTACAACCAGTTTTACCAGTCGATTCCCATCTTTAACGAAAGTGATCAGGCGAAATTGAAATTCAGAATTGCTTTCTCCCAAAGCGTTGCCCGTATGCTGAAGAAATCGATGAGGCTGTTAGGGATTGAGGTGCCGGAGAAAATGTAAGAATAGTATCAAGCAGTAAGATGCAAGTGTCAATGTAAAAGTCTTACTACTTATGTCTTGCAACCATTCCCCCAGAATTCAGTACCTTCTCACACGCCTTCAAGCGACCATTGATGTACTTGTTTTACCTTGCACCAGATTTCGCGGAGCCTCATACTTTTTTCTTGTAAATTGAGTTTTGATTTAAACACAAACTATGAAAACCGCAATTATTCTATTGGCAACGATGATGATGGGCGCATCTTCCCTTTATGATTTCAAGATGAATTCACTCGAGGGCAAGGAGATTGACTTCTCTCAATACAAAGGAAAGACGTTGTTGATTGTAAACACGGCATCAAAATGTGGTTACACTCCACAATACGCTGACCTTCAAAAGTTGCACGAGACTTACGGAAGCAAAGTAACCATACTAGGTTTTCCGGCCGACAATTTTGGACATCAGGAACCAGGTACTAATGCTGAGATCGGTGAATTCTGCAAGAAAAATTATGGAGTGACTTTTCAGATGTTTGAAAAAATTTCTGTGAAGGGAGATGATCAAAACGCATTGTACAAATGGCTGAAAGAGAAAACGGGCGAGGAACCCACTTGGAATTTCTGCAAATTCTTAGTGAAGCCTGATGGTTCTGTTAAGTTTTTTTCATCCAAAGTAAAGCCACTTGATCCCCAAATCACCAGTGAATTATAAGAAAATAATTGGAGGTGCTGTTGGCTTACTATTAATCATGGGCATTGTTTCCTTTTTAACAGACCAGTCGCCAGGGAAGAATAAACCAGCGACAGGTTCGATCTATGATTTCAAAATCAAATCGCTAGATGGTAAAGAGATAGATTTTTCTCAATACAAAGGGAAAAAACTATTGATAGTAAATACAGCTTCCAAGTGCGGAAAAACTCCTCAATATGCAGGATTGGAAAAATTACATGAACAGTATGGCAACAATGTTACTGTACTTGGCTTTCCTGCAAACAATTTTCTATGGCAAGAACCTGGTAGCAGCGCTGAGATTGCCGAATTCTGCGAGCGTAACTATGGTGTAAAATTTCAAATGTTTGAAAAGGTTTCTGTGAAAGGACGCGATCAGCACCCGCTATATCAATGGCTGCAGGGCAAGACAGGGGAGAAGCCGGATTGGAATTTTGCTAAATATTTTGTGAGTGAAGATGGTAGTACGGTAAAGTTCTTTAAGTCAGGTGTTCAGCCCTTGGACAAGCAGATTCTTGCCGAAGTCAATCGTTGAAAAACTTATTCGTTAATAGTTATTTGTTAATAGTAATAGTTTTGATATTTGCGTAATCAGTTTGCTATTAACTATTAACAAATAACTACTCACATGAAGGTATGGATTGAAGCCTTTCGTTTGCGCACCTTGCCACTCTCTCTTTCTTGTATCGGTATGGGTGGTTTTCTGGCAGCAGCCCAAAATAAGTTCAACGGGTTGATTTTTTTCTTGTGCTGCACGACTACCATTTTTCTTCAAGTGCTTTCCAACCTCGCCAATGATTATGGCGACACTATTAATGGGGCAGATCATAGCGAGCGAAAGGGACCAAAGCGTGCCGTGCAATCGGGAGCAATCTCTGCCGCACAGATGAAAAATGCGATTATTATTTTTGTTGCGCTTAGTTTATTAAGCGGCATTGAACTTCTTTATTCAGCCTTTGGATTTGAGTTAAAATCATTTTTCTTCTTCTTCGTGTTAGGTCTTTTATCCATCGTGGCAGCGATTGCTTATACAGTTGGGAAGAAGCCTTACGGTTACATTGGGCTCGGTGACCTATCTGTTTTGATCTTCTTCGGCCTGGTGGGTGTGATGGGTTCGTTGTATTTATTCACGAAGGAATTCTATGCACTACAAATTTTGCCGGCACTAAGCTGCGGATTCTTTTCTATTGCCGTGCTCAACATCAACAACATTCGCGACATTGAATCCGACAGGCAAGCAGGAAAGTTTTCTATTCCTGTAAGAATTGGAAGAGAAAAAGCTATTCAATACCATTGGTTTTTGCTATCAAGCGGGATTCTTTGTGCTTTGGTTTTTGTAATTCTGAATTATCAATCGCCGGTGCAATTTTTATTTATTTTTTCCGCCCCACTATTAATTATCAATGGCAAGTCCGTGGCGAAATTGCCATCCGAAAAACTGGATCCGTTCCTAAAACAAATGGCACTATCCACGTTGATTTTTGTTTTGCTTTTTGGGATTGGGAATCTACTGGCATAAATGATAAAAGATACTAACTGGAAAGCAGATACGATTGTATGTAATTATGCGTTATGTCAAAAGACTAACTGACAAAAATCATATTTCGCGCTCTGAAAATTTACTTAACTTGGTTTCATAAAAATTATTCACAATGAAAAAAATTCTTGTACCTGTCGACTATTCTAAAACATCAGCCATTGCTTTTGATGTTGCCTTTGAAATAGCTAAGAAAAGTGGCGCTGAAATTATTGCTATGAATGTAGTAGAAGAGATCACCACCGAATCATATCGTGTTACAGGCGAGTGGCACAAGGCGGATTGGGAAGACAGGATATATACGTTTGAGTTGCTGAAGAAGTCGAAAGTTCAATTGGAAAAATTAGTGACTGATCCTAAGTACGATGCAGTTAAGATAACCGGAGAACAACGCGTGGGTAACCCATATCACGGCATTACAACGATCGTTACTGAAAAGAAAGTAGACCTGGTGGTGATGGGCACACGCGGCCATACCAAATTGGAGGAAATGGTGATCGGTACTAACACTGAAAAAGTTGTGCGTCATTCACGATGCCCAGTGCTTACCGTACATAGAAAGCCGGCCACAACAAATTTTAAACAGATCGTATACGCAACAGCGATGTCGCCTGAGGAGGAGGTATTTTCTCGATTTGTCAAAAAGACACAGCAAATGTATGACTCCACAATCCATTTGGTACGAATAAATACGCCATCTAATTTTGAGCGTGACGTGGCTGCAAAAAGTGCGATGGAGAAGTTTGCTAAAAAGCTCGGCCTCAAGAATTATACCATCAATATATTCAATGACATCTCCGAGGAGATGGGCGTGATCTATTTCGGTGAGAGTATAGATGCTGATTTGATTGCTATGGCAACACACGGTCGCACAGGCTTTGCACACATTATGGCTGGCAGTATAGCTGAAGATGTGGTAGGTCATTCAAGACGACCTGTGCTTACCTTTGTAGTAAAACATTAATAATTTTGGTGAAATCAATTGATAAGCTCCGCCCCGCCTTGTCGGGGCGGGGCTTTATTTTTTAATTTTGTTAAAGCGCAATTTGAAAAACTATTATTTCATATTAAGCCTGAACATTTACGCAAGCGATGCGGAGATTAAACATTCTTACCGCAGACTAGCCTTGCAATTTCATCCGGATAAAAATTCTTCGCCTGAGGCGGAAACAATCTTTAAGGAAGTGAATGAGGCATATGAGGTTTTAGGTGATCCTTTACGTAAAGCGATCTACGATCAAATGCTACGAGGAGTTCCGACCGAAGAGCAAGTTCAAGAACCGGTGCGCACGCATCGCGATCCTCGCTATCGGCCTAAGCCAACTACTAATGCCACTCGAAGGCCAACCCATCGTGAGGAAATATTGGCGATGATGGCCATCAACTTGCGATACGCACTAATGATCTCAAGGTTAACGCTTTTGTTTTCGGTGGTCTTGATTACGGATTATTCGTTGCCACCAGTAAAAACAATCACCGAGATCCAGACAGTCAATAAGATAAAAGAAAAGTTTAGAGAGTTCGGGGGGAAATGGCAGCAATTCTTTTAAGATTGAGTTTAAGGATGGAAAAAATGCGAGTGTTTCGAGAGAAGCAGCAGGCAAACTGGTAGAGGCATCGAAAATTGGTGTGTACCGCTCAGCTTGGTTTTCAATACCACTTACACTCGAAGATGAACTGACGCATTATCGTACCAATGTGCAATTATCGATTTATGGTAATTTTATCTTTTGGCCGGTTCTTTTGTTACTTACTTCCCTGGTGGGAACGTTTTATTGGAAAGGTGTTGAGTTTAGGTTTAACGTTGGTGTTGTAAATTTTATTTTGTTTTTGCTAACACTGATATTTCTTAATGTTCATAAATTTTAAAGAACGATGGCAAAGAAAAATGAATGGAAGAATCGTGAAGGAGTAGTCTACTCAACTAGCCAAAACTTTGAATACGAATTTGCTGGCAAGGATGAACAAACAACACTTCCTCCACAACAACAAAACCTGAGAGCCCAACTTGATAAGAATGGAAGAGCAGGAAAGCAAGTTACATTAGTTACTGGCTTTATAGGAACCAGTGGTGATCTTGAAACGCTGACTAAACTTTTGAAAACGAAGTGTGGAGTTGGGGGCTCTTCAAAAAATGGAGAGATCGTTTTGCAAGGCGACTTGCGCGACAAAGTTGTACAAGCACTATTAAAAGAAGGATACAAAGCGAAACGTGTTGGATAACCCAAGTCGTCCGACCACTCCACAATCTTGATGGTCTGTGTCGACACAGACCATGGAAATAGATAGACTTTAAATTTCAACAAATAAAAACCCCAAGGCTTAACCTTGGGGACTCTCTATTTTGCAAGCAGAGAGCGAAGCTTATTAATAACGATAGTAATCAGGCTTGAACGGTCCTTTCACTTCTACCCCAATATATTTCGCTTGCTCTGAGGTGAGTGTTTCCAACTCAACACCAATTTTCTTCAAATGGAGTTGAGCCACTTTCTCATCCAAATGCTTAGGAAGCATGTACACTTTGTTTTCGTATTTATCAGAGTTAGTCCACAACTCAAGTTGAGCAATGGTCTGATTTGAGAATGAGTTAGACATTACAAATGAAGGGTGACCAGTGGCACAACCTAAGTTTACTAAGCGGCCTTCTGCCAACAAAATCACCTGACGGCCATTCTTCAATGTATATAAATCAACTTGTGGTTTAACTTCATCTTTCGTTGCATTCTTGTTTAGCCATGCTACGTCAATTTCATTATCGAAGTGACCGATGTTACAAACGATCGCCTTGTCTTTCATGCTTTCGAAATGACGGCCTAATACAATTCCAAAGTTTCCTGTAGCAGTAACAATAATATCAGCGCCTTTTAC
>Ga0207155_1111_pt1 | contig 17464 bp, 21 predicted proteins | sample Alteio_BWMinHeat_26_FD_153515 | JGI IMG/M metagenome (GOLD analysis project Ga0207155, IMG submission 153515) | Enriched cells from forest soil in Barre Woods Harvard Forest LTER site, Petersham, Massachusetts, United States -... | ecosystem: Environmental > Terrestrial > Soil > Temperate forest >... | reverse complement strand
CCAAAACATTCATTGTCAGACCCACTAGTGTGAAAGGCGGCCAAGAAGAGGTTATCATCGAGGCACAACATCTCAAGAGTACGGTTGAATCAATATCAAGTGATGGTGTCCCTTTCCACCTAGCCCTCGGAGACATGACTGGAGTCTCATATCCAATGATCAAATACGCGCAGCAGATGATCCACCTTCCGCCAGACCCGCTTTTAAGACAAAAACTCTTGCGGATCAGGCGAATTCTGCTCGAGTTTCGGTCACACAGCAAGGGCTCCCTCGCAAGGTATAGGGTTAAAATAGAGAACGAGCGAGTTCTTCGGAATAACGTAGGCAGCGCGGTCCTGCGAAAGTTAGTTGAGGATAAGGTTCTTGTATTACGGGGAGACTTTTATCACCTGGACCCGGCAGGCCTTAACGAACACATAGGGGTAACTTGGCCGGAGCTTCGGAAGGGCCATTTTCCTGATTCCCTAATTGCTTATCTCCGCTCTATTAGCGTTGAAGGGTAATACTTGAACTGAAAGTGGCATTTTGAATTGAATAGTCCTTCGCATAGCGTCTCCGAGAAGAGGCCGACTGGAGTGGCATCAGAAACGCACCCTTCTACTTCAAGGTCCGCACATCTTCATAAAGCTTCCGCAGGTGTTCATCGGACATATCAAGAATAGGTTCATACATGAACGCATTTAGATGAATATTTTCCGGGGTCATAAGCACAACACTCCGTAGAGTCTTTATCGCACTGGCTTCCCCGCTAAAGCGGCTTTGGAATTTTTTCAAAAGTTCTTGCGTTTGGTTTTCCTCGATGCTTGCTAGGAAAGCGGTATCTGCTATTTTGTCGGCCATGAATCGTTCCGCAGCAAGTCGTATGGCAATAGAAAGTACAATCTTGTGCTCAAAATTGACTCCATCACCGGCGCCCAGGCACACTTCGGCCTCTTGTCGAATGAGGTCAACTACCGGAGTGTCGGCATCTGAATACGAACCCTTCACTTCGAACAGCTTGGTGTAAATCGCATCGAGGACTCCTTGAGTAATCGTCGCTGAGTCTAATTTCCAGTGCAAAAGCGAGGTTAGCTTCACATAATCTGCGTCTGTCTTTCCATGAGTGTATTCGATGAGGTTCCGCATGAATGAGATTGATGCGATCCTCTTCTTCTTGTTTGTAAAAAATTCACTCTTCCAATCATTCACAAAGACATTCTTGATGCCCAACGCCTGCGCGAGGACGATGTCCGTATTGCTCTTCGTAGCCATTAGACAGCCCGGGTAGCCGACAAACCGGCTGCTAATCGTCCGGAAGAAATCGAAATTATGTGTTAGAATAATCTGCTTGAATGCGGGGCCATCTGAAATGTCCTGAAGATACTGTATGATGGCATATTTGTTTTTGTAATCAAAGGAGTCGGCTATGTCGTCAACGACAAAAAGGGTCTCCTGTTTGGTTTGTCGTCGTACCTCAATCTCAAAAATGATGTTGAGGATATAAAGAGCCTTTTTCTCTCCTTGGCTTAGGGATTTCATCAGTGTTTCGCGCACCACTGGAGCCGAGTCCGTGCCATCTTTAAAAGTGTAAGTAAGGTCAAGCATCGCTTCGTGCCCGAGGGCTATAGCGGTCTTATTTTTCGCCTCCAATGTGAAGGGCACAAAGAAGCGGTCATTAAACAGATCAATCGCCGCCTCCCACTGTGTACGCTCCTTGCGAGCTTCATCTTCTATTTCTTTTCTTCTCGCCTTAACCTGTCGATACCTTGTGAGCAAGTCGTCGTAAAGAGCTTCATTCGCCTTAAAATACGACTTCCAAATCTGTTCTTTGAAAAGATCGATGTTTGCTAGATGCGGGAGTAGCAGTTCATGGTCGCAGAGGTATGTCTGAAAGTCTCTCACGGTAACATTCTTTTCAAAGAGCTTCTTAATCTCGGCGAATTTCTTTTTCAATTCCTTGTCTTTGGTTATGTTCTCCAGTTCCTTAGCGATAAGGTCTTCGAGTTGCTTCTGTGTAGTGACCTCCAGATCAGTGCTGGCACGTAGTGTGATAGTGTGTTTTGCGTTGAAGAAACCATTGTCGGCCAGTGTTTTCGCTATCTGGCTCGCGTTGTAATACTCAAAGACGCCCTTTTTAAAATACGTTGAACCGGCGAGTAGCTTGTTGTATCTATTGACGTAATCTTGGATTGCCGTCTTGAAATCCTTGGTTCCTAAAGCGCTTAGCACCTTGTCATCAAAAATGGAGTCGTAACGGACTTCAGCAAATGGCATATCCTTCTGTTCCGTTAGTTCATTTTTTATGCGGTCAAGGGCTTGGTAAAATGCCTCGTCACCATCGCTCTTCATAAAGGCTAGAGCTATTTCTCTATCCAATTCTTTCTTGGAGCCGGATTGCTCCTTCATCGCCTTGAGAAACGACGCCTTGGATTTGTCTATCTCCGCATGTAGTTGCTCATACTCTTTTCGTAAAGCATTGTTCACTAGAAGCGTCGCTGTCTTCGCGGTGTGACCAAAAAACTCATCATAAGGAGGAAGGACAAGAACGCTCTCTTTGGGCAACTCGGAGCCGTTCTCGTCAGTGATCTTCCGGACGGAAACACGGAAAGGGAATATGCGATCCTTGGATGATACTTGATCGGCTACGTCTTTAAATGTTTGCGCCAAAGAAGACTTCATTGAGCCATTGGGAGCGTATATTGCGTAGGCCCTTCGCTGGGAGAAATCGAACTGATGATTGAGTTTTCTGATTCCGTAACAGTTCTCGAGATCAACGATCACTTTTTTCATTCTATCGGCTCCCACATTCCCTGATCGGGATGCTTTCAATTCAACTCGAAAGGGGCTCATTCACGACCCGCGCGCGAAGCCATATTGACCCCCTAACACTTGATGGGACTAATATACGGCTGAACAGGGTAGCTCAGCAACACACACTATTAGGGTGCTACCCGCCGCTCAGTATCCGGGGCGGCGGCGGGAGATAGAGGCCCAAGAAAAATGCGACGGTGAGATCCTCGCTGGCAGTCTCTCTGAGGCTTTCCGGTCAGCGATTCGGGCCGTTAGGAGGGGGGAACTCATGGAAAACCTGCACGGCCAATTGGAGTTGACCGCAAGAATTACGGGCAAGGCGGTTCGGTTCTTTTGAGATTCGCGACCGGCAAATAAAATAAAGGCGGGTGATTTTGGGCTGAGCGTCGTGCAATGCGTACTCTGCGCCATGTTGATTCGGGTCTTGGTGAACCGTACCGAGGAATGCTCAAGGCCCTGAGGTTCAAGCTTCTTTGGACAGCAGCCCTGTCAAGAATACTAGCGTCGGCCTCTAGGCTGGTGACGAGTCAATCGGGGGCTGAACTCGACCTAAGATTCCGAAGAGAAATGCAGAGAGGTCAGATAGCCGACCTTGAATTGGTGTTTGTTGGCTGGCAGTCTAGCGCGGTGACCGCACTGCTGCACCAGCGAGAATGGCGCCGTTCTCGTGATCGGCAGCCCTTGATTATTAGCAAAGAGAGTGGGGGAGTGGTCGCCTCGGGTTTCGAGGTGGGCTTTTCAGCCCCTGGAGGTGTGGATGGTTGAGGAAGGGGCGAGGTCGAACCGGCGCTCACCAAGCACGTCGCGCCGTAGAGCGCAATGAACACCACTATTATACCGTAGGACAACCACTTACTCTTCAGCCTCCTAAATCCAATGCGAAGTTCTCCATAGGGCCTGAAGCTAATGGTCTCGCCCGCGCCAAAGCGTTTCCCCCTAGAAATGAAGCGTGCCTCTTCAGGAAGGGAGAGTTCCAATTCTCGGGCACAGAATATCCAGTAATCGTGATAGTCAAAACTCCGCCTCACAATGAGGATCCACATCGAGCAGAGTGCTATACCCAATAACGCGAGCAGGACGCGAAAGAGGCGAAGATCATCAGCGTTTTGGCGAGTGAAGACAATTCCTATGGTGGCAATAACAATTGTATTCGCGTAGATCATTGCCGTGAATTTCGCCCATACCTGTGCGCCCTCATAAACCCACAGACTAATCGCAGACTGATACGCAACCGTAACATCGACGCTACTGTTCATGGCCGGTCCGCTCGGAGACGGCGGAGTGTTGGTTTCGTTTGCCATTCCATTCCTCCCTGTTAGCCGCGAGCCAGCGCAGGCTGTCTTCCAGAATGCTATTAAGGTTTAGTTGAGGAGCCCAACCGAGCTGACTCGTAACTTTGTCGATCACCGGTAGTTTTGACACGCCATCATCGTACATCTCGCCATAAACAACATGTGGATCGACGAACTCTATCGGAGAGTCGGATTGACAGAGGCTGACAATCCGATTGGCCAATTCATAGATGGAAACAACGTTGGAAGGATTGCCCACGTTAATAACTTCGCCGCGCAAATGTGAGCCGCCCACAAGCTGGCACGCCTCGGCCACTTCTGTCACATGTACAAACGAGCGAACTTGAGAGCCATCGCCAAAGACCGTTAGGGGGGCGCCTGCGAGGGCAGCCGTAATAAACCGAGGTATGACAAAGCCAGGGCCGGGAAGCTGCCGTGGTCCAGCGATGTTAAAAGGGCGAATTATGTTCACGCGAAGTCCATTCGCTCTTGCGCCATTGAGCAACATTATCTCAGCTAAGAGCTTACTGACTGCGTATTCCCTGCGGGGAGTGACAACACTGGACTGCTGCGTGGGGGACTCTTCAGAGAGCCACTGTGCTCGTCCATAAACATCGGAGCTGGAAAGATATACTACTGAAGCTCGATGTTGGGTAGCGAGATTGAGTATTGTTTCAATTCCGGCAATAACCTGATACCCTAGAATTCCACCGAAGGGCAGGATTCGTGTTGAACCGACTGTATTGGCCAGATGGTAAATGGCGTCGAACCTAACTGGCGCCTGAAAATCCAGTATGTCGGCCGAGTAAAATTCGCATCGACCTCGGCAGAATTCGGGAGAGATGACATTTGCTGACAAATTGTCCACAACCGTTACGTTCTCGCCCTTTCCACATAGCGCTTCGACCAAATGCGAGCCGAGGAATCCCAAGCCCCCTGTAACTAGAACTTTTGCCATAGCGCACCTAACATAAGATTCTTGTCTTTTCGGCGTTAACATACATCGTCGGGGAGGTGGAAGCAACAAGACCGCTGCCTGCTCAAATGTGCAGCCGGTTATGTTCAGCCACTTGTCAAGATAGACGGATTCTGGTCGCTATTTATTCAAGATCGCGTACCTTTTTGGTGGACCGAGTGAGGTCCATTGGACACAAAGGTTAGGAGATGGAATGCTCTTGGGGGTTGATCGCGTTTCTGCGACGATTGGGGCCACCGCAGGCTGCTCGCGTGGACGCGTAACGCGTATGCGTGTTTGTTACGGCTATTTCCGCAGGATCGTGGAGAGATATAAGATTGTTGAAATGGCAATAAAAGCTGCAACAGCGAGATCGAAAAGGACCGTGGGCCAATTGTGTGTGCCACGAATTTCATACGTCTCACAATGCGTACTTTGCGCCGCACACTTTCTGCGCTTTTGCTCTTACCGTCGCCGCTCCTGTCCGCGAAAATACACAATCCAGGTTACAAGCTGGCAAAACACCGAGGCGAAAGAAGCAGTCCTAGAATGAAAACCATGGCCGCTCCGGCGGACGATATATCACGCCAACTCTGAAACCAACCATTTCTCCGATGCGTCATTTCTTCGCGGCGCACCAGCTTGAAGAACAAAGACACCTCTTTGCCGCACACCAGTTCCACAAACTTCCCGACCCCTCATGTGGAATTTATACGGCTCGGCAAGCCGGTTCAGTCTGCTGATTTGCATTAGTTGATGGGTTCTTAGGTCGGTTATAATTCGACCAGGAGTTGAACCATGCCCACATTTAATCAATGCATAAAGCGGGCGCTGGACAATCCACAGGTCCAGGCAGACAACGGGGTGATGATTTACCGAGAGGGAGACGAATATTCCTGGTATCCCACTGGTCCCTCGTCACGGCCTTGGGTCAATCTGCTTCGGTTCGGGATGGACGAAAGGCCACCCGTGCCTGATACGTGGATGCTGGATGAGCAGACACCAGATGCGGATACCGACGCGTTCGCCTGCGATGATGAGCGGGTCATCGGTATCGCGGTATACGGGGATTGTCGTATAAAAGAGCCGAGGACGGCGTCTTTAAGCTCATTTCCTAGGTAGGCACCCCGAAAACACAAGAATATATATCAGTACCAAAATTGAGCCCATGCAATCCGGCCGGCGCCATTCCACAAATTCAAGGACATAAAAGTGGTAAGCCGATGAAAACAACTTGCCGTGATCGGCCTGTCCTTTCCGTCAATATTCAGTAGGCACACAAATCGACTTGAGAGGAGATATTCCGATGGCTAAAGTACCAGCATATCATACAAATTCGCCTGAGTATCCGCCCACGCATAGGGAAGTGTATCACGATCATGATAACTGCCCGGACGGAAAGCGTATCAAGCCCGAACACCGTGAGAGCGGTGAGGGAGGTAAGCCGCGTTGTAAGGAATGCATAAAGCTAGGCTAAGGCAGCGCCCGTCTAAAGAGAATCTCCAAATCCGGGCCGTAACGGTGATTGCGGTCGGGCACATACCATACTCGACGCAGGCATAAGAGCGGCAGGCCCTAGGTCGGGCATATAGGTGTGCGCGTAAATATAGAGTTGGATCGAGTCTCACAATAACTTGGTGGGCGACATGGGTCTAATGAGAAACCCTGATCGGAGCGATCGGTGGGCAATTGTTGTTAGACGGCCGGTTTGAGTTTGAGCTGCTTTTCAATCCGGGTTATTCGGTGCTCGTGATTGACGTAGTTTTTCGCATGCGCGTCGCTATCCTCGACATCGCGCTTGTCGATTCGATCTACAGTCTCTCTAATCTCATCAACGCTGGTCTGGAGAGCCTTGAATTCTTCTCTGCTCGGGAGCGTGCCAAGATCATCTTTGGTTGCGAAATTCTCTAGGTCTTTCTTAGTGGCTAAGCCTTGAACGATTTGGTCAAAATATTCTTTGGTGAGTTCCATAGGGATAGGGGATTAGTCGTAAGGGTATGGTATCAGATCGGCATGAACTGTCAACCAGATGTACTAGAAGGGTCAGCAGTGATGAGCCTCGGCCGCCGTGTAGGTGACGCTGCGGTCAGGGAAAAATGTCTCGGGCTGGTCGGCCTGTACCAGTGCGAACTTCTCGCGTGCTCTTTGCGATGTCGCGTTTGAATAGAATGATAGCGGTTGTTGGTTCAGAATAACCAAATGAGTAAAGCGCTGAAAACCTGGGAGACTTACGAAGAAGTTGCAACCTATTTGCTCAACGAAATTGCCAGAGAATTGGGCGTTGAGAGATTTGAGGGCAAACAAAAGGTCATAGGAAGGAAGTCTGGTATAGAATGGGAGATCGATGCTAAGGGCGTCTGCGAGGACGACGAATTGTTCTTCATCGTTGAGTGCCGGAGATACGTGACCTCGCGTCAAAATCAGGAGAAGCTGAGTAGTCTCGCTTATCGCATAATTGATACGGGGGCGAAGGGCGGCATTGTGGTAAGCCCATTAGGGCTGCAGGCGGGAGCAGCTCAACTCGCGCAGGCTGAGAACATCTATAATGTGATTTTAGATGAGAATAGCACGTGCGCCGAATATGTCCTGAGATTCCTGGAAAGAGTTCGGGTCGGCAAGAGAATGGAAGCTACGGTTACCCCAATGGGATCTCTAAGCTTGAAAGTTACCCGCGCGGACGGAAGCGTTGAAGAGCTGGGAGAAGTTTAGAGGGTTCCGCTGTCCTCGGTGGTGGACGCAGGTGCGTCGTCCAATGCGTACTCTGCGCCATGGGGCCAGGGAAGTGTTGTCGTGCGATCCTGTACTCTCCGCCGTACATTAACCTGTGGTGGGCGAGTTTGGGCTGATGAAAAAGCCGATCGGCGCCGGCTAGAGGTAGGCAAGATGCCAAATAATCCGAACGGAATGGATATTGGAGAGTCAGAAGATGCTCGCGAGGAGTTCGAAGAAATCGAGCACTCTGGCGGCCGCGTTGAATTCGTTAAGGAGAATGGCGAAATCAAAGGCGTACAGTTATCGAACACCGGCGGAGGGCTTCGAGCGTTCCAACTTGAGGCCTCTGAGAATGGAGAGCTTCGGAATATAGTATATTCCATGGGCTACATGCCCGACGGTCCGCCACCACCGGAAGCTCTGATCCCGGTATGGATAATGTCGGACCGGGAAGGCTTATTCGGGAGAACGTGTCCCAAATGCAGATCATACTTCCGAACAGATTGGGTGACCGAGCGTACAGCGTGCCCATATTGCGGCCACTGGGATCACTGCCTAGCTTTTACAACTGAGAACCAGCGGGAGTTCGTAGCGCAATACTGCAAGTTATTTTTGGAAACCCTTGCCCGAGAGAATGAAGTTATCGTTGACCTGACTCAGCTTACATTGACCAACAACAAGCCACAGTGGATGTACTCAGAAGAGCGGCAACAGAATAGATTTGATTGCGAGAATTGCGAAACTACTGTCGATGTGCTGGGGGACTATGCCGGATGCCCGGAGTGCGGACAGCGTAACTACAGGGAAGTAATTGAAGGAAAACTGGACGAATTCGAGCGCCAAATTCAAATTGCTCTTGATAGTTTGGCGGGCAGGCAGGAGCGTGAAGTTGAATGGGAGAAGCTCTTGAGGTGTGTCTCCGAGTTTGAGGGCATGGCTAACGATCTGGCGAGCCATTTACTAAGATTTCCTGCCACGCTTCGCCGGAAAAAGGATCTGCGAAGGCTGAGTTTTCAGCGAATAGTCAATGCAAATAACGCCTTGGAGAATTGGTTCGGGTTTGAAATGCTGGAGGGGATCTCACCTGACGACCGCGAGTTCATGAATAGAATGTTTAACCGGCGGCACGTATTTACGCACAATGCCGGCAAGGTCGACCAGGAATACTTGGATAATACCGGGGACACGACGGTGCGGCTTAATGAAGTGATTCGACTCAGAAGTAAAGAGATCAAGCGGCTGATTCCGCTGATTCGACAGGCGGCGAAGAATCTTATTGAGGGCTACGAGAACATATCTTGAGGCAGCAAGTCATCTGACGGAAAGGCGCGCGGTCTCACAGGGCAGCTATCTAAGCGATGACCACGTTTCCGTCATACGTATCATCCGTAAAGCCACCCCTACAGTGGTGACAAATATAGGTGCCTTGGGTTGCGCCGTCGATGACGTGGACGGCCTGGCTCTTGGTCTCCCAGCAAGTAGGACAATGAGGGACATCATCACCGTCTTTGTAATAAAAGGGTTTTTTGAAAATCATTTCAGTCTTTTGCCGTAGTTTTTTCTCTAGGCCTTGATTCTTGTCTTTCAATTCCAAATTCTCGCTCGATATCTCAACAATTTGCTCTCGCAGATGCAAAATCTTCTCATAGAGTTCAATGTTGCCAGCCTTTTTCAAAAGATCAGCGACTTCTTTGAAATCACCCAACAAGCTCACTTGTGCGCCCCTTTTGGCTTAGATTATGAGTGTCATTCTAACAGCGATTTGAGATCCAGAAAACCCCGCCGGATCGGTGGAACTTCATCCAGCTTCATTGATCGCCAAGGGTTTTAAAGGAAATCGGCCACGCACCCCGACACTCGATCTTCATGCCACGGCGCGTGAAGGGGCCGATGAAATGTTTTGGCGACCGTCGCCATTCCTTTATAGAGGCGACTCCGGCTGTGATCGACCTCGAGAATGCGGGTGGGGGTCTGGCATGGGTCTGGCATGGGTCTGGCATGGGCCTGTAATGGTATAAGTCAAAAAATTTTTCGAATAATGGAAGATTAGTGCGGCTTGTTTTCGAGCGCTATTCCGTCATGTCTAGATAAGGCCCGGCTCCTTCGGTGAGAACTGATAGGGATTGGGTTCTGATAAAACTCAGTAAATTCGAAGTTTAGCGGCCAACGAGGAAGGACTATTATGAATCGGCAGCGGAAACTACTTGTGTCGGCAGTTACAGCATATGCCTTAGTCTTGATGGCTCCGGGACGGCCGGCATATGGGTACGCCGTTTTCACGCACGAGTCGATTATCGAGTTTTCGTGGAGGGGTTCGATACGACCGCTCTTAATTAAGCGGTTTACGGGAGCCACCGAAAACGACCTGGAGACGGCTCGGGGATATGCTTACGGTGGGGCGCTGATTCAGGACTTGGGTTACTTTCCGGGGTCAAACCCCTTGTTCAGTGACCTTACCCACTACGTGCGGAGTGGCGATTTTGCGGAAGCTCTGATTAAGGATGCGACGACGCTTAACGAATACGCATTTGCGCTAGGAGCGCTGGAGCACTACGCTGCCGATAGCACCGGCCATCCTCTTGCAACAAATCTTGCAGTGGCAATCTACCATCCAGAGCTGAAGGCGAAGTTCGGCGGGCCGGTAACTTACGAACAGGATCCCCGCGCGCATTCGCAAGCCGAACTTGGATTCGACGTAGTGGAGGTCGTAGAAAGATTATACCAGTTTGACACATACGATCATTTCACGAGATTCGAAATCGCGGAGCCCCTGCTTGAGCGGGCCTTTAAAGAGGTCTATGGCCTTGAATTGAATGAGCTGTTGTCTGTCGACGTGGCGATCAGCTCCTATCGTTACAGCGTGAGCAGATTGCTTCCGCTGATGACAGGAATAGCCTGGGAACTCAAGAGGAGAGAGATAATTCTAAAGAGTGCTCTGGGCGGCATCACAAGGTCCCGCGAGCAGGTTATCTATCAGTTTAAAACAGCGCCGGGGGAAAGGAACAAATACAAGGAGCCTGGCGTCTTCAAGAAGTTTCTAATTGACCTTACTTTCATACCCTACGAATTGGGCTTGCTGAAAAGACTGGACTATGCAACGCCGACAGAGGAAACCTCGAAGCTGTTCAGGGCTAGTTTTATTGCTTCGCACGATCGCTACCGCAAATTGCTGGAAGACGTGGAGGGCAGTTCACTTCATTTGGAGAATAGCAACCTCGATACTGGAGTACTGACCAAGCCAGGGGACTACGAAATGGCCGATGGAGCTTATGGTAAGCTCGTGGTCATGTTGTCAAAGAACAGATTCCAAGGGGTGAGACCCGAATTGCGCGATGACATCTTGGCATTTTATGGTGATCCAACCTCTCCGAACAAGAAAATGAAGGATAAGGTCGAGTGGAAAACGACTATGCGCGCCGTTGAAGGGTTAAAGAGACAGTAGTGGATTTCTCGGTCGGTGAAGCACCCCTTGACGAATCGACAAGAAGGCACAGTTGTTTGTTGAATGTGTTGGGCTAGAAAAGGGAGACACAGATTGGCTTCAAATTCATGAAAGGAGTCAAATAGTTATGGGAACCTTAGTGAATGTCGCTGCTGCTCCAGCAGGTGGGGCAGGAGCTCCACAACCGGGTGCTCCGGCGGCCGCCGGAAACACTATTGGCGTGTTCACGACCACACAGTCGGTATTGACCTTTCCGGTCGCCTCTGGGGTTGTGACGATTATCTGGCAGGTCATCGGCGGAGTGTTCCCGAGTTGGGGCAAGAAACCTGTAGTCGCGCTTGTCATCGCGTTGCTGATGGGGACGCTAATCTGGGCGGTGAGCACGACTAGAGGCCAGAGTACGCGGGATAAACTAATCGGCGGGGCGATTGCGATAATAAACTCATTTTCACTAGCGGCGACGGCGCTAGGAATTCACTCGACGCTCTAACTGCCTCAGAAGTCAGGATGCGGGCTGGGCTCAAGTGGCCACGTGGCTATTGACTTTGGAGGTTGCGGTGGACAGAGCGCGACGTTGATAGAAAGTGAGGTGGGCGACATGGGTCTAATGAGAAACCCGATTGGTTGATCGGGCGGGGATGTTGGCGAGTGGTTTAATTTGGAGGGCGCCGGATCGCGAGGACCACATATTCGTCGCCTGAAATGAAAAAATAGCGATTCGATGGGATCGGGCGGGGATTGTTGTTAGGTTGTCGGGTTTGAGTCTGAACTTTCAATCGTGGTTAACGCCTGGGATGAGCTCCATAGGCTGTGGGCTGCAATAGGCGGCGACAAAGAAAATAGCCCCACGGATGTAGGGCTTAAGGCTTTTCTGATCGTCTACGCTTTGCCTAGGTTTGTTCTGGTTCTCTTGGCTTCGTAACATCACTCAGGCGGCGAACAACTTCTTGTGCGCCCTTCTTGTAAACTGTTACGCAGACTAATTCGCCGTCATCATCGTAGACCGCCCAAAATCTGGGAGGCCATTTGTCAATTCTCACGGACTATTCCTCCTTATCGTTGGATTCAGGCACACTCAGGGGAAAACAGCCCCCGACCCGCGCACGGCTTCAAGCTCGTTAAGCGAGCGGTATCTCACTGGCGTTCAGGTCCGATCGCTTTGGATACTGAGGGAGTGGCGTCAACGGGAATTCAATTCGTGGAATTGGACTGGGCTGGAATAGGACTCTATTTGGGATGGGGCATAATATCGACCATGAAGTAGGAGTCGCCTCGGATGCGAAAACAAAACGCCAGTTGTCATCGATCCTGGCTTGCCAGATGTCATCGCTAGCATCGTACTTTTTGGCGTGCAGTGATGGATGGCGAAGATCAGAAAGCAAATGGCCCAGTCGCCTGTGGAACTTCTTTTGGATTTGGTCGGGCGCGGCTTGGAACGAATTGACAAACTGAATGGAGAACCGGGCCTGCTTCATACCCGATGGGTTTTGAGCGCTTTGATGGCCTCGCGGGCAGTGGAAAACGGCCCGATGGTGCGGCCGGCCTTGATATCGGCAAGGCCTTTAGCCAGGCGCCGATCGATAATAGTTTTCGGAGTCAGAGTAATCTTGCCTTTCTCGAAGCTGGCCTCGAGGAAATCGCCAACGTGCAGGCCAACAACCCTGCGGAGGGGCGCGGGTAGTGTCACCTGACCCTTGGTTTTAATTTTTACGAGCGACATATGAGATGGATTCTTAATGGTAGGGGTTAGAATTTCTAACTTATTTGCATTATAACGGTGTGGCAGGATCTGTCAAATGTCGGAACTTTGGTCGCCAGCCGGCGTACCTTCACACTGTTACCTATGTATCTCATCTTTTCCAGGCGATAGCCAATTCATGTGTTTCTCTCATGGAGATGACGTGGGCCTATTTAGTTAAATCATATAGCAAACCCGGCTGGAAGGGTGATAAACGGGGAGTCATCTATCGAGGGCCACAAGCTCGGTTATCTGGTCGCAGATTTGCCGAGCTGTTTGGGTAATTGATGAACGCGCGGTCTCCATATTGATTTGAAGGGCCTCGTGATTTCTAGTTGAGAGACTGGAATCAAACGTTTTTTGGAAATGAAAGGATATAAAATCAATATCTTGATTGAAGACGGCAAGATTGGCTTGAATCGTGAGGGCCAACCGTTGAAACTCGGGAGAAAAGAGAGATAACGACATAACCTGAGAAGCCAAGAATGGGAGGCTTTCCTTGTGAAGTGTGAGGTTACGGCGAGGGTTGGCGCGGAGTTGAGAAGCCATTTCGATTTGTTCATCGGTGAAATCGAGATAGAGGCTTAGTCCTTCAGCGATAGTCATTTCTGAATTTGATCTTTTCTTGTCGCCCATCATTTTTTGTATCCATTGTATGGAGGTCCTATTGAGATCGCCGGTTTGAGAAGTAAACAGATAGACTAAAGCGGCTAATTTAGGGCGAAGCTCAAGTAGCTCGATGAAAAGGCTATTTTTTATCAAAACGCGGCGATAGGGCTTTTGGATGAGGTCAATGAGGTGAGGGCTGAGAAGCCCAAGAAGCCAACCAAGAAGTACATAGACGGCATTCATCAGTGTGATATCCTAGTGAGTTCTACTCGTAAGATCAACACTGCTTTCAACCGACCGTTTGACGTATACGTGTTCTAAGCACCGGCGAGTCGCCTACCGTTGGCTGTTATTTCTGTAACTACATATCCGAGCACCGGGGGAGGTGGGGTTCGATGAATGATGATGTTCCCACCGTTGGCAAGGTCGTGCATTAGATAGGCCACCACTGCATTTGAAATGCCTAGTTCTTTCGAAAGCTCGATGCTCGTAGCCCCAGTGCCACGACGCACTATTGCACGAATAATTAGATCAGATGTCTTGCTCGCATCACCGCCCGGAAGCAATACATTTTCGCATTCGATCAAGCCAGCGGGCAAAGGCTTGATCATCGTTGCATCCTGTCGTTCGAGGAATCCCTGTCCCTCGAGAATTGCGATGATGTCGAAGAATTTATCGCGATCCATTCCAGATGCGGTTGCCATGGGCTCGAGGTAGATCCAGTCGCTGTCTGTCGCTATAGAGGCTTCGTAGATTGATCTTAAAACGGTTCTGTCTAGCAAAGTTAGGGTCACAGGCGTCTCCTTTCTGCTGTGCAGTATACGTGTAGCCCGAACGGTAATTATACCTGGATGTAAGCGGAAAGCACATTCTTGGGGGAGTGCTGTGGCTTGCGTCGTAAGAGATGTTGGGGGACGACGTGGGACTACGCGTCGTAGCTTGGAGACAGACCGGTAGGGGTCAAAACTCGAAGTCAATCGAGAACTGGAGATGTCTGGCGTTGAAGTCCTCCTGTATTAAATGCATCGGTTGGGAGGCTTCCCGGTTGTTTGTGAAAGCGTACCTCAGCACAAAGGAGTAGAGGCGAAGGGACGCAGGCAGATTTAGGCTGGGCTGGATGGGTCCTTGGCTTGATTGAATGCACTAGCAGAGATAGTATTGCTGGCGGTTTTTGGTAGGGTGGTTGCGACCGTGTCAGGCGGATTGGAGCAAGACCATGATCGTTCGGTGTTCCAACTGTGGCCAACTTAACTCGGTGCCCGACGGCCCGAAGAGCGTTGCTTACTACTGTTATAACTGTGGGGCTTTCCTTCCAAGGGTCACGGCTCCTAGCAGTGACACATCGGCGGCCGTTGGCTTGATCGGAGGTGCCGCGCTCGGAGCGGCGATAGGGGGACCTGTCGGGGCGATAATCGGAGCTGTAATCGGCACAATCATTGGTCGTGAAGCGAAGGGAGGTGCCTAATGGATATCACCTCTTTAGGCATCGTATTGGGACTTGCCGCCAGTGCCCTTTACACGTTGATCCGGGCCATTCGTCAAAGATCGTTCGACATTGGTGTAACAATTCTCTGCTTCCTGGCAGGATTTAGCTTTCCACCGGGTGGGGCCTTAATTGCGGCTGGACTTCGTGGGGAAGTGTCGGCACTGCCGGGGTCGTGGCGCGAATACGTAGCTGTGGCGGGTGTGGCGGGGATTGGCCTAGCGAGCCAGTATTTGATTGTATCGTGTAGGGGTGTTTGGGCGAAACCTGCGTCAGCGGGTGCTATCAACGAGGGCGAATCAAGTGAGCAGCAGGGGACCGGTGTTGGGTAGTTCATTTGAACTGGGGCACATTGAACCTGGGTGTTGGGATGCCTGGCTGTCTCCCGGCCAGAGTGGGGGATCACCTTATGCGGAAGGAGCGGCGGCCGCATGATTTATAAAGCGCCACATAATTCATCTTGGGCGGCACGAAGCGTAAGGATAATCGACTCTGATGGTACGACGCGCTGCACGTCTTAGGAGGCAATTGAATGGCGCTTTTTCGAGAGGTATCGGTCCCGAGTAACGCCGGTGGAAGACTGCTTCTTCACAGCATGCCGGGCCGAAGAGAGAAGCTTGATGACTGTTGGAGCGAAGTCAAGTCGGTACCAGTTCATGTGATCGTCAGTCTCGCGTCGGACGAAGAGATATCGCAGAAGTGTCCGAGCTACCTTGCCGCAATCGCTTCTGGAGCAGTGCCGTGTCAACGCTGGCCACTAGGCGTACCGGACTACGGCGTTCCCAGTGACGAATCCGCGTTCCTGGAACTCGCATCACAAGTGGCGGACTCACTCAAGAACGGGCAGAGCGTTCTGGTCCACTGCGGGGCGGGAATCGGTCGTACCGGGACGTTTGCGGCCTTGGTCTTGATGCGTCTGCGCGTACCACTTGAAGAGTCACTGAAGCGTGTGAAGGCAGCCGGATCAGGACCTGAGACTTCAGCGCAACGCGCGTTTCTCGACCGCATGCGAGGGAACACCGATGGGTAAAGGGTATTGCCTCTGCGAGAAAGTTAGCTGCTGATCTGCGTGCAAATGGTTTGAACGTCTGGTCCGACGAATATTGCCTTCTGCCAGGGCACCACTGGCGGCTTGTCAGGTGAAGAGAACACCGCACCGCGTCGTGCAATGCGTACTCTGCGCCGCAGACCGTTTTGCCGGAACGGGTGGCACAACCTACTCTTTAGAGGTCAGGAGAAGAATTCGCCTCTTCTTGGGCACGCCAATCAGGCCGAAAACTCATTGTGGCGGTTTGATATTGTTGCGAATTAGATAGAAGTAGAGTTCCCATACTGTAAAGCCTGTCGTCAAGGTGAACCCACTCATCGCGAAAGGTCTTCCGCGAGACGGGCCATGCTCCGCAGCACTCAACCGCCATTTCATGGCTGAAGCCGCGAGGGCGACGTTCTGGACATTGCACAGAGGCTTGACGCGATGGATCAAGAGGCTGTCGATATCGGCAACCAGTTCGCGGGTCAGGGCTGATCTGTTGATCTCAGCGACAATGAGGCTGTGCGACTTGCTTCGCTGATTGATGCAGTCCCAAACTTCACGCTTGGCCGAGTAGCGCCAGCGGCCCGCTCGACTTGACATCATGACTGACTAGCGGGGTAGCACGAAAAAGGGTGCTGGTATTTGCCGCATCTCACAATACGTACTCTGCACTGCACCATATGTTGTTGCGACACCTTCTTGGAGATCGCCTTGCGTTTGAATGGATGGCGATCCGCAAGCGGCTTCTCAGTCAAAAAATCGAGCGCGGGTTACCCCGTGGCGTATCGAGCGGAGTCGGAAGAGCCTGCCGCTTGATGTCGTTAAGGGTCCGGTAATACCAAATGAGGCTGAGCAATCCTAGGCCAAAGTAAAGGATGAGGCGCACATAGATCAGATTTGTAAAGAGATTCATGTATGGGCTTGGTTTAATATGGTCAAGAAGGTTCGTCGTCAAATAAAGCGAGAGGGCCGCCAGCACCACCAGAAAGGATGAAAGTGCCCACGGCCTAATGTAGATCGTGCCTTCCGGAGCGGCGCCTGACTTAGTGCCTGCGAGCAAGTCACGAACTGCAAAATGATTTGTCCAAGTAATCTCATTGTGTACAGCAAGAACGAAGTGAAAAGGGATTAATAGAAACAGCAAGACGAGGAGAAGTGAGTACGTAGTGTCCTTGAGATAAGCAGCTTGGGCTGGATAGCTCTGTAAGAGGGATTGAGTAACCGGCGAGGCCGGCAGAAAAAAGGAGAGCCCGACAAACAATGCTAATGCTGACCCGAAAAAGGTCGCGCAGGAGAGGATCAAACCATTGAGCTGCCGTGACCAGACCCGCCACCCATCCAGCGCAAGTCCCGCCATAGAGGAGAGGAAGATCCACGAGAATGCGGCGACTGACACCTTGATCCCGGTTC
>Ga0207155_1125_pt1 | contig 17480 bp, 13 predicted proteins | sample Alteio_BWMinHeat_26_FD_153515 | JGI IMG/M metagenome (GOLD analysis project Ga0207155, IMG submission 153515) | Enriched cells from forest soil in Barre Woods Harvard Forest LTER site, Petersham, Massachusetts, United States -... | ecosystem: Environmental > Terrestrial > Soil > Temperate forest >... | reverse complement strand
GATAGGCAAGCCGATAATGCCACAAGTCCTCGGCTGTGTTTCGCCAGTAAATCCTTATCTATCCGTGGTTTATAGTAGAAACCATCCACGAATGAGTGAGAAGTCAACCTCACTAGATTCCTGTAGCCTTCGAGGTCTTTGGCAAGGAGGATTATGTGATTCATGCCGCGCTCGCTTCCGTCCTCGCCCCGATCGGTGTGGCGACCTTTGGCAATGTATGCTTCCATGCCCAGGATGGGCTTGATCCCCGTCGCCTTTATCTGATTGTAAAACGAGATGCCGCCATACATGTTTCCGTGGTCGGTAACGGCGACGGCACGAACGTTCAGTTCCTGAGCCCGCTTAGCCAGTTGTTTGATTTGAATCGCCCCGTCCAGAAGGCTGTAGTCGGTGTGGAGATGAAGATGTACGAAGTCTTTCTCGTTCATTAGTCCCTGCCCAAACCTTCTTATCGTTATTATCTGACAGTCGCTTATTGCTTGAATAGCTGAGGCGCACTATATCATACATACCCGGACTTGTACACAATCAATAGTACTCCTGACACTAAATACCACAAGATGTTGAATATGCGCTGGTTAGCTCTTGTGGAAAATTCTGTGGAAAAGCCATTGAAAATCCTGTGATTATTCTGTGGAAATTCGTCCGCCGGAACCTATCGGCTTATGCCCCAAGAATAGTAAGGACATTTTCGGTGGCTGACCTGGGGCTTCCTGCCTTAAGGTTTCACCTTATCAAAAGCTCACCTTCGGTCAGTCTATTGATCGCGCCTCTTAGCTGGCTCAGCCGTCCGCGCCGAGGCCCGCCGCTTCCCATTCCTGGTAAAGGGTTTGTAGCCTGGAAGCTACTGAATTATGGCGGTTGCCGATTTCGCCGAGTTGCTGGAAATCCACGCCGGCAGGAGGCTGGGCTAGCTTCTCGGAGAGATCTGCCAGTTCACCCTCGAGCAGGCTTATCTCGCTTTCTATATCGGCCTGAGACCGGCCTTTGTCGCGCGGTCTTGTTGTCCTGGGAGGAGGCTTCTTCTGGCGCCGTGCTGCTTGCCTGGCGCTAAGTTTCTCGACCTGAAGTTGTTGGCGGCTCGCTTCATAAAACTCAAGATAGCCACCATACGCGTGAGTTGCCATTCCACCGTCGAGCTGCAAGACTTGAGACGCGAGCTTGCCTAGAAAATAGCGATCGTGCGAGACGACAATGATAGTTCCACTGTATTCGGCTAATGCGCCCTCGAGCGCTTCGCGCGACGGTATGTCCAGATGGTTGGTTGGTTCATCAAGAATAAGGACATCCGCGCCGGCATAAATCAGCTTGGCGAGCGCAAGGCGGCTGAGTTCGCCTCCCGACAGGACCGATACGGGTTTGAAGACCGCCTCGTCCGTAAACAGGAATCTGGCCAGAAAGCCCCTCAGCGCGCCGTCGGGCGTACCGCCAGGCACTTTAGGCGCTGATTGCTGGAGCTCAGCAAGCACGGTTGCCTCGGGGTCGAGGCCTCTCAATTCCTGGTCGTAGAATCCGATCCTTATGTTTGCGCCCCAATGAAACTCGCCAGCAACTGGCGGAATCCGGCCAGTCAAAGTCTTCAAAAACGTAGTCTTGCCAGATCCGTTGGGCCCGACCACCGCCAGCCGCTCCCCGTGCTGCAGAATCAATGACAGATTACTGACCAGAGGTTTCGAATCGTAGCCGACGCTCAGGCTTGCCGCGGTAAGGACTGACCTGCCGCTCTTGGCGCCGGTGGCGAGCCCGAGGTTGAAATTGGTTGTCCCGCCATCTTGTACGGCTTCGACCCGATCTAATCGCTCGAGCATGTTTCGCCTGGATTTTGCCTGCTTGGTCTTCTGGCCCGCGAGATTGCGCCTGATGAATTCCTCGGTTCGAGCGATCATCTCCTGTTGTTGTTCGTATTGTCGCGACATCGCGAGGCGGCGATCTTCTCTCTGCCGAATGTAGGCTGTATAGTTCCCCGGATAGGTTGTGGTCGTACCGCGCTCCACCTCCACGATCTTGCCGGCGACTCTGTCCAACAGGAACCTGTCATGCGAAATGAGCACGAAAGCGCCCTTATATTCCGAAAGAAAATCCTCAAGCCACTCGACCGCATCAACATCCAAATGGTTAGTCGGCTCGTCCAGCAAGAGCAAATCCGGCCCCGCAAGCAAGAGCTTGGAGAGGGCCAGCCGCCCCTTTTGACCGCCGCTGAGCTGATCTGAGGGCTGGTCGAGATCTTCCGCGGTGAAACTGAGCCCGAAAAGCACCGACTCGGCGCGAGCGGCATACGTAAACCCTCCCGATATCTCGTACTCGTGCCTGAGGTCGCTATATTGGTGCATGGCCAGCTCGAGCTCGGTATCTCGGGCCTCGCCCATCAAATGCTCGAGGCGTGCCATCTCTGATTCCATTGCGTGGAGCCTCTCAAACACCAAGATAGCTTCTTCTCTGACTGACCTTCCTTCGTCGAAGCGCGGCTGCTGCGCCAGCATCTCGACAGCGAGCGTCTTGGCGAGCGAGACCTGTCCGCCATCGGGTTCTTCCAGGCCCCCGATCATTCTGAATATCGTTGTCTTGCCGGCCCCGTTTCTCCCGACCAGTCCCACATGTTCCCCGGGGTTGATCTGGAAGCTGACATCCTGGAGCACCTGGTGCGCCCCATAGGACTTATGGACCTTCTCGAGTTTTATCAACATTGTTCAACTAGGTGGACAGGCCCCTGCGGCCCGCGGCGCTCGCAAAACCACTAAGTAAAATAGGGGGTATTGGCACTACATCAGAGTCCGCGCCCGTTCGGCCCGCTACTGGTTCGCGTTCTTGACGGGGCTCTTGGAGCCCAGTGGCGCGCTTCCGGCCGGACCTCGGTTCTGGTTCTCGAACCTGGGCTGTGGCTGCTCAGGAGCGAGAGTGGGGGACACGAGTTCCGAGGGTTTCATCATAACGACACTCTCCGGATTATCGACGATACGATCGGCGAGGAAGTTCTTTATCGAGGACTCAGTCGTCGCGGCCCTTAGCAGCGCGTCCCACAGCACGGCCTGACGCTGTTGAGTGATCGCATCGATGATTTGCTGGCGGGCTTCCTCGAAAGTTCGATTTTGGGCTTGCTCTCTCTTGCTGTTGACCTTGAGTATGTACCAGCGCCCCGAACCGTTGTCCTTAATGGGCTCGGTGTACTGGCCGGCACTCATCGACATTAACCGGGTGACCATCTGAGGTCCAAAGATCTGGTTCAACTGGGGCTCACTCGCAAATCCCAGTTTTCCGTCCTGGAGCCGGCTATTAGGATCCTCGGATCGCTGGGAGGCTACAGTTGCAAAGTCAAGGGGACCCGCTTTCAACTGATCATAAATGGCCTTTATCTTCTGCTCAGCCGCGGCTTCGCCGATCGCATCGTCCGGAACGCCGTTATTAGCCGGGTCTGTCACTATAACTGAGATTTCCGCGCCGCGTTCGGCCACAAACTGGGTGCGATGGTCGTCGTAGTACTTTCGTATATCCTGGTCCGTCGGGGCCTTGACCCGGGCGTTCTCCTTTTCATGGAGCGCGTTGATTGCCAGTTGGGTCTTGACTTGCTCCCGCAGTAGAGCTTCTGTCATCCCCTTCTGTTTGAGCCTTTGCTGGTACTCATCTTCGGTCAGCCTCGCCTCCTGTTTCTGTCTTTCAATCTCCTGGTTGACTTTGGCATCATCTGGGACCAGGTTTTCCCGCTGAGCTCTTTGGAATAAGACCTCAGCCTGGATCAGGTTATCCAGTACGCTGATCTGAGCTGCCGCCAGCTCTGCCGGTGTGGAGGGCGTGTTTGAGCCCGGGTTAGCATCCAACTGCTGCTTGATTGTGGTGTTGATCTGCTCCATTTTGATTTCGCGCGAGCCAACCCTTGCTGCCACGTCGCCGCTGGCGCTGCTCTTGCACGAAGCAAAACCTATTGCTGTCAACAACATAATTGCTGTCACCCGCGCAAGTCTGGAGTCTGCGGCCAGGAGTGTGGAGGCGGCAAGCCACGCTCGGCGCGCCGAATGGTGATCTCTAAGACGGGTAATGATTGATTCAATTCGCCCCCCAATCCGTTTGACTGGGGTGCGGGTCAGTATGTTAAGATTTTTGTTTGCTTTCATAAGGAGATTCCATCCCAGGAGGTCTTGATATCATGTCCAAGCGCTGTGACATCTGCGGCAAGGGTCCTCAGTTTGGTAATCGGGTTAGCCATGCAAATAATAGGACCCGACGCCGGTTCGAGCCTAATTTGCAGGCTGTCCGAGCACTCATCAGTGGCCGGGTTCAGCGCATTCAAGCCTGTACGCGCTGCCTCAAGGCTGGGAAGGTGGTCAAAGCAGCCTAGGTTTTGCCAGTCCCCGGCTATTCTCCCACCGCCATCAGAGCCATAGTTACTTCTCGAGGGCTATAACGTCTATTTCCACCCGGACATCCTTTGGTAGTCTCGACACTTCCACCGTGGAGCGGGCCGGCGGCGCTTCTCCAAAGAACCTGCCGTATATCTCGTTCATAGCGCCGAATTCATTCATATCCGTTAGGAATACCGTCGCCTTGACGACCAGATTCAGATCACTGCCTGCCGCCGCCAGGACCGCCTTCAGGTTCTGCATGACCCGCTCGGTTTGATCCTGGACACCACCCTCGACGACCTGGTTTGTAGACGGATCCAGCGCTACCTGGCCGGAAGCGAACACGAAGCCATTAGCCTTGATCGCTTGCGAATATGGCCCCACTGGATTTGGCGCATCGTTGTTCTGTACCTGCTCTTTCATCTTCCGTAGACTCCTCAGCGCAGAATCAAAGGATATCCCGAAACCAGGTATTATCTCAAAGCTTGCCATGGGTTGTCCATCTTTCACAGGGCCAAAAGCGCCTGGATTCGACTGCAACGTTCTGACCGCTTTGTGGTAGATTTGCTCGTCATTGCTGCAACGCCTTGATTCTTGGCTATCCCTTGATTCCGGCTGAGCGCAGTCAATCGATAAGAGGAGGATCTAATGTCAACGATCAGCCGGACGGGAATCAGGCTGGGCGGTGTCGTCGCTCTGCATCTCGTCCTCAGCTTCAGTCTGGGTGCTCAGACGGACGCGATCGATTTCGCGGAGCTCCGGAAGGCTTACGCCCCTAAACTCGAGAAAAACCTGAAGGAAAATATCGTTAAGTTTTGGTATTCAAAGAGTCTGGATCATAAGAACGGCGGTTATACGATCAACTTCGGCCCTCGGGGCGAGTCGAAGGGCGATGGTACTAAGATGATTGTTAGCCAGTCCCGAATGGTCTGGCTGTTCTCTCGATTGGCGTTGCTAAGCCCGGAATCCAAAGATTCCAAGGATTACCTCCAAGCAGCCGATCTGGGCTATCGCTTCCTAAAGGATAAAATGTGGGACGGCCAGAATGGAGGCTTCTATTGGGAGGTCGATTCAGCTGGTGACCGCAAGCTCAAGCCTAAAAAGCATCTATACGGCCAGTCCTTTGCCCTCTACGCGATCTCAGAATACTACCTCGCCAGCCGCCGCCACGAGGTTCTCGATTTGGCGACCCGGTTGTTCGTTCTCATAGAGGCAAAATCTCACGATACGTTGTACGGGGGTTACATAGAGTCTTTCGGCGAGGACTGGAGCCAGCCGCCGCCGGGTGAAGCGTCATACATGGGAACGGACTCCACCTTCAAGCTGATGAATACCCATCTGCACCTATTGGAGGCCATGACCGCTTTCTACAGGGCAACCAAATTGCCACTCGCGCGGGAGCGGCTGCTAGAGCTGATTGACATTGAGAGTAACGCAGTGGTACGAAAGGGGCTTGGCGCCTGCACTGACAAGTATGAGCGCAACTGGAAGCCGCGACTCGACAGCGACTATGCACGGGTCTCTTATGGCCACGACCTCGAGAACATCTGGCTGTTAATAGACGCCTGTGATGCCGCTGGTATCAACAACTACCCGCTGCTCGACCTGTACCAGGCTCTTTTCGGATACGCAATGAAATTCGGTTTCGACTCTAAAAAAGGCGGCTTCTATGACAGCGGGCCATTCAACAGGCCCGCCGATAATCTCAACAAAACGTGGTGGGTCCAGGCAGAAGCAATCGTCAGTGCATTGTATATGTATCGCATGACGGGAGAGCCGGATTACTTATCGGTCTTTGAAAAAATCTATGGCTTTATTGAAAAGTACATGGTGGACTGGGAGAATGGCGAATGGTACGAAACTATTACGCCCGATGGGAGGCCTCAGGGTGACAAAGCCCACGCGTGGAAGGCTGGCTATCACGACGGGAGAGCGATGATTGAATGCCTTCGACTGCTGAACAGCCCTACGCCTCCACCGGCTCGCCGCTTATCCTCTCCACGTCGATCACGCCCTTTACCGACTTGAGCGCGCTGGTTATTTTCTCCAGGTGCTTGAGGTCAAAGATCTCGGCGGTCAGGATCAGCCGGCCGCGGCCTTCGTCATCCAGCGAAGCATTGATGCCTCTGATGTTAGTACCGACGTTGGCGATGGATTGAGTTACGTCAGCGACCATTCCTGGCCGGTCCTCGGTTACCAGCCTCATCGTGATTGGATAGGCTGAGAGATGCTCGGCATCGGACTTCATCCACTCGACTTCGATCAGCCGCTCCGGGTTCACCATGAGGCTCGGGGCATTGGGGCAGCGCTTGGAATGCACCGCTACGCCTTTGCCGCGCGTTATATAGCCCATGATATCTTCGCCCCTGATCGGATTGCAGCATCCGGCTCGGTACACCATGATATCGTCTACATCTTTGACCTTGATCCGATCCTGAAAACCTAGCGCCTGCTTCACGACCTGCTTCAGCGTCCGTTTCTGATTCTCTTCGATCTCGCCGGCGCGATCGGGCGGCAGGAGTTTTGCAATTATATTCCGCGGCAGCAGCTTCCCGTAGCCGATGCCAGCCAGCACATCGTCGGCCCGGGCGCACCCATATTCGGCGGCGACCCGGTCTAAATCACCACTGTTAATGATCTTCTTTGCGTTCAGCCTGAATTTGTCAGCTTCCTTCTCAAACAGTTTCTCGCCCAACTCGACTGCCATCGCACGCTCACTCTCCGCCAGGTAATGGCGGATCTTGGACCGCGCGCGCGAAGTCTTTACAAAGTTCATCCAGTCCCGCGATGGACGAGCAGAGGGCGACGTCAGTATCTCGACCATGTCGCCGTTTCTGAGCTGATACTTCAGGGGAACGATTCTTCCGTTTATTTTGGCGCCGTTACAGGACAGGCCGACCTGGGTATGAATCGCGAATGCAAAGTCGACCGGAGTAGCTCCCCGCGGCAGGTCAATAACCTTGCCCTTGGGAGTGAAGCAGTAGACTTCATTCGGATAGAGGTCCAGCTTCAGTGCGTCCAGGAATTCACGGGAGTCTTTGACCTCTTGTTGCCATTCGACCAGCCGCTTGAGCCACACAAAAGCTTCGTCCTCGTCAGTGTGGGTGCCTCTGCGTCCTTCTTTATACTTCCAGTGCGCCGCGATCCCCTCTTCCGCGATTCGGTGCATGTCGTCGGTTCGAATCTGGACCTCGAAAGGCTGGCCTCCATCCCCTACGACCGATGTGTGGAGTGACTGGTAGAAGTTCTCGCGCGGGATCGCGATCATGTCTTTGAACCGCCCTGGTATCGGCTTCCACGCGGCGTGGATCACCCCGAGGGCAGCATAGCAGTCTTTGACTGACTCCGTGATCATGCGTACCGCGACCAGGTCATACACCTGGTCTATGGTAATGTGCTGGCGCTTCAGCTTCTGATAGATTGAATAAAGTCTTTTGATTCGGCCTTCGATATGGAGCAGGGGGATTTCAGAGGTCTTCATCAGATCCGTGATGCGCTGCTTGATGTCCTCGAGCACGCTATCCAGCCTTACTCTGCGGCTCTCTACCAATTCTTTCAGCTTCAGGTACTCTTCCGGTTCCAGGTATTTGAAAGCAAGGTCCTCGAGCTCACCCCTAACCCGGCTCATTCCCAGCCGGTGCGCGATCGGCGCGTAAACGTCAAGGGTCTCCTGCGCGATCCGGCGGCGCTTTTCGAGCGGCAGAAACTCGAGCGTCCGCATATTGTGTAATCGGTCCGCCAGCTTGACCAGTACGACCCTGACGTCGTCGACCATCGCCAGCAGCATCTTGCGCATATTGAGCGCTTGACGCTCTTCGTAGGAACTATTGTCAAGTTTTGAGATCTTGGTTACGCCTTCGACCAGATGGGCGATTTCGGACCCAAAATATTCATCGATCATCTCAGTCGAAGTGTCTGTATCTTCCACGATGTCGTGGAGCAGGCCCGTCGCCACGCATATCGGATCCAGCTTTAGGTCGGCGAGTATATTGGCGACTTCGAGCGGATGGATCAGGTATGGTTCGCCAGACTTGCGCACCTGGCCCCGGTGTTCCCGGGCAGAGAATAGGTAAGCCCGTCTGAGCAGGTCCTCGTCGGCGCCAGGATGGTTGCGCCGCACTTTCTCGACAATTGTTTCGAATCGGATCATTTTACCCGCCGAACCGTTAATAGAAGAAAAAGGCGGCAGACCCTTAAGGCCTGCCGCCTTTAATCTTATCACACCCGAGAAGCTAATTCACTGAGATCGACTGCCGGGACTGCCGGGCTAGGCTATGTTGTTGCTGTTGCCTGAGCCGCCGCAAGCTGCTGATCGTGGTATTTCTTGAAAGTCTCGCCCGCTTCCTTCTCCTTATTCAGGAGTTCTTGCTTTTTGCCCGGGTTAGGCTCGAGCTTGTACTCCTCGATATATAGCAGCTTTTCATACGCGTACGCGTCAGCATAATCCGCCTTAACCGACAGAGCTCTTTGCAGGTATTCATGGCCTTTGATAATGGCCTGTCTCATCTTCTCCTGCTGGTCGGCAGATGGGGGCGTGAAATTGAGCTTACCGTCGGGCATTGTTTTGGTGGACATCTTGCTGATCCCGTACGACTCTGCCCAGTAGCCCTGGCCTATCGTGTAATAAACCGCAGCTTTTGTGGTAGCATCAGCGCTTGGCAAGTCGGCTCGTCTCAGCAACACCTCCCGGCCCTTCTGCTTGTATTCCTCAGCCTTCTCCGGAGTGATGGTGGCCAGTTCATCGTAGACCTTGGACTCGAACGCCAGCGCTTTGTCTACGGCCTGTGGATTGTTCTGATTGCGAGCGATTATCTTCTCGTACGCTTCGAGCGTTTTAACGCCCAGGTCAGAGGTGAGCTTCTGGTCGAACCTGGCGTTTATCGCCCGCGCATAGAAAAGCTGGGCGTTGGCATTATCCGGATCCAGGTCCATCGCGTCCTGGAATCTCTCCTGCGCCAGATCGTACTTGCCGCCGTTGAAATTCCTGACGCCCTCGTTCAGGTTGTTTTTGGCTCGGAGCTTGTTGACCAGGCCGCAGCCGCTCAGGCTGGCTACGAGAGCTATCACTCCTACGAGTCCTGCGATTGTGAGAATCTTACTCAACCTTGTCACGATGACCACCCTCCGTAAGTTGCAAGTTGAAAGTTACAGGGTGCAGGTTTCAACTCTCAACCTTCAACTTGCAACATTCAACTTTCAACCCTATTCACTGCAAATAATCGATCTGAAGGCCTATCTGGGTCGCGCCCGCGCCTTTTACTACGTCGATTACAGCTACGATATCCCCATACGGCTTTGCTTTGGGGCCTTTGATAAAGACCGTCTTATCCGGCCGTTGATCCAGAAGGTCCTTGAGCGTCGTCCCGAGCTCCGGTAACTGCATCGCTTTGGAGTTCAGTTCCACGGTCTGGTCAACGCCGCTCCCAGCCTTGACGTCGACCATTAGAAGATCAGAGGGCGGCTGGACAGCGTTCTTCTTGTCCTCCTCGGGTTTGGCCGGAATCTTGGTCTCGAACCTGGCCGGCTTCGTTGGTGCAATGATCATGAAAATGATCAACAAGACCAGCAATACGTCGATCATCGGCGTCACGTTTATGTAGGGCGCCGCCATTTTCCCCTTCTTCTTTCCTACGAATGGGTCTTTTTCGAAATCTTGTGACATTGTAAAATCCCTCTATCAGCCGGCCGCAGGCTGCCCACGCGGCTCAGCGTGCGACCGGCACCAATAAACTTCACCGAGGCTGGATCGAGCGCCTAATTGGCTCAGCTACTTGGCGGGCGAAGGACCGCCCGTGTCGCCCGGCTCCTTTTCCTTCTTCGAGACGAGACCTATCCGGTCAAATCCAGCGTCCCGTATATGATCTACAACGTCGACCACAGTGCCATAGCTGACGGTATCCGTGCTCTTGATATATACGACCCTCTCGTTATTCGGCTTATCCTTGAGGAGCGTACTTATGCGCTCGCCCAGGTCCTCCTTCCTGACCTTCTCTTTACCCAGGTAGACCTCATTGTTGTTCGGAATCGCCACGACAGCCGAAGTCTCGCGGTTGATGGCCGGATCAATATCGGGGTTCTTTGTCTGGGGCAATGTCACACTTACGCCGCTCTGCAACATTGGCGTGATGATCATGAATATGATCAGCAGCACCAGCATCACGTCGACCATTGGTGTGACATTAATGTCGGCGACTAGATTGCCCTCGCCGCTTCCCGTTGCCATTCCCATAAATCACCTCAATTCGCGCTTCTTAAGGAAGTAGTCGATCAGCTCCGAGGAAGAATTATCCATCTCGATTGTGAAGGCTTCGACCTTGTTGACGAAATAGTTGAACGCCCACACTGCCGGGATCGCCACGAGCAATCCAAATGCGGTCTCGATCAGCGCCTCGGATATACCGCCGGCCACCGCCCCGATCCCAGCTCCCTCAGCCTGTTTCATGTCCTGGAACGCGCGGATGACGCCGACGACCGTTCCGAACAGTCCGACGAACGGAGCCGTCGAGCCGATGGTCGCCAGTCCCGATAACCCTCTCCGCAGCTCGGCAGTCTTCAAGGCCGTTGCCCGTTGTAGGGCTCGGCGCGCCGCATCCAGCGTAGACCCCGGAATATCGCTTCCGGCCTGGTGAGCTTGGAATTCCTGAAGCCCCGCATTTACGACCATCGCCAGGTGCGATTTCTTGTGCCGGTCGGATATCGTTATGGCTTCGTCGATCCGGTTCTCACGCAAGGCCGCGGCGACCTTGGGCGCGAATTGCCTGGATTGGTTCTTCGCTGCATTGTAGGTGAGCCAGCGCTCGACCATTATTGCGATCGAGTACATGCTCATGATCGCCAGGATAATCGCCACTATCCTGGCGGGCCATCCCATCTTCTGAATCATGCCCCACAGCGAGAAGTCCTCGGTTTGGGCTGAGGCTCCCCCGGCCCCTGTGTCGGTAGCCTGCATCAGGAAGAAAGCGAGCTTGCCGCCCGCTAACCACAAATTCGATAGAAGTAGCATTGGTTGAAACCCTCCAATTCAATTTAAGACTAAAATCTCGGGGCGACCCTCTTCTGATCCAACCAGAAGAGCCGATTTCCCCATCCTGTTCTTCGAAGATGGCACGGAGTAATACATCCCACATCTGCTCATCTACATCTGGAAGTTGAAGGTTATGGTGCCAATCACCTTAACCGGCACTCCGCTTAACTGGGTAGGCGCAAACTTCCACCCCCGCGCAGCCTGTACCGCCGCGTCCTTAAGCAACGGGTGCCCCGACAGGGCGCTCGCGGAGATTACGCTCCCGTTCTCATCTATTGTTATCTCCACCATCACCGAGCCGGTCACGTGGGCTGCCTTGGCCAACGGCGGGTACGAAGGTTCGACCCTGCGCGTTGCCGATCCCTGCAGCACGCCGCCGGACTTGCGGATTATCGTCGGCGGTTTGGGTGTCGGAGTTGGCTCTGGAGGAGGAGGCGGCGGTTCGGTCGGGCCTGTGCTCATTGGAACTCCGCCCGGCACACCACCCGGTACACCACCTGGCACGCCGCCCGGCACGCCGCCTTCAACACCGCCGCTCACGCCCCCCGTGTAAATCTGCGGCGGAGCGGCTGATGGCTTCTTAATTTCCGTGGGCGTGATTTTGGCCGACACCATTCCGGTTGGCGCCTCCACCTTGGTCGGCTTCGGAATATTTGCTGCTGCCGGCGGTGGCGGCGGTGGCGGTGGCGGCGGCGGCGCCAGCAGAGTCGCCGTGTCTTCTGACTCATTCAACACGGCATTGTATTGGATTATCCCGATGACGATGGCGGTGGTCAGAACTGCCAGCCATATAATCGCCGTGACCACAAAATAGGCGGATCTACCCTGCTGCTTGCCCTGGGCCGATTCTACAAGGTTCTCAAACATTTAGTACCTCCGACTCTTATGCGCCGGCCCCAAAGGGAACTCCTTACGGGCCCTACCAGAACAGGCTTTACCGGGATGCGGCCTCTCGGGCGACCATTGGCTGCCATGCCGGCATCCCCTCCTGACAAGATCGGCTGCCACGTCTGAGTCCGAATTACTTATTGCCCTTTTGAGTCAAGAACCGGCTGAAAACCGGCTGAGTCTACAACTCACCTTCCTCGAGAGTCAAGAAGAATCTGAGACCGGCTTACATGTAGACACCGAAACCGCTTAAATTGTTCCCAAGGCCCTTGGAAAGAATCCTGGAGCACCGCCATTAGGCACACCCTACCTCAGGCCTTCCTTTGGACTGCGGCGCCAAATCGCCGCCTTCCCCCAGCCAGCTTCCGATTTCCCAACTTTAAGACACAGCCGGATGCTGCCTGCTTAGTCATCTTCCGGCAAATGTGCGCCTGATGAGAGTCGCGCAATATCGCGTCCAAAACCGATAAATGGCTTACACCTTGGCGAGTGTTTGCTCCGGCGCCCGAGCCGGCACCTTTGCCCTGGCAGCCGTCCCTGAGCTGCTGCCCTTTCCGCCACCGGTCAAGTAGTTCCACCACAGCATGATAGGACTGGCCACCGCAATCGACGAATAGGTGCCGATCAAAATACCGATCGTCAAAGCCAGCGCGAAACCCCTCAAGACCTGGCCTCCGAACAACAATATCGACAGCACTGAGATGAAGGTGAGCCCGGCAGCGATCACTGTCCTCGACAACGTCTGGTTGATCGAATCGTTCGTGATCTGAACCAGACTATCACGCCGCCGCAGCCTCAGGTTCTCGCGTATCCGGTCGAACACCACTATCGTGTCGTTCATCGAGTAACCGACCAGGGTCAGCAGCGCCGCCACCACGGTCAGCCCTATTTCCTCGCGGATCAGGCTGAACACGCCCAGCGTTATCAAAATATCGTGAAACACCGCCAGCACAGCCGCGACCCCGTAAATCCACTCAAACCGGAACGCTATGTATACAAGCATCCCCGCCAGCGCAGCAAGCGTCACATAGATGGCGCGATTGCGCAGATCCTGGCCCACCTGGGGACCGACGACGTCCGCTGATAAAACCGCCCAGTTCCCGGTAGTGAAATAAGGGTCCGCCTTTGATGGGAAATCTGCTGGAACGTCCCTAATCTGAAGCTGGTCTAGCCCATTGATTATGCCGCTCTGGTTGGCGCGGTACTTTACTATGGCATCCGCGGCATTTTTGTACGCTTCTGGTCCCTGGCTTCCAAGTTTAAGCGGATCGATCCGAGCCAATGCCTCCTGGATCTCGCCTGTGCCTGCCAGGTTGAGGTCGATCTTCGCTGCATAAAAGCTCGACATCAGCGAGGACTTGACTTTGGCCTGGTCAAAATTCGCCTCCGCCGGGTCTATGTCCTTGAGGCTGAACTGGATGCCCTGGAGCTGGCTCACGTCCTGGATGTAGCCCTTCGCCTGATTGTCGCGATACGCGATTATCTGGGCTGCAATCTGCGCGTATGGGTGAGCGCCCGCAAAGGATTTCTTCCCAATCCCCAGCGGATCGGTCTGCCTCAGTTCCTCTTCAATGCCTTCGGCGTCAGTAGAATTTATGTTTAGCTTCCCTAATGCCACCTCGCCGGACGGATTCAGCTTTTGCAGGGCGCGAATGACCAGACGCTTGGTCTCGTCTACCCTGAACTCAGCCTCAGACCCAAGCTCGGGAGCCCGGATTATCATATCGCTGGGATGAGTCCTATCGTTGACGATGATGATCTTGCCGGTGTCGATGCCGCCCTCTTGCAAAACCCGTCGTACCTCTTCAGCCTGATGCGGCTGATTGAACCTCACCGTCATAATCGTGCCGCCCGTGAAGTCAACGCCGAGATTGAACTTGCTAAACTGCACCGATATGGCGCCGGCAACCAGCAGCGCAATCGTCAGGCCGATAAAATATTTTTTGGCCGCGATCCAATCTATCTTAGGATTGACGAAAATCTCTACCATATTATGCCATTTCCAAAAAATGAGGTACCAGGGCCTTTGCCGGCCTGGTCAATGCCCTGACCGCTTCCTAATCAAATACTGAGAGTCTCGACTCGGGCCGCCCGGTTCAGGTGCCACATGAAAATCGTCCTTGAGACGAAAATCGCAGTGAACAGATTTGCCAACAGACCGACGACCAGGGTGACCGCGAATCCACGGATGAGCCCCGTTCCAAAAACGAATAAGAAAATTGCTGACACGATCGTCGTCACGTGTGTGTCGATGATCGTAAGAAATGCTTTGCCGAATCCCAGGTCAACGGCCGACGCCACTACTTTGCCGTTCCTCATCTCCTCCCTGATTCGCTCGAATATCAGGACGTTGGAATCGACGGCCATACCGATTGTCAGGATAACGCCGGCGATCCCTGGCAATGTCAACGTCGCACCGAATACCACCAGAGACGCCAGCAGTAACACCAGGTTCAGCAGCAGCGCCAGTACGGCATTCACGCCTGAGAGCCGGTAATACCACAACATGAATGCCATCACCGCGAGCAACCCGGCTACCGAAGCCGTGACGCCCGCGCGGATCGAATCCGCCCCTAGCGACGCGCCAACAGTCCTTTCCTCGAGGTAGACTACCTTTGCCAGTAGAGTCCCCGACCTCAGTGTTAAGGCGAGGTCCTCCGCGTCGGTCTGAGTAAAACTGCCGGTAATCTGGCCGCGATCCGTGATCCTGGCCTCTATCGTGGGCGCCGACTTTACGGTCTTGTTCAAAACGATTGCAAGGTGGTCCTGGATATGCGCTCCAGTCCAATCGCCGAATCGCTTCGATCCGTCCGGAGTAAGCTGGAAATTAATCTGATAGTTCTCGCCGCCGTACTGGCCGGAAGAAGCTTGCGCATCTCTCAGGTCCAGGCCTGTAACTACCGGAGTTTTCTCGACTATTACGAACCCGTCCCCAACCAGCTTTTCATGAAATGGAAGTATTTCATAATTGTCCGGCCCGCCTGGCTGCGTCCCAGCGGCTGTTCTGGCCGCTTCTTCCGTCGGATAAGGTATCTGAGTACCCTTGGCCACTGCGTCGAGCTCCAAATGCGACTCTGCGTTCAGTGTTGCCTTGACCCGTTCGAGGTCGTCCACTCCGGGCATCTCGAGCAGGATCTCGTACTGGTCGTTCGATCCTTGTCTCTGGATGGTCGACTCCGCTACGCCAAATGCGTTTATTCGGTTGTCGATTATCTGCATTGCCTGGTCGGTGGCCCGGTCCCTCAGGCTGTTTTGCTCTGTTTGGTCCAGTTTGTAGACTATCGTGTTGCCGATCTCACTCGCTTTCCAGCCAGACCCGAATTGGCCGTTAAGCTCGCTGATGATATCAGAGTTCTTTGACCTATCGGGAACTGTTATGGTGATGTCGATTGGCGTCTTGGGGTCGCCCGTGGCTTTGACATCGTTGAAAGACAACTGCTTTTCGTTCAGCGTCTTCTTGGCCACTTCGACGTTCTTGTCCGTCATGCTCTTGATGTAGTCGTTTGCCTGGACCTGCATCACCAGGTGTGCTCCGCCGCGCAAGTCGAGGCCAAGGTGGATATTCTTGCTAAGGTTAGCTTTGACCTGGGTCAAGCTCGTGAAGTCCTTCGCACCTGGGAGCCTGTCATGAGGCAACAAAATGATATAAAGGCCGACTACAGTGACTACAAGTATTAGAATCGAACGTCGTTGAATCTTTGCACCCATAACCTAATCATTAAGGCGGTCAGGATTTAGCCGCCTCTACCTCCTTGACTTCCTTAACTTCCGGCGATTGCGGTCCGGCAATTGCCGACCGCAACACCTCGATCGAAACGCCCTGGGCAATTCTCAACAGAACAGTGTTTTCCCTGACAGCAATAATAGTCCCGTAAATCCCCCCACTGGTTATTACCTTGTCGTTGGACTTAAGGGAGGCCAGTAGCTCTTCCCTCTCGGTCTGAGCCAGGCGCTGTTTTTTTTGCTGTGGACGGATTATCAGGAAGTAGAAGATCCCGAAGATCAGGACCATCGGGAAAAGCAGGTTTACGAAGGACCCGCCGCCGCCATCTTGCTGGAGAAAAATGAGAATAGTACCAGGGGCTATGTAAGTGTTCATTGCGCTTAGAGTGTTTCCCGCACCTCTTATGGAGGGTTCCTCTTCGCCTGTACGGCACAAACCTTTTAATCTGCGTCCTGGCCGCGCGCGAGATCGGTCAGAAAAGATGTACGGAACTCAGTAAAAGTGCCAAGCTCTATAGCATGCCTGATCCTGGCCATCATGTCAAGGTAGAACCGCACGTTGTGGAGCGTGTTCAGAACCGATCCCAAAATCTCTTCACTCATATAAAGATGGCGCAGATAGGCGCGGCTATACCGCAGGCAGACCGGGCATTCGCACCGGTCGTCAATGGGCCCCTTGTCTTCTTTGTAGCGCGCATTTTTTATGTTCAATCTCCCACGCCTCGTAAACAACTGGCCGTTCCTGGCGTTTCGAGTCGGCATCACGCAGTCGAACATATCAATTCCCTGACCAACGGCCTCGAATATGTCCTCCGGCGGACCAACTCCCATAAGATACCTGGGCCGATTGGCAGGAATCAGAGGTGCAATGTGCGAGATAACCGTCAACATCGCCTCTTTGTCTTCGCCGACCGATAGACCTCCGATGCTGTAGCCGTCAAATCCGGTCTCAAGCAATCCTTCCAGACTCTCTTCACGCAGATCGGTGTAGACACTGCCCTGGTTTATCCCGAATATGGCTTGCCCTGGATTTACCAGACCGCCTGGGCCTGGGTCCCTCCAAACATCGGATGACTCCGGCTCTGAATGCAGCCAGTCAAATTGTCGCCGGGACCTTTGCGCCCAATTCCCGGTCAGCTTGAGAGACTTGTGCGCATCCTCATGACTTACAGGATAAGGGCAGCATTCGTCGAAAGCCATTATTATGTCTGCCCCAAGCGCCACCTGGATGTCGATCGACTTCTCCGGCGTGATAAGGTGGCGTGAGCCGTCGAGGTGAGATTGGAACTCGACTCCATCTTCATTTATCTTCCGTAGCGGGCCCAGGCTGAAAACCTGGAACCCGCCGCTGTCGGTCAGAATGGACCTCTTCCAAGAAATGAAATCATGGAGTCCGCCCAGCCGATTTACAGTCTGGTGCCCAGGCCTCAAATACAGATGATAGGTATTTCCGAGAATAATGCCTGCCCCGGCGTCTTCGAGCATCTCGTGGGTCAGTGCTTTAACTGTTC